>Ga0209299_1000240_pt1 | contig 30920 bp, 34 predicted proteins | sample S_140806_MF_Meta_FD_187326 | JGI IMG/M metagenome (GOLD analysis project Ga0209299, IMG submission 187326) | Freshwater microbial communities from Lake Simoncouche, Canada to study carbon cycling - S_140806_MF_MetaG (SPAdes) (version 2) | ecosystem: Environmental > Aquatic > Freshwater > Lake ...
ACAATTCTTGAAACCTGGTTTTGAGTGTCTGCATCATTTGCTTGATGTCGAGCTCAAAACTGTCAATTGATTCGGTCGGCAGGCCTGGTGTGACAACCTGCGACAAAACAGCCGGCAAGGCTGGCAGGTCTGGTGCATCGAAATCAGAGCCTTCAAACAAAAACGCCTGGACACCCGACTTGGCATCCAAACAACGTATCATGTGCCAGGCCAGATCGATGCTGGCAAAGCACGCCACCACCGACTTGGTCTGCTCGACAAACTGCTTGTGCGGCTTGGCTTTGATGTGGTCGTACTTCCAAAGATAGTCGACCGCGTGATGTGCAAGATTGCCTCGATATAAATAGCCGTCGTACAGCATGTCCTGGTTTTCCAAGGCTGTTCTTGCCGCCAAATCCAGTTTGTTGTTGAATTGCTTCTGCCAAAGTTTGGTTCGAATACCAGTTGCCATGCACACAACTGCCAGACTCGGGTGTTGGATTGCTTGCCAAACAGACTGGTCCAAAATTTTCTCATCAGTATGATAACGAATCCAGATGTTGGAGTTGTTTGGCGATTCAAGTTTTTGAATTTGCAAAGCAAGATACTTGCTGTACTTGTCGAACAAACTGTTTTTGCTGTTCATGCTGCTTGCTTGCTTGCCAAACCGCAGCTGGCTGACCAGCCAAGCCGAGTGTTCGTTCAATGCTGAGCGCTTCAAGTCGTCTTTGCTGCCATCAAACTCGTCGTTGCACACCACTTGCAGCGTGCGAATAATGCCTGATTTGACTGGTCCTTCACGGTAAATTCCCACATGATAGGTCTGGCCGAGCTGGTGCAGCCACAAAGCTTGTGCAATGCTGTTTTTGCCAAAACAAACTTTGCTTTGCGCGTACGTTAAAGCGTACTGAAAGGCTGCAATCTGTTCGAACGACGAGTTCAGGCCCCAGCCAGACAGAAACGACACGCCGTTCAGCGAGTCGCCGAGCAGTGCGAGCGCAGTGCCTTTTTGTCTGTGGACCAAGCATGCTGCTTTCTTGCGGTAGTACGGTTCGATGTTGATGTGCAGAATGCTGGCATCGTCGGGAATGCTGCCCAGCTGGTCTTGCACGTGCTGGTATGCCTGGCCAATCATCTGCTTGGTCGGCTGGTCCAGCTGGCCAAACTGCGTGCTGAAATCTTGCTGTTTTTTCATTCTGAACTGTATGATGAACGTCACTGTGCCGTCTGGCAAGTGAAACACCCGGTACTTGTGCTGCGCGTGGTTGGCAGTGCTGACTGGCGGGTCGACAATCACAGGCTTGCTGGTCTTGAAGCGCACGATGATGGCGTGCAGCTGTTTGGGCTTTGAAATGCCTGGCATGTTGACCTTGGCAGACTTTATGGTTTCAGCAATGATGCTGTGCCGACCTTCGCATCCAAACACAATAGCGTGCTTTGCAATTAAATCGTCAACTTGGCTGGCCTGGATTTCTTTCTGGACAATTCTGATGTTGGCTTTCTTGGCAACCAGCTCTTGCAGCGCCAGTTCAAGTTGGTGGATTGGAACCACCAGGCCGCCCAGCTTGTTGGGAACGTTGAAGATGTCGTTCTGTGTGTCGTGGTAAAAGTCCAAATCGTTGACTTTGAAGCATGTCGGGTCGCCGAACAGCGGTGTGGACACAATACATGTGTTGCTGACTTGCAGCTTGGACCACAGCTCGCCAAACACCGAGGCCAGCATGCTGGGCACAACCGAGTCGGTGTCGAGTATGTTTTCAAAGTCCAAGTACAGGTTCTGCGGCCTTGTCTTGTCGGCACGCTTTTCGTAGATTGTAATGTGGAATTTGGCAAAACCAATCGAACTCAGCACCAGTGCCAGGCTGAGCCCGGCTGGGCCGCCACCGACAATGCCGACCGACACGGCTTGCCGGCTTTGCTTTGACAAACTACCATTTCGACTGGTTAGACGATTGGACGCTTTGCGCTTGTTACTGTGCACAGTGTGCAAAGTGTGCAATGTGTGCGCAGACTGCGCGTGGCTGTTGCCCATTTGGGTTTTTTATACAGTTTTTTTTTCAGCGTTGGCTATACGTGTTAACCATTTATCCGATGGTTGGTAAGTATTAACCAACGGCACATAGTATGTAGAGAACCAGCCGTTGCGCAGCATCTGAGCTGACCAGCAGTTGGCAAACGTGAACAACTTCGTGTTGGTTATGTTCAACACGTTTTACACACTTGATTGTCGAAACATTTTGTTCGACCTGACACAACAGTCTTGGCTGTTGCGTGCAGTCTATTAGCTCTACTTGCCTGGTGTCTTGGCCGCGCTGCATGCGTCTTATCAGCAACACTGCCTCGTCTGGCGAAGCATCACGTACAAACAACCTCGATTTCGTCACTTTAAAAAAGAAATTCGCTCCAGCTTGGAGCACGTTGTTCAACCCACGGGGTTGGTGGCCACGGGGTTGGTTGTGGTGGAGGAGGCGGCCGCGGTCGTAGCGGTCGTAGCGGTGGTAGCGGTGGCGGCGGTGGTGGCGGTGGTTCGTCCAATCTGGCTTAAATTTCACAGCTTCCACTGTTTGCACAGCCTGCAAAATTGGTACGGCTGTTGATGTTTCCATGGGCATGCAACCAATGTCGTTTCCTGACTCAATTATCTAGATCATCTTGTGGATATGCCGCACAAGACAACAGTTCAGCCAATTCATCCGACTCTGCTAATTCAGCAATCTCAGTCATCGTGTCTGGTGCGTTGTGTTCGATTCGGGGCGCGGCAGCAGGTGGCGTCGTCGGCTTGCCAGGCTGACTGGCTGGCTCGGCAGCAGCTGCTATCAGGTGCCAAACTAGGCGCTCTTCCACCAGGTGGTGGTCCATCAACCGGGCACATTTCAGTATTTCGGCCGAGTCTGCGGTTGGGCTTGCTGGTTGCACAGTTGGCTGCACAGTTGGCTGCACAGTTGGCTGCACAGTTGGCTGCACAGTTGGCTGCACAGTTGGCTGCACACTTGGCTGCACAGTTGGCTGCACAGTTGGCTGCACATCTGGTTGCACAGTTGGTTGCACAGTTGGCTGCACAGTTGGCTGCACAGTTGGCTGCACATCTGGTTGCACAGTTGGTTGCACATCTGGTTGCACATCTGGTTGCACATCTGGTTGTACAGTTGGCTGCACATCTGGCTGGTTTAGTTGGTCGACCAGGTTGCGGCAAACATAACGAACGGCATGTTCAGCAAAAGGCTCCAAAAAGAGTTGGTGACATGCACAACGCGCGTTTCGAAAGTGCTTGCACGCAGCAGCGCGAACAGCAAAACCGTAACTGCTTTGTCGTTGTTCAACAGGCAAGTAAAACGCCATTCTCCAGTTTGCTTCGACACAGTCAAGCATGAAGTGTTGATCTGTCATGAACGCTGTGCTGTTGTACACTGTTTGTTGACTGTTGGTTGGTACCACATCAAAACCGTCGAACACTCGGTTGTTTAACGCAACGAGCTTGAGCACCAAGGCTTTGTTGGTTTGGATTGCCAACGGAACGCGCTCTAACAAACCATGGTGCGAGGCAGCGCGCAACGCAATGTCTGACATAGAGCGCAAATGTTCAGACAGGCTTGCGTAAGCTAGATGACTTTGGCTGACAGCTGCCATGCCGACTTCGTAGTCGTTTTTCAGCAGACACGATGCGTTTTGTACAGCGTTGCCGCAGAGAGTGACAGCTTGGAGCACAAACTGTTTGTCGCTCCACATCGACGACAACCGCGTATTTTCGATAGTATAGCTTCTGGCTGACTTGCAAGCTGTGAGCACAACTTCGCAGTCTGCAAACCAAGGTTGGTGCAGCTTCAACACGTCGCCACAAAGAGCGACGCGCGACAGCACATCTTCACGTGTGTAGTCGGTGCGGTACAGGCGGTCGTGCAGGCAGTCACTGTAGACATCGTCAACGTGAGGCGGTAATGCATGACATTGCAACCTGTTGCGCTTTTTGCTTTGCCATAGCTGTTTTGTTAGTTGCAACACAAACGTTTTGTTTTGCTGCAAGGCATGTGGCGCAAACTCCCAGGTTGATTGGCCATGATGTTTGGCAAACCACAAATGCACGTTTGGTTTGGCCCATGCGTCAACAGGCACAGACTTGGTGTGAAGGCCGGCCTGGATGTATGCGCCAAGCAGGCGCTCATTGATTCGGAGCTCTGCGGGTGAATTGCAAAACAAGTGATCGACACTGCTGTTGTGGCTGAACTGCCAGTTTGGTAGTGAATAGCGACGTTGGAGGTGGCCTACAGCACACTCAACCGGGTCGTAGCGCGTCACCACGATCGGCACTGCCTTGCTTTTGCGCAGATTGTACCAAGCTACTTCAAGGCGTGCATCGCAATAGGGCGTTTGTTTCCGAAACGACTTGAAGTAGTTGTTTAAATCGCACGGACTTGGCGTCAATTCTAATCCTTGGTCGAAGCCGACAAACGCCCTGATTTCAGAAGCAGACTTGGCTGACACAAGTTTGTTCAAGTCGTTTTGAAAATCAATTGACCGCGTCACGGTGTCGTCGTCAGACCAGAATTGGACCTGGAAAGTGTCACATATGACTTGTTTAGAGTCAAGCCACTGCACTCGGAACGTTTGCGGCGGGTCGCGCATGTGCAACGCAAAGTTGCGCATCAAATTGACCCACATTCCTGACCAAAACTCTGGATTGGTGCGATATCTGTCGTTGCGTGCATATGCCTGTGCAGTCGACGCATTCTGGCCAGACGGCCCGGATTTGTTGGATTTGTTGGATTTGTTGGATTTGTTGGTCTGTTCCATGGCAATCTGGTTGGTTTGCTGCGCGGTTTTGGTGAGCTGGTTTGGTTGCGCAGTTGGTTGGTTGGTTGCGCAGTTGGTTGGTTGGTTGGCCATGCGGGTTTGGATGTCTAAAAACCAGATGCCGTCATATGTTTGGCTTGCTTTGACTAAATAGGCTTTTTTTAATTACCACAATACATAAAAAGCAAGCATGGCAGCACACATTCATCTCTCAAAACTGGTCATCCATGCAAGCACGCCTTGGCAAGCACTCGAATGCATCACGTCAAAGCATCCTGGCAATCAGGTTTTTATGATTCACTACCAAGACCAGGTTTACAAACTGCGCATCGAAAAGCAAGATGCATACCAGACATACCAGACATACCAGCTCAACATGATGAACACGATGGTGATGACAGTCAAGCCAGACCAGGCGTTTGTCACGGTTGGCTACGAGTTTGTGTTCCAGCGCAACATGTCGAACCAAATTGTGCATTTTAGTATTGCACTGGCAAGAAAACTGGGCGCTGCACAGCTGTTGCTTGACAACTCCGAAGCTGTAGTTGTGCAGGTCTTTCAAGGCCGGGACTGGCTGGACATGATGCAACAAAAGCCCACGTGGTACCAGCAGTTTGGCTTCGAGTACATCTCCAACAACGCAAAAAAGGCCCAACTGGTGGCAGCCATGCATGCCAAGCAGCCGACATCGTACTATGCCAACTTGATGAAAAAGTACCAAACTGTGCTGCTGCAAGCTATTCAGGAACCACATTGCTGGCTGCTGAACAACAAACCAATCGACAAGGACCGCTTGGACATGCTGCGCTCACAGGCTGCCGATCTGCCAAGCTTTGCCAAAGCTTTCAACAAGTGTTTGACTTTGGCAGGTCTGGCAAAGCACTATCCTGGCAAGGCGCTTTTGCTTGGCACGGCTGTAAAGCTCGTGCTGACCAAAACATCTGCCAAATCTACCAAATCTACCAAAACTAACACACAAAACACAAACACATTAAACAGAACCACCAAATTGGCCAGATTGACCAAAACCATGCCAACTGCCTGGTTTGGCGGATTCGGGCTGGTGGCCAAGTTTTCCAAGCTGCTGCCACAAAAAATGCGTTTGTTATTAAACTAGCACTGCTTGTCGAAAGTCATGCTATGTCCACGAAAACCTGTTGGCTATGAAAAAGCAACATGGCAGAGATTCACTTGACAAAGCTGGCTCTTGGCAAAAAACTCACGCCGTGGCAAGCCTTGGATGCATTCACAGCCAAATACGGCAGGCATAGTCATCATGACATACACTACCAGAAACGCGTGTATCGCATATCGATAGATCAGTTGCAGGACAGCTCGGACGGCTTGCCTGGCAACCAGCAATACCGGCTGACATTTGCCTGCTCTGACACAGTTGACATAAACAGCGTCACAATGACTATGGCAATCAAATCAGCTAGCCAAACGTTCATCGAGGTCAACTTTGATGGCGTGTTCTCAGCCAGCCAACGTCATGCAACACTTGTTGTAGAAAACCACAACAACTTTATACAATTCAGCGTTGCATTGGCAAAAAAACTTGGTGCTACACATCTGTTGTTGAACAACTACTACGACTACGCTGGTGATGTCGGTCGGCGGTGGCTGGACGCGTTGGGCGCGAAGCTGGATTTTACGTATTATGTACAACATTTACAACAGGTAGGCTTCAATTCTACTATGCTTGGCAAGTTGGACAAATCTGACTTGATGATAGTATCGAATGTAGTCGAAGCCAAGTTGGACATGCTGCGATATGTCAATTTGTTGAAAAGGTACCAGTCTGCCCAAATCGTAAACAGTTTGTAAACAGTTTGTGAAGCTGGCTACTATACACGCCAATCAACTGCAGGATTCATGCATGTGTTGGATGTGTTGCTCGCAAAAAACAGTTGCGACTGCCAGATGGAGCAAGCTGTTTTGGCAAAGAAGCAGAATCCAGATGCATTTGCGCAATACTTTGACAACAAGCCAAACAAGCCAAACAAGCCCAACAAGCCTACTGCAAAGGCGTTTTGGAACTTGGACAAGACGTGCTTGCTGGTCTGTCCCGAACCAGTTGTAGGCAACAACTTTGCAAACTTGCAGTTGTTTGACAAAAATGCCGACCACAGCACCAAGCAAACATTCTGGGCCAAGGTTGCCAGCACTGTGCGCTACGCATTAAACACATTAAAGTTCAAGCAGGTGTTTGTTTCCACCGAGGGCGCAGCTGTCGACTATTTGCACGTGCGCATCTCTGAAACGCCAAAGTACTACAACTCGGGCATGACACAGCCAATCACCAGCTGATCGGCCATGCACAAAATAAATAGACACCACACTTTAGAACGCTTGTCGGTGGTGTTCAACTTGCCAACCTAGCAACCTAGCAACCTAGCATTTGGCCAGGCCGTGATAGTATAGGGGTAGTACCGTAGACTGTGACTCTGCTGACCCAGGTTCGAGTCCTGGTCACGGCTCTTTTTGTTGGTTGCGCAGTTGGTTGGTTGCACCCAGATCAGTCAGTTTGGTTGGTAAAGTTATAACACAATGCAACAACCAACAAATCCCATATTGGCAGTTTGTCCAGTGTCGGTCTGGGCAACGTTATGCTTCGGAGCATAGTGGTATGTCAAATAGTACAGCCAACGCACAGCCATTATGTTGACATATAGGACAGTAAATTCAAAGCACAGTAAAAAACAGTGCTGTGCCCAGCCGAGACCAGCAAACCATCATTTTGTGCATCGTTACAACAAAGCAACATGCCTGCTAAGCGAGCAACTATGAAGCAACAGCGCAAAAAGCTCATCAAAACCAAACCCAGCGCGTCAAATTTCAAAGTTGGCCATGTCATGACGTACAATAAAAAGACGTATGTTGTCAAAACGCGTGCACAACCAACTGGCAAACGAACGAAATACTGGCAAGCCAAAACAACAAGAAAGCCTTTGCGCATGTTGAAACCCAAGCGCGCCAAGTTGCGTGGTGGCGGCGAGAGGGATGTTGTTACGGTATTGTCAGTGCTTGCAAACCCAGCATCCATTCGTATGAAAGACTACTCGACAAAACTGCAGGATGGTATCATCCACGCCGAAACCTTCCAACAAGTACAGCAAGTCGCGGCAGAAATGCTTGACATGTACAAGAAAGACATTGATAAAAAAGGTCCTGTTAAAGCGTATGAACGTTTAGTTGAAACGTGTAATTCGCGCGAGTATATTGTGCAAGATCCGGATTTTGTGCGCACAGCGTATGCTCGAGCCCAATTCATTGTGATGACGCACATTGCATGGTATGCGCTTGACGAAGACAGACCAAATATTTTTAAACAAGGCAAGTTGCATTTCATATATGCACCAAAAGACAACATCTTCGACACGTTTCAAGCTCACACGCCAAACCTACTCGGCGCTGTTGTTATTGGATCGCTCACAGCTAAGTTTGGAAAGTCCATAACGTTTGAAGATGCAGACACAAACAATGTTTTTAAGTTCGAGATCGCCTAACACATCATCACTTTGGCTTGGACTACCATTTGGTTGGTTGGTTGGTTTGTTTGCACCGCCAGGTTGGTTAGTTTGGTCGGTCACATGGTCACTTGGTTTCATCAGCAAACTAAATGAACTTTAATTTAAAATGCTTGTCTGTGGCGTTCAACTTGCCAACCTAGCCTAGTATCCTTTTTGTTGGTTGGTTGGTAACATAATAATCATAATACCATAACACGTTGTTTAGTAAAGTTTAAAACTATTCAGTCAACTAAACTGCAACCGGTTCGTCTGTCCAGCTGGCGGCTGCGCCGCCACCGCCAACGCCACCACTACCACCACCACCGCCACCACCACCACCACCACCGCCACCACCGCCAACGCCGCCACCACCACCACCACCGCCACCACCACCACACGGGACTGCTTGGTCTGCAACTGAAAGGTCTTTCTGAAACAGTGCTCTTTTGTAAGCTACAATGTCTGCCAAGCAAGCTGGTTCGCCAATCCTAAACCCAATCACCTCCAGCTTCTGGCGAACCAGCTTGCACATCCTGTCCTGCAGGTCTGCCAACTTGTCGTCAGAATAGACCACAACATCGAAGGCTAATCCATTCATGCTCATCTCCACACAGCTAACAACATCAAACTGCTTGTTGGGCAAGCATAAAAACCGCGGCACTGCCAAGTTGCTGTCCTCAAGCGCTGTCCACATCTGGCCGGCGCATACGACTTGGAAGTCGGTGTGGCCCAATCGGCCAGCCAGTTGTTGGACAACACCGCTTGCTTTGTGGTCGATGCTGACGATGTGTTGTTTGCCAAACATGTCGTCCAACATGATGTCCACCACGCGCTTTCCACACGCGTAGCCAACCGGGTCGACGCGGACAAACCGGCTGTCGCGAAACTGACCGTCTTGGATCTCGCAGTCACCATACTTGCGTTGCAGTCTGTCAATCAGGTCGGCACAATCCCGAGGTTGCAATATTCGCGGCCAGTTGAAACTGGATGGGCCGACCCAACTTTCAACACGCACACGCATTGTGTTCGCGGTGCGCCACAACCCAACAAACCAGGCAAAAGATGTTTCAAAGTGTTGCCAAGTTGCCAAGTTGCACAATGCAAAGTGTCCATATGTTTGACTACAATATGTTGCGTTAAAAACATCGGTTGGATTTTGTTTGTTGCTGTTTTGAAAAACTTTGCGGGATCTTTGCTCAACCAACCAAGCAACCTCATAAATGCATGATGGACGAGCTTGACGAACAAGACCCAGCAATATCCGCCGCAACCAACCAACCTGTCGGTGCAACCAAAAAAACTATGCGCTGTTAAAAACACATACGATCAACCCAATCAACCCAATCAACCCCTATTGTCTGCACGTTCAAATATGCCACGCAACATGCAAGTCGCAAAGCGCAAACAAACATGGCTTGATGAGCATGCCGTGCCCAGCAAACTGGCAAAGCAATCTGTCCAATTGGTCCAACTTGCCAAGCCTGCCAAGCCTGTCAACAACATGGTTGCTGAGTCCGCGCTTGCCGGCCAGACCGACACGCAATGCGACCTGACAAACGTGTGGCTGGTAGTTGGTTGCAAACAAAACAATCAAACCAATCAAACCATTCAAACCATCCTCGACTTGTTTCAGCAGCATAGCATCAGGATGGCAAAAGCTCAGCCAAAAGCAGCTTTGATGGCCAGCATGACTGATTTGGTGCGCAGAGCTTACTTGTCCAGGCTTGCCAACAAACCAGTTTGGTTGTCTGGTGTGCGCTGTGTTGCAACGCGACCACACAGCTTGTTGGTTTGTGCCAACATTGTCGACAAGGCAAACATCATCGACAGCAGCTACTGGCCCAACAACATTGGCACGCCAGCCGAAGCCATCAGGCGCGCCAAACAATTTCAAATTTTGCTGGCCGAGCTGGTCAGGCAAATCAACTCGCCACTGCTAGTCAGCATTCGTCTTGCCAACAACAACGCCCACGAAGCAGCCAGCATGCAAGCCAGCAGGTTGGCTGCAAAGGTTTGCAACAACCAAGTGCTAGACGTTTGGTTCGTCATGTCGTGGTCGCTGCACCGCAACCCGACTGCGCAGGAAGTCACCCACTTTGTCCAGAACTTTGTTGAAAACAAAAAAACCAGTCTTGACCAGCAAATGCGCAAGCACAATCCTTTGACTAGATTCGACGACTACTGTGCAGACCTGCAAGACTTGACCTGCTGGTCGGTGCGCTGGTCGCGCAACGCCAAGTTTAGCAAACACAACAATGCATTTGGCTACTTCAACTTGCTGTGCACTGCCAAGCTGCACGCCAAAGATGTACACTTGTACTACAACCAGCCAAACGCCTTGACTGTTGGCGCGACACTGGACATGCTTGCCGAGGAAATTTACGACGACAATCCCGATGGCTGGTATGTTCACCAAGCGAATGATGAATGCATAATTGCTGGGCCAGACCAGTTTGACAGGTTGGCGCTGTCTGGTTTAAGAATGCATGTTGTTTAGTGTTCCAATCTAGCCAGGCCGATGTCAAGCACGTCGATCCTCATGTTTTGCGTCTGCGCGCTCTTGTAAAAGTAGTCGTACAAATCCTGTTGCTCCGACAGTACTTTTTGTGGTATGTTCATGACTTTTCGATTCAGCAACAAGTACACGTTGCGCTCGGCGTCAACCAGGCATGAATACGCGACGTCGCTGCCTCGGATGCTCGAATAAAACGCAGTGACTGTGGCTTGCGTACAGAACCTGTATATTATGTTGCCAATGTACACAAACCGGTTACTTGCCACCTGGCAGACAATGACATGGCCGTCGTAGTACATGTGTTTGTCGCCAGATGCATTTTCATAATCACACCAGTCACTTGGACGAAAGTCGTGTTGTTTGTCAACTGGAATACTTTTTCGAGAAGCTACAAACACGCGCCAAGCAAGTATTTTGAACACAGGCTGCTTTTCGAACAAAAAGTAGTCCTTGTGGCTGGCTGACTTATCCTCATCCATGTCCACATAGCGGTACACTTTGACCACGAATCGGTTTCTACGCCTAGTGATGACCACTTTGTAAGGTCTGCCGCCGTTGTCGTGCGTCATGTAGTAGCCGAGCTTTTTGATTGCTTTACCAGTGGTTTTGATTGGGTCAATCTGTCCAATCGGACCGATTGGGCCAATCTGGCCAATCTTTCGCTTTGTCAACTTTGCCATGATTGTTTGCAAACTTACAAAGTACAAAGTGTTAAAAAAGATGTTTTTATATAGCTTGCAAATTTCACTCGATTTACACAAAACTGTTTTCAAAGTCTTCTATCTCTTTGGCTCTTTGGCGTGCCTTTTCATTCACGTCGCCGTACAGTTCCTCATAAACCTTGTACTTTCTCTCCAATACGCAGCCACCACACTTTGTGCAGCCTTCGCGATTCACTTCGCGATTGAGCTTTGGGCGTGCTGAGCCCGGCATACCATCCCGCCGGGGGTTTCTTGTGCCGCATGCGTACCCGATCCGGGCCGCAAAATCGTAGAGTTTCTCCATCTTCAAGTTCAGTGCTGCTTTAAGGAAGTAGACCAACTCTCCCTCCGGACGCGTCTCCAAAAAGTCCCACATGGGTGTCGACACAATAGGATTTCCTTTGCGTTCAGGTTGTTTGGTCTTGCTATCAAAGTTGCTGTACAAACCCAAAAACACCACGAAATCTTCCAGGGTAGACAGGTTGATTGGCACGTTGAGAGCGCACGCCGAGTCGTTCACAAGCTTTTCGTTCCTAGGTGCAAGATCGATTACCAGCTTTTGCTTGACCACCACAACTTTGTTGTCAGTCGATACAAACCCAATCATGCCTTCGCCAAGCTCGCTTTGCATGGTGGTTGTGGCAACTTTACTTTTTCGGCAGATTGTGCAGTGGGTCGTTGTTGTCCAACAAAGTTCACAAAGATTGTGGTTGTCTACAAAGCAAAAACAAGCCAGCAACACAATCCATCAAAGGTATCAAAGGTCAACAAAAAAAGACAAGACCACATATGATTGCTGTTGGTTGTTAGAGCATGATTAATTTGGTTGGTTTTATACAATAACATATTTGAGTTGTCTATATTTGAACAGTCAAGAGCCGCTCTGACTGGCAAGTTTGTCTACTCGGCAAGTGAATGCAAAATTGCTGGGCCAGACCAGTGTGACAGGCTGGCGCTGTCTGGTTTGAGAATGCATGTTGTTTAGTGTCCCAATCTAGCCAGGCCGATGTCAAGCACGTCGATCGGCATGTCATGCATTGGCTGGTTGAAGCGGTCAATGAAGCAGTATTCGTGCACGTTGTCGGTTTTGGCCAGGATGTCGGCAGCGAGGTTGACGTATTTTTGGTCTGACAGAGAATACACGTTGTGCTCTTCGTCCACGAAACAGGCATACACACCGTCGGTGCCTCGAATGAACGAGTAAAACGCAGTGACTTTGGACAGTGTGCAGAACCTGTAGACTCTTTCGCAGATGTACACAAACCGGTTGTGTGCAACTTGGCAGACAACGACATGGCCGTCGTAGTACATGTGTTTGTCGCCAGATGCATTTTCATAGTCGCACCAGTCGCTTGGACGAAAGTCGTGTTGCTCGCCTATGGGAAGACTTTTTCTAGAAGCCACAAACACTTTCAAAGCAAGGATGTTGAACGCAGGCTGCTTTTCAAACACAAAGTAGTCTTTGTGGCTGGTTGGCTTACTCTCATCCATCGCGACAAAGCGGTACACTTTGACCACGAATCGGTTTCTGCGCCTAGTGATGACCACTTTGTAAGGTCTGCCGCCGTTGTCGTGCGTCATGTAGTAGCCGAGCTTTTTGATCGATGCATTGGATGGGTTACCAGTAGTTTTGATTGGGTCAATCTGTCCAATCGGACCGATTGGGCCGATCTGCCCAATCTGGCCAATCTTTCGCTTTGGCATGGTTTGGTTTTTAGTACATTATGATTTAATAATCCAGTCTGGTTTTGCCAGGTTTGCCAGGTTTGCCAGGTTTGACAGGTTTGCCAGGTTTGCCAGGTTTGCCAGGCTTGCCAGGTTTGCCAGGTTTGACAGGCTTGCCAGGCTTGCTGAACGTGCTACGCTTGCGAGGTTGTATAGGTTTACTGACTTTGATGGTTTTGCCAAGTTTACCTGTACTAGCTTGACTGGCGTTACCAGGTTTACTGGCTTGACTGGCTTTACTGGTTTTACTGGCTTTACGGGCTTGGTCAGTTTTGATACTGTGGGCCGTATCGGCTTTACATGCTTGCAAGTCAAAGTTCATGTCGGCTAATGACACTACTTGGCTATCTTTGAAACAGCTGTGATTTCGGTGAATGACGCCTATCTGCATGTCGGCAACCGGCTGAGCATTGTCGATCCAGCAATAGGTGTACAAGTCGTCAGTTTGTGCTAGCTGATCAGCAGTCAGCTGTATGGTTGATGGTGCCAAAGACAAAAAGTAGACATTGTGGTGACTATCTACAACGCATGTATACGGCACTCCTAGTCGAACATCAGAGTAAAGCTTGACCAGCTCGGCCTGTGTGTTGAAGACATAAACCGAACGACCAATGTACACATATTGGTTCTTGCCGGTTTGGCAGACAACTGCATGGCCGTCATAGTACGAATTAAAATAACTGTTCGAACAGTCGTGTTGATAGTCGCACCACGACTTTGCATTGAAAAACTTTTGCTGCCTGGCAGGAATATTGGCTTGGCTTGCAACAAACACGTTTGACGCGACAATGCACATCATGCAGTTGTTGTCGAACACTATGGATGGGTTATAGTCTTTGTCGTAATCAGTACGCAAATACTTGTAGGTCTTGACTACATACCTGTCGTGCTGTTTTGCTACAACAACTTTATAGTCTTCAAAAGGCTTTGTAATGTAGCACATGATGTTTTGGCCTGCCAAACCGCCGTCTGGCTCGTCATGGCTGAGCTTGGCTTTTTGTTTGGCCATGTGATTCGGCAAGATGTGTGTGTTTTTAACAGGTATATTTAGTTTAGCTGAATGCGCTTAGCTAGGACAGCAAACAGAGCGTTTTCATTGGATGTTTCGGGCTGCTGATGACTGGCAAGATTGTTTGAAACTTCAAACCGAAGCAAACTCGCAGGTGCATGGTAAGCCACATACTTGCAACAAAATTTGCGGAAAAGGCCACGAAACCTTTGCGACTCTTTTTTGGCCACCACAACACCACAACACCACAACACCACAACACAACACCACAACAATGTGCGGCATCCTGGCGCTGCTGAGGCTTGAACCAGGACAGCCAGCCGAGATGCGGAAAACAGTAGTCGAGCTGTCGCAGCGCCAGCGCCACCGCGGGCCAGACTGGTCGGGCGTGCACCTCACCCAAACAGCAGTGCTTGCCCACGAGCGGCTCGGCATCATGGACCCAGAGAGCGGCAACCAGCCGCTGGTGAGCTCGTGCGGCAACATCGTGCTGACTGTCAACGGCGAGATCTACAACCATGCCGAGCTGCGCAAAGAGCTTGCTGACTACGACTACAAGGTTCAGTGCAGTTGGTGCAGTTGGTGCAGTTGGTGCAGTTGGTGCAGTTGGTGCAGTTGGTGCAGTTGGTGCATCGCATTGTGCAATCACGGTTCATGGTTGTGTTGTTTGCCTGGCAGACTGGCAGCGACTGCGAGGTCATTCTGCCTCTCTACCTCAAGTATGGCCCAGACTGCATCAGCCGGCTGCGCGGCCAGTTTGCCTTTGTGTTGGTCGACACGCGCGACGACAGCTTTCTGATCGGGCGCGACCACATTGGTCTCTGCCCGCTCTACTGGGTGCGTCAGAATTGGTTGTTTTGGCTGATTGAATGGTTGGTTGGTTGGTTGGTTGGTTGGTTGGTTGATTGGTTGGTTGGCTGGTTGGGCAAGTTGTAACTTTTGCGTGTTTGTTGGCGACAGGGCCACCAAGCTGACGGCGCCTTGTGGGTGTCGTCCGAGATGAAGTGCATTGCAGACCAGTGCGCCACGTTTGGATTGTTTCCGCCTGGGCACGTTCTTTCATCCTCGATCTACGACGCCAAGCCGGGCCGGCCAGTTGGCTACTTTACGCCAGACTGGTGGGTTTGGTTGCACCGACAGGTTGGTTGGTTGGTTGCACCGACAGGTTGGTTGGTTGGTTGCACCGACAGGTTGGTTGGTTGGTTGGTTGGTGCACCAGCCTCGCCAGCTGACAAACTTTGAATGACAAAACAGGCTGACCTACGACTGCGCTGCCGGACTGGCGCTGCCCAACAAGGCGCCTGATTTGAAAGAGATCCGGTCAACGCTCATCACGGCAGTCAAGCGTCGGCTGATGACGCAGGCAAGTATGATTGTCGTGGGTGTTGCCGAGTTGCCAGGATCAATTTGGCTGATTTGGTCGATTTGGCTGTTTGGCTGTGTTGCATAGGTCGGATGGGGCGTTCTGCTGTCGGGCGGCCTCGACTCGTCGCTCATCGCGTCCATCGCAGTCAGGCTGCACGCCGAGATGATGCGCACCGGCGAGTCTGCTGCTCTGAGCAGCAAGGTGCACAGCTTTTCCATCGGCCTGGCGGGCTCGCCCGACCTGGAAGCGGCGCGCCAAGTGGCCAAGTTCCTGGGCACCAGCCACCACGAGTACTGCTTTACCGTGCAGGAAGGACTGGACGCTGTGCGCGACGTGATTTACCACTTGGAGACATACGACGTCACCACTGTGCGGGCAGCCACGCCGATGTACCTCATGTCGCGCAAGATCCGCAGCCTGGGCATCAAAATGGTCCTGTCGGGCGAGGGCGCAGACGAGGTCTACGCTGGCTACCTCTACTTCCACAAGGTGAGCAAACTGGTTGTTGGAATTGTTTTTGCCAGTTTGGGTTTGGAATTTGGCTGATTTGGGTATTGATGCTTGCTTGGCAGGCGCCGAATGCGCGCGAGTTGCACGCCGAGACGCTGCGCAAGCTCAAGGCGCTGCACCTGTACGACGTGCTGCGCGCCAACAAGGCGCCCATGGCGTGGGGTCTGGAAGCGCGCTTCCCGTTCCTTGACCTGGACTGGCTGCAGCTGGCCTACTCATTGGACCCTACCTGCAAGATGTCGTCAACCCACCCAGACGGCAAGCGCATCGAGAAGCACATTCTGCGCGAGGCATTTGACGACCAGGTTTGGCATGTGTGGCATGTTTTGCATGTTTTGCATGGTTGGTTTTGCATGGTTGGTTGGTTTTGCACAGTTGGTTGGTTTTGCACAGTTGGTTGGTTTTGCACAGTTGGTTGATTTGATTTGGTTGGTTGGTTTGATTTGGTTGGTTGGTTTGATTTGTTTGGGTGTTTGGGTGTGTGACAGGCCAATCCGTGGTTGCCCAAAGAGATCTTGTGGCGGCAAAAGGAGCAGTTCAGCGACGGCGTGGGCTACGCGTGGATCGACTCGCTCAAGCAGCATGCTGCCGAGCAGGTCACCGACAAGCAGCTCGGCATGGCAGCACACGTGTTCCCATACAACACTCCGCTCACCAAGGAGGCATACTTCATTCGCAGCTGCTTTGAAGAGCGCTTCCCGCAGCAGTCGGCCATTCAAACGGTAGTGTACGAGCCGTCCATTGCTTGCTCCACTGCTACGGCGGTTGCCTGGGACGAGGAGTTCAAGAAGGTACTTGGCAGCAACGGCGAGCAGTCGGGGCGCGCCGTTAAAGGCGTGCACCTTGCGGCCTACACAGACGTCGCGGCATCGGCGCACGGCAAGAAGTGACGAGCCAAACGACTGGTTGGGCTGGTTGGCAATGGCAGATTTCCAAACCGACACAACATTACAATTTACCATAACATAACAACGTAATTGCGCCTCACCATCCTCACCATATTATTACATTTTGTACAAACCAACCAGCCCAGCCAAACCAACCAAACCAGCCAAACCAACCAAACCAGCCAAACCGGCCGACCAGCCAACATGGACATGACCGACACCAGTCCGAAAAAGCGGCCAAAATGTGAGCAACCAGTCGACCCAGCCCAACCAGTCATCCCGGTCCAACCAGCCGAATTCGCTGATCCTGACCATCCGGTCGTCCCGGTCCCATTGGCCAATCCTGGCGCAGCCCAGCCAGTCCAGCCGGCTCAGCTTGTGATTGGCGACCTGGTGGTGTCCAGAGAGCAAGCTGCGCAAAGCCAGATTCTGGCCGACTTGTTTGACCAGCCGGTCAGTGTTGATGCTTTTCGCAAAGACCTAGTGTCGTCGTTTCGCTGGCTGACCATGTGGTTTGCTGGCAAGACGGCAATTGACATTGGCCAGCAGTTTGGCATGCACGGCCTCAACGAACTGCTGCCAGGCGCAAACTTTTTCGGCCTGGACGGCTGCGTCGACCAGATCGTCAGTGCCAGCATTGTGCTGGCCGGTGTCGTCCAGGACGTGACACAGAACGTGACGCTCGACCAGCTTGAAAGGTGCTATTGCCAGCTGTCGAGCCAGTCGTTTTTCCCGCCGGTCGGCATCGATTGGAAGTCGGTCGACAAGCTGTGTCTGATCTGCATCAAGATGCCCAACATCTTGGCGCTGAGTTTGGATCAGGTGTGGACTAAGCGCCTGCTGGGCCAGATCGACAATTTGTACCTGCTCGATGGCAAGCGACTGTCGACCACGACCGTGGCTGCAGATGTTGGATACACGCTTCCGGACTATTTGCTTCGTTTAGCCGGCAAGCCACTCTGTCGGTACTGCTTCGGTTTTGAGGACAACACCAGCTATCTGATTAAGCTCAGAGCTGAGCAGGTACTGGTTGACCGCTTAGACGTGCGGAAATACACCTGGGTGGACAGCCAGCCCGGATTACCAACAGCGATGGACGTGTCGCCCGGCGGGCGCTACCTGCTGTGGAAGGCCAGCTGCTACCGAGTGTTTGACACGCACAGCCAAGCGAATGTGGAGATGAGGCCAGGCTTTGCCGAGGCAACCAAGATGTGGTGGATCGACGACACAGCACTGGCAGTGTGTGCCAAGGCTTGCAGGACGTTTGTGGTGGTCGAAGTCCAGGACCTGAACAATCGCGACATGATCTTTGATTCGTTTGTCGGCGAGTCGGCTTCGCGCAGCAAGACAGCCTTGGTCTGCGCGGCCAAGATGAACGCCCAGACACTTGTCACGCATCGGCTGCGGTCCGGAGAGACCCAAACATTTTGGTGTGATTGCGTGTTTGATTTTGTGTGCCCACACATGGACTTTCAATCGTGTGGATCGGTGTTTGCTGTGAAAGACGCCCTCAACAGGGTTTGTGCGTTTGAAATCAAGCAAGGCAAGCATGTGATGCGTTACATGAAAGACGCAGAGCAAACCGCGGCCACGGCCATGCTGGTGTGGCAGCGCTGATTGGTTGATTGGCTGTTTGGCTGTTTCAACTGTTTTGTAAGTTAATAAAACTGCTAAACCCGAGTTGGCAAGTCGATTCGATGCAACGCCACAAAGATTGTGGCGATTTGAGTTGCGTTTTGGCTGCATGATGAACCTCGTCAAACCTCGTCAACCCGATTACCTCGTCAACCTCGTCAAACCTCGTCAACCTGGTTAACCTGGTCAACCTGGTTAACCTGGTTAACCTGGTCAACCTTGTCACTCGTCTCGTCATGCCGTACCAGGCTTGGATGCAAATCTGGGCAAGTCTGTCCAGGCGAAACAGTTTGGCAGTTAGGCAGAGCTGATTCTGTTCGACAGGCTTCTGATGTCACTGTTGATGCATCGTTGCTGTCGTTGATGTTATCGCTGTCATCGCTGTTGTTGGTGTCGTCGCTGCTGCTTTCGCTGGTGTCGTTGGTGTCGCTGGTGTCGTTGGTGTCGCTGGTGTCGTTGATGTCGCTGGTGTCGCCGGCGTCGCTGCTGTCGTCACGATCCAAGGTGTAGTCCAATTTAGGTTTGTACCGCTGTGGAAGTTTGATTTTGCGGACTGGCCATCGCCATGCACCACACATGCTCGGCGCAGCAGCAGCCTGAGCGTTGGTGACGGCAGCCACCACCGCAGCCACGGCGGCTTGGGCCTTGCGCTTCTTTCGTGCGACATATTTTTTGTGCTTGGCTACTTTTGTAGGTGAGGATGAATAGGGTCGATAGATCGCCGACCACTTGTAATCTCTCTTGGCACGTGTTGCCACGTTTGCGGCCTTTGCGGCCGCACGAGCAGCAACCGCCGCTGCCATGCGATCAAGGCGGGCTACTGTAATTTGCTTGTCAACAGTTGCCATTAGATCGTGCTTGTATGCTTGTATGCTTGTATGCTAGATTGGGTGATTGGGTGATTGGGTGATTGGGTGATTGGGTGATTGGGTGATTGGGTGATTGGGTGATTGGGTGATTGGGTGATTGGGTGATTGGGTGATTGGGTGATTGGGTGATGTTTTGAAAGTTGGACATGTATGTTGTTTCCAGGATATTGCAACATATGTCGGCCAGTGCAGTGGAGCCGCATCGCACCAAGTTGAATTGTGTTAACTGACGAAATAAAAAAAAAAATGATTGGGGTTTGGAAACTGTTTCGGCGGTCGCAGTTTCAGAAAGCAGTTCTGGGTTGTAGCTCAAATGGAAGAGCGGGCGTTTTGCATACGCCAGGCAGTGGGATCGATACCTACCAACTCCACGGCTTGCACATTTTTTTAAGAACCAGATAGCCAAACAGCCAAACAGCCAAACCAGTAACATTTTTTTAACCGAATAGAAGAATCAAACACTTGACATGCAAAACATGCATGGACTGTTTTTGACAAAACCAAAATGAACGCCTGTCATGTGTATGTCGACTGCAAAGCGCCGTTCTTGATTGGCTACGACGACGCGCGGCGCGCCAAACCAGGCGATGACGAAGCACTGCGCAAATGTTGCATGCTGCACACAACGACTTCTGGCGACAAGACGTTTGGGTCGTGGTTGCCGCGCGGGTACTTTGAAGGCCAGCGTGTGTTTGTCAACCTGGTGGATGCTGCGTCTGCATCGTTCGGGTCCGAGCTGCTGCTCGACGCCAGACAACCCGAGCTGCTTTCGGTTTTGCAAAGCCGCCTTGGAACAGCCGACTTTGCTCTCTACACGCCAGACAACAAAGTTTGGGATCGCCAAGATCTGTCGGTCTGCCGCATCTTGTGCCTGCCGGCAACGCCGCATGATGTGCTGTTTTTCAGCGACGGCAGCCGAAAGTTTTCGATTTTTGTTGCCGAAACGGACACCAGGCAAGACCTGCTGCGCAAGATTGCCAAGCTGCGCGGCATGAAAAAGCCTGTGCTTGACTACGAGAAGCTTAACCGTCATCACACCTACATTGTGTTTGACGACTTGCACAACGACTTTGAAGATCAAGTAGCAAATGTGGCGGCAGTTTGACATCTAGACGTAACGCATAAACGTTGGAATGTTTGTTTGGTATGGATGGGTATGGATTGCACAGTTGGGTTGCAAGTTTCATGTTCACAGTATGGCAAGGCAATAAGCAGTATTACAATTTTAAACCGAAACAACCAACCAACCCAGCGGTGCAACCCAGCGCAACCAACCAACTTACCGATCAGACATGCAAGATCTACTCGTCTAGCAAATCCACAACAATCCACAACGACCAAACTATTTATCCAACTTTAACCTAGCGGTGCAACCAAACCAGCGGTGCAACCCGGCGGTGCAACCAAACCTAGTGCAACAAACCAAACCAACATGCAAGACCCAGTCGTCCAGCAAATCCACAACAAGTTTGTCGCAGCCAGCCGAAAGGGTCGCACAGCCAAGCAGCACCAGCTGGACGCAATTCCAGCTGAATCGCCGGTGTTTCAGAAAGGCGACGTGGTGTATGTTTTTGGCGCCTATTCGTTTGTGGTCGGCAAAGTCACTGACGCTGGAGCAAAGAAAACATGCGTGCAAAGTGCGCACGGCTGGCAAGGCTGGATTCACAACTACAACTTGGTCAAGCACGACGGCCCGGTCCAGGCGGACCAAATCTTTGACACATGCCAAGTCTGCCGGACCAGTCCAGCCGTCGTGTCGGTGTGGCACCAGACCAACCGGTGCAAGTGCTTGTGCGAATCGTGCATCACCGACGTGCACGACATGCTGCGGACGCAGTGTGCTTGTTGTGAGCGCACAAGCGACGTGCTGATTTTCCACGAAGCACAACAAACAAGCCAGACAAGCCAGACAAGCCAGACAAGCCAGACAAGCCAGACAAGCCAGACAAGCCAGACAAGCCGGTCCGAGCTGGATCTGACCAACACGATTACCAACGCGATGACGGTGGAAACAACTCACCTTCTTCTGCCGGGCACAAACTAGTTGGCGCAAAAGCCTAGATGGTGCAAACCGAACTAGTCATGATGTTTTGAGAAAATGTTATCAGGCACAAGATATGTTGTGAACAAAACTGAACACATTTGGTCTGACACCTATCCAACCCATCCAACCCATCCAACCAATCCAACCCATCCAACCTATCCAACCAATCCAACCTATCCAACCAATCCAACCAATCCAACCTATCCCCATCCAACCTATCCAACCCAGCGGTGCATCCAAAACCAACATGCATGTTGTTCAGCAAATCCACAGCAAGTTTGTCGCAGCCAGCAAATTTGGCTGCGCAGTGAAGCAACGAAGGATGGCTGTAATCCCGGCTAACTTTCCAGTGTTTCAGCCCGGCGATGTGGTGCATGTTCACGGCAACTATTCGTTTGTGGTCGGCAAAGTCGTTGTTAGTGGACGCAAAACTACAAAGATTCAAAGTCCGTATGGCTGGCAGGGCTGGATCCACAACTACGACTTGGACAAACACGACGGCCCGATTCAAGAGGACATCATTTTTGACGAATGCCTCGTCTGCCGGACCAGTCCGGCCGTGGTGTCGGTGTGGCACCAGACCAATCTGTGCAGGTGCCTGTGCGATGCGTGCATCACCAACATGCCCAGTGTGTTGCGGCAGCAGTGCTGGTGCTGTCAGCGCACAATCGACGCGCTGATCTTTCACTAAGCAAGCCAAACAAGCCAAACAAGCCCAGGCCTGTCCGGGCAAGCCCCTCAGCTGGATCTGGCCAAAACGATGGTGGAAACAACCGGCGTCTTTATGCCGGGCACATGTCATGTGGGACTACGCGAATCTTGGCGTAAGTTTCAGCTTGCAAATTTAAAAGAATTGGCGCAAAAAATGTACCAAGTGCTTTAGAACACTCATGTTCGCCGATTCAGCATGGCGATGTGGCAACGTGGCGATATGGTGTAACGGCTAGCACGTGAGACTTTGACTCTTAAGATCAGGGTTCGATACCAATTCACAACAGAATGATAACGAACGTCCCTGTATTGCCTAAAACGCCTCCAAACTTTTTTGAATAGGCCAGTCAGGCTAGTCAGGCTAGTCAGGCTAGTCAGGCTAGTCAGGCTAGTCAGGCTAGTCAGGCTAGTCAGGCTAGTCAATAACCACATTTACCATACAACCTCGGCCAGCCAAAACAAACTTTGCAATCTTGGTTTAAACTTTGACAATGTTTACAATGTTTGCCAAGCAAGGTTCATGATCAATGCCTACATGCATGACCAAGCTAATGCACAGTTTGGTTTAGTTGTGCTGGTTTGTCTGCTGTAATTGTTTAATCAACTGCCAAACTTCTTTGCTGTACATCAACTCTGTCACATCATCCAGCGAGGTGTAGATTCGCTCGCAGGTGTCTTTGTCTTGGCTGCTCATTTGGCGGTTGTCTGCCAAGAACGCAACCTCGTTTCTCAGTTGGTAAAAGTATTGTTCGTCAAACAAACTTGCAGCAAACGAGTGAACTTCTTCAACAGTTTTGCAGTTTTGCAGTAAGATTCCAGGTTGGATAGACTTCCACAGTTGCCAAGCGCGCTTGCTTTCTTGTTCTAATGCACACAGCTGCGGACCAACATCTGAGCGAATCATGGCTGGCAAAAAGCTGGTGCAGTAATGCAAACCTGGCTTGCCGACACACATGCGACATACCTGCTCGGCTTTTTCGATTGCTTGCAAGGATTTCTTGTCAGCATGCAATGTTTCTTCCAGCCACTCCAAAATGTCACAGTCGTCGGCAAGGCTGGTCATTGCTTTCAAGCTTTTTACATGTCTACTAAAAGTTTGGCAATTTGCGCAAAGTGTGCAAACTGTGCAAACCAACAAAACCAATAAAACCAACAAAACCAACCAACTGCGCAACCAACTGCACAACTGCGCAACCAACTGCGCAACCAACCAACTAGGCAACAACCCAACTAGGCAACAACCCAACTAGGCAACAACATCATTTCGTAGTGCTGGATGACCAAACCACTTTGGCAAGTTTTGTTGTTGCTTGGTTTTCCGGAATCGGTGTTGTTGTCACCATCTTTGATGCAAAGTCAACCTTGAAGCTATGATAGCTATGATTCTGCTGCTTGCCCAACAACACAAACGACTTGCCACTTGCATCGGTCGTGTCCTCCCACGCCTGGTCAAGCCTAAAATCCAGTCGTTGCACCATGCTCGGCTTCGCGCCTGAACGGTCCTGTATTGTCAGTGTTGAAAACGTGTTGCTTATGCTGATGGCGATTGTGCAGGCCTTGCTTTGCAACACACCGGTTCCACAACACGGTTCGAACAGACCGGCCGACCCCAGATGTGCCAGGTCGACCAACATGCAGCCGCTTGAGCAAGCAACACACATGGACAGCATGGAAGGTCCTACCCAATTGACACATGTGGCCTTTTCGAACGCTGTGCCCAGCTCAACAGGTCGACCAGAATCCAGGTCGACCAGTAGGAAGCCACTGTGCGGAGGATCGCACCACAGCAAATGCTTGTTGTCCACAGAGACTGCCAGCGGGAACCACCGTGCAGGTTTGGCTGGTCTGACGCCTGCCCGCCTGGCCAACACCGCAAACTCGCCCAGCTGGTCGGGCGAGCACTCGCGCCTGGAAGCCTGGCCGGCACGCAGCTTGACCAGCAGCTGCTCGTCGGCGCACTGCACCACCACGAACCGGTCAGTTCCGACCATGGCGTCTGCATCGTACTCGTATGTCTGCGACCAATCGCCCGGACTGGTCGTCAGGCGGTTGAAAGGCAGCTGATACAGCACGTCGACCTTGTGGCACAGCTCGTTGAAGAACAACATACCGAGCCGGCAGTCCAAAATGGCTGGCATGGTGCGGCACAGCCGCAGCAGCTTGTCCATACCCGGCCACTCGGTCCCGACCGGCCCAAAGCGCGGCAGCGCAGCCAGCTGGTCGTACACCAACTCGTCAGAATCAGTTTGACTGGTTTGGCTGGTCTGGCTTGTTTGGCTTGTTTGGCTTGTTTGGCTTGTTTGGCTGGTCACCAATCGTTGCAGCATGTTTGCATGCTTCGGCAACAACCTGGCTAACACAGCCGGCCATGCCCAGCCAGTCGGCAGCTGCGAGCAGCTTGTCGAGCCCGCCGAAACCGTGGTTGACCCAAATGCGGTGCACAACGCCGTCGGTGTCGGGCTCCAAAAGATGAACGGTCTTGTCCAGCACCAGCTGCACCAGATGCATAACTTGCTTGACCTTTTCAGGCCAAACAACCTGACTTGCCAAACCATCGATCATGCCCACCAGTATCGAACTTGAACCACGAATTTGGCGGTGTGTCACCACCAAACCCGCCATGTCGATTCGTGCACTGGTCGAGTCCAAACCAGTTTGGCGAGTGGGACTACCAAATCTGGCCAGCTTGGCAAACTGTTCGTCTGGGATTGTTGGGATTGTTGGGATTGTTGGGCTTGTTGGGCTTGTTGGGCTTGTTGGGTTTGTTGGATTTGTTGGGCTTGTTGGGTTTGTTGGGCTTGTTGGGCTTGTTGGGCTGGCTGGTTGAAACAAACGAGCTGGGCTTGTTGCCGGGCTTGCCGGGCTTGCTGCGCTTGCCATGCCCATACTGATTTTGTTCGCTCGGCGTTTTGGCATGACCAGTTCGTGGTGGGTTGCTAGTCGGCTGTTGGTTCGATGATGGTTTCGATGTTTTTGATGTTGGTTTGTATGTCGTTTTGGGTGAGTTGATGTGGTTGATGTGGTTGGTGTGGTTGGTGTGGTTGGTGTGGTTGATGTGGTTGGTGTGGTTGATGTGGTTGGTGTGGTTGGTGTGGTTAATGTTCGGTTGCACTGAACATATGTATTGTGATTGTGCGATGTGGATATTTTGATGCAAACCAAACCGAAAAGGTTGGACAACCCAACAGACAGCCAGACAGCCAGACAACCAGACAACTTTTTACAAACAAAATCAGGACCAATTTGACCGAGTCAACCGAACCAAGCCGCAACATTGTCATAATGCCCAAACGTAAAGTTGGGCACACAGATGTCCAGCTAGCCCAGCCAGCCCAGCCAGCCCAGCCATCCGACCTGGCGATTGACAAACAAATGCGCCTTCAAACCGACCAAACTGCCAAAACTAACCAACCCGGTGAGGCCGGCGGGGCTGGCAAGGCTGGCCTGGCCGGACCAGTTGAGCCCAAATACGTTTTTGGCCAGCTGGTGCTGACTGCCAAACAAGTCAAGCTGTCGAAGCTATTGGCTGACCAATTACCATCCGACACAACCGACACATCCGACACAACCGACCCAACCGACCCATCCGACACAACCGACACGACCGACACAACGACCTGCCTAGGATGTGTTGGCTGGCCAGAGTACGCAGTGGCGCCACAAACCACTGCGCTCTTGCAGCTGTGGTTTGATGGCACGCCAACTGACCAATTGTGTCAGATTCACGGCTTGGTCGGGCTGGACAAGCTGCTGGCAGTCGCAAACTGGCTGGGCATCCAGGACTGTGTCGACCAGATCGTCGACACCAGCATCGTGCACGCCAAGCTGCACACGCGCCGAGTCGACCAGGCCAGTCGCGCAGTGTACACCCAGCTGGCCAGCCAAGCCAGCTTTCCGCCAGTCAGCATCGACTGGCCTGGTGTGGCCGAGCTGTGCTGGCTGTGTGGTGTGATGCCCACCATTCTGACGCGCAACCTGCAAACCATGTGGGTCGACAAGCTACTGGTTGGACCGGCCGGCCCGATTCGCCAGCTGTACCGATTCTTTGACTATATCAGCAGCACGCCCGACATGTCTGGCATTGGCCTGACGATGCGAGCCAACGTGGTTTTCGCAGCCAATGGCTTTTTTGCGGTTCACCGAGACGACAAAGTGTGCAAGCTGATCAAGCTGGACCCGGCACGCTCGGCCGGACATTGTGGCAAGCATGATGATGATGATGATGATGATGATGATGATGATGATGATGATGATGATGATGATGATGATGATGATGATGATGATGATGATGATGGCGACCATGGTGCTGACCAACCCGATGGCGAGGTTGTGCATTGTCAGCCTTCTGGAAAGCAGTGGATCATCCGTGTGTCACCCGACGCAAGGTACATTTTGATGATGACTCGGGACGACCAGGACGACCATGATGACCATGCCGACCATGCCGACCATGCTGACCATGCTGACCAGGCTGTCGATGATGCCGATGATGGCGATGATGGCCAGCCGCATGTGTCGCGGTCGCGGGTGTCGTGGGTGTCGGTTATTGATGGCCGGACCGGTATTGTGCTGAGCTTGGCACCGCATTTGGCGACGGCGTACGACGCCTGGTGGGCAAGCAGCTCGGAGCTGGCATTTTCGGCACCAGGTGACCACATGTCGTTTTTCGTTGTCGGGCTTGATCAGCTGGACCAGCCGTTTGATGCCACGACAAAGTTTGCTGTTGGCGAGTATTGCGCCAGGACGTCGTCGATGGCGTGTCGGTGCGTGTCTTTCGATACAAACACCCTGCTGATGTTTGGTGATACTTGGTACAGCAACCAGGACATCTACACGCGGACTGGTAGTCTACACATGGTTGGCGTCGACCGGCGCGACCCAACTGGCGACACGTTTGTGTTCAAGGACCCCAACTACCTGGCAATCTGCGGCAAAACCAAGAAGGCAGTGCGCCTGAGCGACGCCAAGGCGTTTGAGGCATGCTGCAAAGTGATTTGGTCGTCTGATCTGACCAGTCCAACCCATCCAACCGGTCCAAACAGTTCAACCAGTCCAAACGATTCATCTAGCTAGGCATCTAGCCATCTAGCCATCTAGTTGCAACATGGATTATAACGTTTAAAAAAGTCCAACCAATCCTACCAATCCAGCCAATCCGACCAAACCATGAAGTCAAACTCGGCATGTCCAACCACCCCAACCACCCGAACCAACCAAACCAACTGGTGAAGCAACCACAAAAACCATGCAAAACACCAAATCCGCGATCCTCGGATGGACTGACCAAACTGACAAGCCAGTTTATCCGGGCCCGGGTGCGACCAAAACATGTAATCAAACTTGGCATGTCCAACCACCCGAACCAACCACCCACACCAACCAACCACAAAAACCATGCAAAACACCAAAACCGCGATCCTCGAACGGACTGACCAAACTGACAAACCAGTTCACCCGGGCCTGGCTGCGACCCAAACATGAAATCAAACTCGACATGTCATCCACAAACTCAAACCAACATTGGCTTCACCAACACCCGAACTCGGCTAGATCGGTCAAACCGCTGCCGAATGGCTCATTTGCGGCCCGTGACGCGCAAAACACACTTTTCACCAACTTTGGCGGTCCAAACTTTGATCGACCGAACATCATGTCATCCACAAACTTACACCAACCCTGCACCTCACCAACACCCAACCTCGGTTACATCGGTCAAACCGCTGCCGATTCGCTGATTTGCGGCTCGGGACGCGCAAAACACACTTTTCACCAACTTTGGCGGTCCAAACTTTGATCGACCGAACATCATGTCCAACCACCCAAACCAACCAACCACAAAAACCATGCAAAACACCACAACCGTGATCCCCGGATGAACTGACCAAACTGACAAACCAGTTCATCCGGGCCTGGGTGCGACCAAAACATGTAATCAAACTTGGCATGTCCAACCACCCCAACCAACCAACCACAAAAACCATGCAAAACACCAAAACCGCGATCCCCGGATGGACTGACCAAACTGACAAACCAGTTCATCCGGGCCTGGGTGCGACCAAAACATGTAATCAAACTTGGCATGTCCAACCACCCCAACCAACCAACCACGAAAATCATGCAAAACACCAAAGCCGTGATCCCCGGATGGACTGACCAAACCGACAAACCAGTTCATCCGGGCCCGGGTGCGACCAAACCATGAAATCAAACTTGACATGTCCAACCACCCCAACCACCCAAACCAACCAACCACAAAAATCATGCAAAACACCAAAACCGTGATCCTCGGATGGACTGACCAAACCGACAAACCAGTTCATCCGGGCCCGGGTGCGACCAAACCATGAAATCAAACTTGACATGTCCAACCACCCCAACCACCCCAACCAACCAACCACAAAAATCATGCAAAACACCAAGACCGTGATCCTCGGATGGACTGACCAAACCGACAAACCAGTTCATCCGGGCCTGGGTGCGACCAAAACATGTAATAAACATCGGCATGTCATCCACAAACTCAAACCAACATTGGCCTCACCAACACCCGAAACTCGGCTAGATCGGTCAAACCGCTGCCGAATGGCTCATTTGCGGCCCGGGACGCGCAAAAACCACTTTGCACCAACTTTGGCGGTCCAAACTTTGATCGACCAAACATCATGCCATCCACAAACTCACACAAACTTAGCGCTCACCAACACCCAAAACCTCGGCTGGATCGGTCAATTCGCTGCTGAATTGCTCATTTGCGACACTTGACGCGCGAAACACACTTGTCAGTATGGTAGTCCAAACTTTGTTTTGCAGTCCATCGGCATTCTGGTACATGTGACGGCATACACAGTGTCGTAAGTCTCGCCGAATAAGCCTATTACGCAATGAAATGCTATGCGCAGTTCGTCTTTGTAATACACGTAAACGCACTTGTCATCATCACCATCCACATCTTCTTCTTCCCACAACCAACCCACCAGTTCGGTTTCATGACTTATACATGGTAGTGCTTTGTGCAATTGATCAGCAATGTCGGACTCGCGCCCGGACACGATCAGTGGCGTGGTGGAATCGTAATGGAGGAGTACCTCGATTATCATACGCTGCTCAGCCATACTTGCGCCGACGGGTCGGTTGGGTTGGTTGGTTGGTTGGTTCGCGTTTGGTTAATTCGGGTTGGTTGGTTTTTAACATGTGTACAAATATATCTAGTATGACTTGCATGACATAAACGCAGGCGCAACCGACAATTTGTTTGTTATCAGGCAGTTGTCAAACTTATCCAATCACACTGGCGCTCGGCCAACCGATTCGTATTCATTAATACCCAACTGCGTTTGGTGTAATTGAAACCAAAACCTGGCATGTTTATCATATGGTTCACTCTGGTGCAGACAGTCGTCGTATAAATTGCCCACGCTTGAATCAAGTATTGCGCAGCTGAGAACCCTACATGACCGGCGTATAACGCGCGCAATTACGATCAAACAACGTGTGGCCCAAACCCCGCTTCAAACTTTAAATGGTGGTCAAGCTTGGTCAAAGTTTCGGTTGTGTGGTTGAACTTTGCCGACTGACGTATACTGTGTGCAAGTTTTGTTTATCGCATGTAAGCAAACCGCCGATCAAGAATTGTTAAGCATGATTATAGATGTACAGTTTGAACTATGCTGCCTGATTTATAACCTGTGCAAGTTTGGTCAAGGATATGCGGTCAAACTCATGCCGTCCAACGTATAACGTGTGCTCCAACCCTACGCCAAACTTTTAAATGATGGTCAAGCTTGGTCAAGGATATGCGGCCAACCCCTGATGCCCGATGTATAACATGCGCAAGTTTGGTCGAGTGTGTGCTCCAACCATACCCTGAACTTTAAAAAAAATGGTCAAGCTTGGTCAAGGATATGCGGCCAACCCATGATGTCTGACGTATAACATGCGCAAGTTTGGTCAAGCGTGTGCTCCAACCATACCCTGAACTTTAAAAAAAATGGTCAAGCTTGGTCAAGGATATGCGGCCAACCCATGATGTCTGACGTATAACATGCGCAAGTTCGGTCAAGCGTGTGCGCTAACCCTACTTTAAACTTTAAAAGATGGTCAACCTTGGTCAAGGATATGCGGCCAACCCCTAATGTCCGACGTATAACGTGCGCATGTTTGGTCAAGCGTGTGCGCTAACCCTACTTTAAACTTTAAAAGATGGTCAAACTTGGTCAAGGATATGCGGCCAACCCCTGATGTCCGACGTATAACATGCGCAAGTTCGGTCAAGCGAGTGCGCTAACCCTACTTTAAACTTTAAAAGATGGTCAAGCTTGGTCAAGGATATGCGGCCAACCCCTAATGTCCGACGTATAACGTGCGCATGTTTGGTCAAGCGTGTGCGCTAACCCTACTTTAAACTTTAAAGATGGTCAAGCTTGGTCAAGGATATGCGGCCAACCCCTGATGCCCGACGTATAGCGTGCGCGTGTTTGGTCAAGCGAGTGCGCTAACCCTACCCTAAACTTTAAAAAATGGTCAAGGCCGCGTGTGGTCTAACCCTAGCGCTGGTCAAGCTTGGTCAAGGCCGCTTGTGGTCTAACCCTAGCACTGGTTAAGCGTGTGGTCCAACCCTAACCCTACACGTAACCACATATAGCGTGCGTTAGCACAGATAGACCATGCGT
>Ga0209299_1000242_pt1 | contig 30855 bp, 31 predicted proteins | sample S_140806_MF_Meta_FD_187326 | JGI IMG/M metagenome (GOLD analysis project Ga0209299, IMG submission 187326) | Freshwater microbial communities from Lake Simoncouche, Canada to study carbon cycling - S_140806_MF_MetaG (SPAdes) (version 2) | ecosystem: Environmental > Aquatic > Freshwater > Lake ...
GGGTGTGTGGGTGTGTGGGTGTGTGGGTGTGTGGGTGTGTGGGTGTGTGGGTGTGTGGGTGTGTGGGTGTGTGGGTGTGTTGGTGTGTGGGTGTGTGGGTGTGAAAGATTAACAAGCAAGCCTGCTTATTTGCTGGCAGGCCAAATCCCCACACAGTTTGGTAGGCTCATCAACATGACGAACCTTGATCTTTGGTTGAACAGATTGACGGGTAAGCTGGGTAAGCTGGGTAGTCTGGGTAGTTTGGCGTTGCGCATGTTGTACTGTGTGTTTAGTAAACACGGAATTACAGTGTCGCTTGCTGGCAGGCCGCATCCCGCGCGAGTTGTGCCGGCTTACCAGGATGTTTAAGCTCGACCTCAGCAGCAATCAGTTGTCGGGCACGTTTTTAGCAAACTTGTTGTCAAGTCTGCAAGCACGGTTGGCGGTTGATGGTTGGCAGTTGATGGTTGACTAAAATAGTTTTGCTTGCAGGAAACATTCCTACCGAATTCGGACAACTGGTCAGCATGAACGTTCTGCTGCTGGACAACAACAAGTTGTTGGGTACGTTTTGGCAACGTCGTTATGGTTGCCTGGTTGCCTACCAGTCTAGCGGTGTTATTCAATGCATTCAATGTGATGCCGGCAGGAAGTATTCCCAGTGAACTCGGCCAGCTGGTCGGCATGGAGCGTCTTGAGCTGGAAAGGAATGAATTTATGGGTACGTGTTGGCAACGTCGGCAACGTGGGAAACGTCGGTATGGTTGCAATGTTGCCTGGTTGCCTGGTTGTTAGCATATTTATTGGAAATAGTCACATGCTGACAGGAAGCATCCCTACGGAACTCGGCAAGCTCACCAACCTGACTTACCTTTCTTGCCGGAGCAACAAGCTGGCCGGTACGGCTGTTTTGTGCATTCAACCTGGTAGTTCTGGTAGTTTTGGCAGTCCGAGTCTTTTTTGCTCTGATAATTTGTATTTGCCGACAGGAACACTCCCCATGGAACTCGGCAACTGCATCAAGTTGACTCGTTTTTCGTACGATTGGTACAATTTCAGCAGTAAGTTGTCGACTAGGCTGTTTTGCAACGACGTCTGTTGTCATCATTGTGCTGACCGGTGCTGACCAGTGCTGACCATACACTTGTTTGCAACACTCGACAGATGCAGAGGAGTTCAACACGTACTTTAGGAGCAGAGTCAAAGGCTTAACTAAATGTTGATCTGACCAGCAACGAACCAAACATGCAAGGATGATTGATTAAGCTAACAACTGACGTCTCGCATTTCGATTGCAAAGTTGTAATATGTTAGGACGCACCAGTTGGTTTTGGTTTGGTTGGATTGATTTGGTTTGGCATGTCTGGCAACTGGTTGTGTGTTGTGAGTGCACTATGTACTCGCAGTTTACCTTGGGTATGCAAGTAACTTTTGCCAAGTGTCAAACTACGGGACTGGTGTGCAGTGTCTGCAAACGAAATGTTGCAATGTTTGAAAATGAAGCATGTGCTGCCTGCGCCAGCTACGCCTTGCTGCACACCAACTAATCGGTGCCTTTCATGCATTCGTGACAGCCGAGTACTTGACAAGTTGAACAAAGTCCAGACGTTTATGGGTTACACCAAGCAGCACAACACAAAGTGTGAAGTGTGGCGATGCTTGTTGTGCAACAACGACATATTGTTTGAAGCACTGGATGTGCATCACTTCTATCGTGTAGTGTTGCGCATCTTAGCGAGCAAGCATCACAACTACGTGTGTGAAGCAATTCAATCTGGCGAAATACAGTTTTAACAGATAACCAGCCCAGTAAACCAAATGGCCAAACGCTTTGTGTTGATTTGGTCGAAATTCATGGAATTGCACTGGCCATTCTGGCCTGGCTTGCCAAGCTGACCGACCTCACCAGACTGTCCAGTCCAGCCGACCTGGCACTGCCAGAACTGGCCAAACTAGACGAACTAGACGAGCTGGAAGAGCTGGCAGAGCTGGAAGAGTTGGAAGAGCTGGCAGAGCTGGAAGAGCTGGCAGAGCTGGAAGAGATGAAACATCTGTCAAAACACCACTCGCCCAGATCCTCGTCAGCATGGTCAGCATACCTCACCACAGGATGGTTGATCACAGGCCTGCAGTTCAGCAGACTGGCGGTTCGATCGATCAGGCCCTGCATCGCGCCTGGCAGGTTGAGTGTCAGCGTCGACACTCTGTGGATCTGCACGCAGCGCTGCTGGGCAAACACCAGCAGGCGGTTGACATCCTTGACGAACTCGTCAAACAACTGGCAGCTGGTTGCATGGCTGGCCTTCCAGTCCAGGCTGGCTGCATGGTTGATCAGGTCGCGCAGGCACTCAAACAGCACCTGGAACACCGACTGGCAGCTTTCCAGGTGGTCTTTTCGGCGCTGCTGCCGCTCCAGCTCCGTGCCCAGCGTTTCGACGTCGATTTGCTTTGTGGCAAACCTGACCCGCAGAGCCAGCGGGTTGCAGCAGGTTGTGATCTGGCGCTGCTGCTCCACCAGGTAGTTGTCGCGCAAGTGTGCTGTGAAGTTGTACACATCGCTGATGACTGCTGCGGACTTTGGCGGCAGGAAGCGCAGCCGGTTCGTCAGTTGCGGTTTGGCAACCAGTGCAACACAGTCTGCACCAGCTTGACTGGCTGAACTGGTTGAACTGGTTGAATTTGAACCAGCTTGGCCTGGTTTGGCCAGCACCTCTGCCTTGCGCTTGCGAGTCGCAGCCTGTTGACCACCTTCCAGCCACTTTTCGCGTTCCGGGTTGTGTACTGCTCGGTCGCGAATCTGGCCGGTGCGGTAGGAAAACGACGCATGGCACATCACGCACCACATGTCGTCGCATCCGCGGCTGCGCTCGCACGGCACGCCGCATGCCGGGCACCTTGTTGTTTTGGCGCGAATCAGCTGCACTGACGCCAAGTCTTCTGGGCGACACACATGGCCCATCCAGTCGGGCTGACCAGATGGTTGGTCAGTTTGACCAGTTTGGTCAGTTTGGTCAGTTTGGTCAGTTTGATCAGTTTGGTCAGTTTGGTCAGTTTGACCAGTTTGGCCAGTTTGGCCAGTTTGGCCAGTTTGAATGGTTGGTTGGTTGGTCTGGTCAACCGGCCGCTTGGCAGTGTTGCATGCCAAGCAGGTCCACTGGGAACAAACCAGGCACTTGCCGCGCGTCGACAGAAAGCCCTCGCAGCCCGGCTGGGCGCAGCAATGCACAAACTCACACTTGGTCTTGGCTTGCTGCTTGATGTCCAGCGCGTCGTTGATCCGCGTCTTGACTGCTTCCACAGCGTGCTGCATTTCCATCCGTGCGTTGACCAGCGCAGCTTGCGCCCGCGCGGCCTGCTCGGTCAGCTCTGCCAGGCGAGTGTTTTTGCTCAACTCGTCCAGCTGCTGGACTGCCTCGGCGTAGGCCCGGATGCTGTCCGAGTCCTGGGCGCGGCAAGCCTGGGCGTGCTTGACAGACACCTGGCGCAGGTGCCGGCGGTAGACTTGGCTGTGCCAGGTCGAGCCGCAGTTCTGGCTGACGAACTCGGCCGACCACTTGGACCTGCACTGCGGGCAACCCGTAAAGTCGACTGCCAGCAAGTGCTGGCGTGCACACTCGCGGCAGATTTCTGCCGAGCAGCTGCACGAAATCGAGACTTTTTTGTCTTCTTGGCAGATGTGGCACTCTACGTGTTTTGTTTTGTTTGTTTTGTTGATTTTGTTGGTTTTGTTGGGCTTGCTGGGCTTGTTGGTTGTTTTGCTGGGCTTGTTTTGTCGAGCTTTGCCACCAGCTGTCGCGCTTGCCGACGTGGCCGACTGACCGGGCTGTGCTGGCTTGGCTGGCTTGGCAGACGGTTTGGCTGGTTTGGCTGGTTTGGCCGTCTTTTGGGGAGCAACTGGAATGGGCAGAACCGGACTCACTGGGACGGCAACAACTGGGATGGGCGGAACCGGAGTAGCAGTCTCCATGTTTGGCTGGCAAAGTCAGTGCACAGTGCACAGTGCACAGTGCACAGTGCGATTTTTTTAAATACCCAAATAGCTTTTTGAAGTAATATGGTTCAGATGGCTCAACTTCATCTGTGCAAACATATGTTGGTCGGTTATAAGAAAATATCAAACCAACCAACTTGGCAGTGCAACCAACCAACCAACCAACCAACCAACCAACCAACTTGGCAGTGCAAGCAAACTGGTCATGTCATTCAAGCTGTCCAAACCGTCCAAACTGTCCAAGCCGTCAAAGCAAAATGTTGGTTTGGTGCGCCAAATCCAAGCGTTGTTGCTGAAAGCTGCCAAGTTGGGCGAAAAGTGCGAGCATTACTGGACGGAATGTTTGACCACTACCAGTCTGGGCAGAAAGCACGTGCTGACCATGCAGCACGTCCAGGCAGTCAACAACCACATCGACTTGCTGGTTGTTGCACCACAAAGCTACACACAAATATTTCGGCTGCACAAGTCTGACAAGTCTGGTACAGACTTGGATTTTGAACCAGCTGGCAACAGCAACTTTGTGTGGGCCAGCCACGACTCGGGTGACTGGCCGTACGTGCTGGTGAATTGGATGCTGAAAGTGCTGCTCGAACAGTATCTTGCGAATGCCAGCTACTTGCGCGACAAGAACCAAATCAAGTTTTCCTACATGAATGAACGCTTGGTCAACAAACTAGCCAAGCAGTCTGTCCGGGCAGCCAGCCCGGCCTGGTTGGCCAAGTTTGCAAAGAGCCAGACTGCCAAGCTTGCCCAACTGACTAGCAAAGTTCCAACTTTGTTTTAAATTTGACGAAACCAACTAACCAACTGCCAAACCAGTCAGACCAGTCAAACAATATTGTCCAGCTGAACTGTGGGTTGACAGTGTTGACAGTGCTGACATGTTTCAAGGCACCTCACCAGTCCTTCAAAGACGCGCCTCGTCTTGGCGGACTTGACGGATTGTTCGGCTGCCTTGGCAGACAACATGATGTCCTTGCGGTGGTCGGCATGCTGTTGGTAAAGCTCGATGTACCACTGCAACAAGTCAGGCAGCTGGCTGGTCAGTTGGTGGTGGCACAGCCCGGCAATCAGCAGCAGCGTCCAGCACGAAAGGTAGGCCAAGTCAATCTGGGACACTTGGTCGTGCAGCACCTCCAAGATGGTCGTGACGACTCGCATGCCAGCTGGTGTGGCATAGACGCGGTTGCGCAGCAGCTGGTTGACCAAGCTGACCAGGTTGATGAACAGTTCGTGGTCTTGCATGTAAGTGCGCAGGTCAAGTAACATGCCAGGCTGGTTGGGCTTGTTGGGCTTGTTGATTATTGCCTGCAGCATGCGCCGCACTAGTGTCCACTTAACAGACAATTCTTGCATTGTGCCGGCATGAGTAGTTGATGTGGTGGTTGTGGTGGTTGTGGTGGTTGTGGTGGTTGTGTTGGTTGTGTTGGTTGGTCTAGTTGAGACAATCTGAAGCGTTTGGCAGATCAACTGTCCGACAATCTGGCATGCAGTGTCCAGCTGGGAAACTGGTGGGGTAGACTCTTCCTGGCAGTCCATGTTGGTTGGTTGCGCCACCAGCACCACCAGGTTGGTTAGACCACCAGCACCACCAGGTTGGTTGGTTGGTTGGTTTTTGTTGTTTGGTAGTTTGGTCGTTTGGCCAAACTGGCTTTGGATAGTTTTGGTTTGCAATGTCGGTTTGATTATTTGACTGCCAGCACCCAGCTGGCCAGTTGCTCCACAGTCGATAGCTGTTTGCCAAGCAAAAACCTCAGCCTGACTTGCATGTCAAGCGGCATGTTGTATTTTTTTGCCCAGCTGTTCAGCGTGTCGCAGCAGTACACTTGGATTGGTTGGCAGAGCCTGGATGGATTGGTCAGAGCTTGCTGGCAGCATTGCAGGTGGTGTTGAACCAGCTGCTTTTCTGCCTCGGTGTGAACACCTGGCTGGCGCGTCAAGTACCGCTGCAAGGCCAGCCGTGCCCAGTTTTCGTACCGCGACGGCTGCGTCCGAATCGCGTCAACCACCTGCTTGGCGATTGGTGCTAGCATTGACGACATTAACTTTGCATTGTTTGAACTGTTTGAAATGTGTGAAATTTTTGAAATGTTTGACATGCTTGCACGATCTGCAATTGTTGAAATGAGCTTTTTAACTGGACTAGTTGTGATTGGTGTGATTGGTGTGATTGGTGTGATTGGTGTGATTGGTGTGGTTGGTGTGGTTGGTGTGGTTGGTGTGGTTGGTGTGGTTGGTGTGGTTGGTGTGGTTGGTGTGGTTGGTGTGGTTGGTGGCATTGGTGGCATTGGTGGCGTTGGTGTGACTGCCCAGATTTTGCGTTTCTGCGTCAATTTGATACTACAAGACATTTTGTCTGTTGGGTGCACTTTCAGGTTTGTGGTAGGTTGGTTGCAACGCGGTTTAGTTGGTAGGTTGGTTGGCAGGTTGGTTGATAGGTTGTCCTCACATATGTGTCGTATTGGGTGACATGGTTGCAAGCTTGTTTTGCACTGCACTGCACAACTTGGCCAGTTGGTTTGTTGGTCAGTTGGTTTGTTGGTTAGTTGGTTAAATGGTCAACCAAATAGAATAGCAAAGCCATTTTGGACGTCATTATTAACCATACATTAAAAAAGGTAGCAACCAACTGACCAACCGACTAATCTATACACAACCAATTTGCTGCACCATAATTACAATGTGTATTGTAATTTAAATGCTGCTCGACTATACAGCATACAGTCTGACAGTATTGTTGTTTGTGTTTTTGATAATTTGCATTGCCAGCCGGTCGTTCAGCATCGTTTGTGTGTGCATTGCGCTTGGCTTGGCAACATTGGTCTTGCAGACTGTAAGCCTGTTTGGTAGAACTAAACCAAACAGCCAGTTGACCAAACAAACATTAAAACAACCAGAACAACCAAAACAACCAGAACAACCAAAACAACCAGAACAACCAGAACAACCAGAACAACCAGAACAACCAGAACAACCACAACAACCAGAACAACCACAACTATTAAAGCAAACGCATTTGCAAATGCAGCACGCTAATTATTCCAACCAGCCAAACCAGCCCAGCCAGCCAAACCAGCCCAGCCAGCCAAACCAGCCAAACCAGCCAAACCGACCCAGCCAGCTCGGCCAGCCTGGTCATGCAACAGGTGTGCCAGCCAGGTTGGAAATGCCGCGCTATGCTGACCGTGCAGTCGCGATGACAGGCCACACGCCGTACATTGTCGCCGAGACCCAGGGCCTGGTGCGGCCAGACGAGTACATGGTGCCGATCGATTCACATGGTATGCCTGGTATGCCTGGTATGCCTGGTATGCCTGGTATGCATCAGGACTGGGCGACCCACCCAATGAACCCCATGGTCAGCCTGTCGTACCTGACCGGCCGGGTCAAACAGTCTCCAGCTCGTGACTTACGATTTGTCTGAGCGAGTAGCGCAAGCACCGCAACGAGATGGTCAGGTGCACTGCCGCGCCGTTCAGTTCGAGCCGCCGAAACACTGGCTCCTCGGAAGGCACTGGCTGCCAGATTTCCATGTCAAAGTTGATGCAGCCTATGTTGCGTACACTGTGAAACGTCCTGCTGGTCAGCACTGGATCCAGGTGGTTTTCCCAGGACGACAGGCTGGAAGTCAGCACGATTTCCTTCATGATGTTGTTGAAGTGGCCGTCTGGGCCGCCGAACTCGGTGGTCAATATGCGCACAGTGCGCGCACCCGACAGCTCCACTCGGTTTGGCGCAGCAATTGACGCACTGATCGACGCCAAGTTGGTTGTTGCAAAGCCCAGCATGTACGCCAGCCTGGGCGGCAGCTTCATGTCAAACGCACCAGACATTGAGAAGCTGACTTTGATGGTCGTGTAGTTGAAGCTGGCCAGGAAAGACGCAAAGCCCAGCGCAGCAACGCTGGTTTGGATTGCCGAGAGCAAGCTGACGATGTCGTAGTCGCCGTACTGGAAAGCAGCCCGCACATACGTCGAGCTGGCGCGCAGCTTGATGTCGACAAACGCGTCTGGCTGGCCGACAGTCGGCTCGTTGTTGGGCACCACCAGACTCACCAGCTCGGCGCTGATGCAGTTTTTGAGCTGCAGGTTGGCAGTCTTGTAAGGCAAACTGGTAAACACAAACGACCTAAGCTCGTTGTACTCTTCGATCGGCGGGGCATGCCACTCGGCTTTCAGATGACTATTTGCATAGACAAAACTGTCGTCTGTGTTGGCAACACTGGTTGTGCTCAACTGGTCCAGCAATGCATTTGGATGGGGATGTATTGGATATGTTGGATATGTTGGATATGTCGGATATGTCGGGTATGTCGGGTATGTTGAATGTGTTTGGTCTGGCGATTGCAGCGAGTTGGCATTGATGGTTGGGTCTGTGACAGTCAGTGCAAGTGCTTGGTTGGATAGTATTGCTGGTACAGAGTTTTGCGTACCTGACTCTGGCTGGTCTGAATTGTTTGGAATGGTCGGTATGGTAGGAATGGTTGGGATGGTTGGGATGGTTGGATTGGTTGGATTGGTTGGATTGGTTGGATTGGTTGGATTAGTTGATCGCAATGCCTTGCTGGAAAGCATGGTCCAACATGCCCAACAAATCAAAAACACTACTCCGAGACAAACTACCAAGCCAACCACAAACACAACTGCCTTGCCAGACTTGAAATCAATTGGTTTAAACATGACTGTTTTTATTACAACAACAAACATTGTTCAATCTTGCTGGTCTTGCTGGTCTTGCTGGTTTTACTGGTCCTGCTCATCGTCTGTCTCTGACTCTGGCTCGAAGCTCTTGGCCGGTTTGGCCGATTTGGCCGATTTGGTAGTTTTGGTAGATTTGGTAGTTTTGGTAGATTTGGCGGAATCATCCGAATCAATCTGGCGCGAACGCTTGGTGGGCTTGGTGGGCTTGGTGGGCTTGGTTGGCTTGGTTAGTTTGGCCGACTTCTTGCCAGACTTGCCAGACTTGCTAGACTTGGCAGACTTCTTGCCAGACTTGCCAGACTTGGTCTTGCTCGACTTGGACCGCACAGCAGAGTCGTCCGACTGGTCATCCGAATCATCGTCCGACTGGTCATCTGACTCGTCCGACTCGTCCGACTCGTCGTCGGACTCGTCTCCCGAACGGTCCGACTCGTCGTCCGACCGGTTAGACCGGTTAGACCGGTTGGACCGACCAGACTTGGCATGCTTGCCAGACTTGCCTGACTTTTTGCCTGACTTGCCCGACTTCTTGCCGGATTTGGACGGCTTGTCGGGCTTGTCAGGCTTGTCAGGCTTGACGCGCGGCGGCCGCACCACCGGGATCGCACGCCCGAGCCGGGTCAGCTCGGCGTGGTACAGCTGGGTGATGCGGTTGTAGGCATCGGTGTGGTTGCCGTGCTCGTCGGTCGACGCGCGGGCCACACAGCCAGTCCACGTGCGGCGGTGCTCGTCGGGCGTGATGGTCGGGTCGTTGAGGCACTCTTGGCGCACCTGCATCTGGATGGCACTGCGAATCTCGAAATTTGACGGCTCGGGCACGCTGCGGCCCAGCCTTGCCAGCTCGGCGCGGTACTGCTTCATCAGCTTGTGGTGCAGCGCGCTGTTCTTGCGCGGCTGGTCGTCCTTGAAGTGGCGGCTCTCGGCCGGCGTTATGTTGTCGCGCACGCGCTGCACAATGGCTTCCCAGATCTGCACGTCGGTCATCTCGGCAGTACCCAACCACTCAACTGGCACACCATCCGACTCGGCCGACTGGGCCGACTGGGCTGACTGGGCCTGAATGGCCTGGTCGGCCTGCACGTACTGACCAACCAGCGCCTCGACGTCCGTATTGTTTGCACTGCTCGCCATGATTGGTATGTTGGGTTTGTGTTTTTGGTTTTGTTTTGCCTGGTTGGTTTGGTTGGTTTGGTTGGTTGGTTTGGTTGGTTTGGTTGGTTGGTTTGGTTGGTTTGGTTTAAAAATAATCAATGATTGCAAATTTGTGTTTGACAAACATATGTCTGGCTTGTGAAAACCAAATCCCAAATGCCCAGCATGTTCAATTTGGTGCAAATGCTTGGCAAAACACGCATTGCGCTGTCGGTGGTGACCACATGTGTTGACTTTTTGTTGTGCCAACTCGTCGAAATGCTTGGCCTGGCTGCTTTGAACCTGGTGCTGGCCAGCGCTGCCAGCATTGCACCAGCCGCCCAGACTGTTTGGGCCTACACCGACTGGATAGTCAGCATATGCTGCACAGTCGGCTTCGTGCTGTATCTGCAATCTGGTTTCAGAAAGCAGCTGTGTCTGGCGATTAAACCCATTTCGGTGTTTCTTGGCCGCAAAATACTCGGCCTGGACGTGACCAACCTGCTCGGCTTTCTGTGCGTCAAGTACAGCCTGATGCTCTCTGCGTGCCTGTTGAGCATCGTCGGGTTGGTCGTGCTGCACGACAGGTTGTTTCCGTGGATGTGCAGGATGTGGACCGAGACGCTGCTGTCGCACTTGATCATCGATATGTACAAGTACGGTTCGGTTGTAAAAACTGCTGCCCAGCTTGACCGTTTGGTCACATACTTTGGACTCGACCAGTCGACCCGGATCATAGCCGAACCAACCAACAACCACCAAATGAAACAACGCCAACTGACCAAGCTGGATCGACCACATTCCGACCAGTCGGACCAAGCAAACCAACCCAACCAACCCAACCAACCCAACCAACCAAACCAACCCAAACAACCCAGCCATCCCAACCAACCGAACCAACCGAACCAACCCAACCAACCCAACCAACCCAACCAACCCAGCCATATCAACCAACCCAACCAACCCAACCATTTTGATTTTAATGTTGGCTACACCAATTTTAACCAGCCGAACCAGCCAAACCAGCCGAACCAGCCGAACCAGCCAAACCAGCCGAACCAGCCAAACCAGCCAAACCAGCCGAACCAGCCGAACCAGCCAGACCGATCTGCACACAAACTACCAAATTCAAAACCAACAAACACAACAAAACTAGTACCAAATGAAACACGCATTTGCAAGTCTGTTGTGATAGACGACTGCTTTGTGGCACCTGTTTACCAAGTTGGTCAAACTGGCGTCAATATAGGCGCCAAGCAACAAAAGTTGTTGTAAAGAAAATAAAGTGTTGGCCGAAATGGACAACCTCCCCAACTTGGCAATGAACAACTATGCAATTTCAAAGCAACTGCCAACCAGCTCGGCGCGCAACAAACTGGTTGGCGCGCTTATTGTTGTGTCGTGCATTTTGTTTGTTGCCTTGGTTGCTGTGCTGATTTACTTTTTGACAATCAAGACCAGTGCTGGTGAAACCGGCTCGGCTACCTGCAAGACTGGAACAGGCGTGACTTGCACACAAAGCGGCCTGACGTGCAACTGCACGGCCGACCCGGTGCAGTGCAAAGCCGAAGCAGGTGTGACTTGCACCAAAACTGGAAGTGTGTGCGACTGCACGGCCGACCCGGTGCAGTGCAAAGCCGAAGCAGGCGTGACTTGCACCAAAACTGGAAGTGTGTGCGACTGCACGGCCGACGCGGCACCCACAACTTGCAAGACTGAACCTGGTGTGACTTGCACCAAAACTGGAAGTGTGTGCGACTGCACTGCCGACCCAGTCGCGCCAACTGCACCAACTGTGCACGGCGTGACGTGCAGCCTGGATGGCAATGCCTACACCTGCCACCCAGACTGTGGCCAATTGGTGCTGACTGCTGCACCCGGCTGCACTGCCAAGTACAACCCGACGTCGCAGCTGTGCGAGCTGAGCTGTGCCAACAAACCTTGCACAACTTCGCAATTCGCAGTGACCGATTCAAAGACCTGGACAGCTGTCGACTCGACTGGTGCATGCAAAGGCACGGTTTTCCTTGGCTCCAGTAACGAGTACTGCCAGTCGGTGCCACAGCTGAGTAACGGCTTGTACACCAACTATGCAAAAGTTGCTGGCTTTCCCAATATGTCGCACTTCTTGAACGACGGCCAAAACGCCTTGGCTGGCAAGACCCAGATGACTGACACGTCCAACCCGTGGTTCAAGGTCAACAACTTTTGTAATTTAGCTCAAAATTGCATGGGCCTGGATGTGTTTTACGACCAAGTTGCGCAGCAATCGTACTATGTGCCTTGCCAGTTCAACCCAGAAAACCAATCGACAAACCAGATCTCGTCCACCAAGCTGACCAACACACCGTTTACTGTGCCGGTCGAGCACTTTGGTGCAGTGGTGTTGAAGACTGTCAACAGTGTAAGCAATACTGCAACCAAAAAAGTGCCTGGTTGGTAAGCAAGACAAACAAAGCAAGTTGCTTGCATAGAGGTTGGAATAGCAAGCAAATTTCAAAGTGTTTAATAAAACAATAAACAAACAAACCAAACAAACCAAACAAACCAAATTTCGTGATGCAACAACCAGGTCAACCAACCGAGGTTCAAACGGCCAGGATGTATCCAGGTCAGCTAAATCAACCAAATCAACCAAATCAACCAAATCAACCAAATCAACCAATTCAACCAAATCAACCAAATCAACCAGTGCGTCGTATTCTGCCAGGCGTTCCCAATCCCAACATACCCAACCGACCCAACATACCCAACATACCCGCGCCAGCCGACACTGTCAAACCAACCAACGCTGGTAATGCTGGAAACGTCATCACAAACCATGCCGGTGCAGCAAACACACCACGCCGTGCCGACATGGACCGACCAGATGCTGGTCGAAACACACCACGTCGTGCCGACATGAACCCACCAAATGCTGGTCCAAACACACCGCGTCGTGCCGACATGAACCCCCAAAATGCTGGTCAAAATACACCACGACGCACCGACATGAACCGACCAGATGTTGGTCCAAACACACCACGTCGTGCCGACATGAACCCACCAAATGCTGGTTCAAACACACCACGTCGTGCCGACTTGAACCGACCAGATGCTGTTCAAAACACACCACGTGCTAACAACACGCCGCGATACATCAAACCAGCCAACCGGACAAGTATCTTGGATCACCAACCAATGTTGCCAAATTACGGCCGCACCGATCCAAACAACCAAACTGCCCAAACTATGCAAGCTATGCAAGCTATGCAAGCCGACCAAACTACGCAACCTGTGCCTGTGCCTGTGCCTGTGCGTTCTGACCAAACTATGCACATGCAACCTATGCAAACCGACCAACCTATGCAAACCGACCAACCTATGCAAGCCGACCCTGTGCAACCTATGCCGGCAGTTCTCGACCATCCATACTCGGGTGCTCGGTCAGTTCGTTCTGTAGGCATCGATTTGCTCAACAATGTCGACCAAACTAACCAACAAAACCAACAAAACCAACAAAACCAACAAAACCAGCCAGACCGGCCAGACCGGCCGGACCAGCCAAACCCAGACATAGTCATCCAGATTGGTCGACCAAACCCAAACGATCCAACAGGTACGGCGAAACCACCAGGCTACACGTTTTGGAGCATGCCTAAAAACTTGCCAGTCAAAACATTGGTGATGGCAGCATGCATTGCAGTTCTGGCCATTGTTGTTGTCGTGCTGTTGGTTTACTTTTTAGCAATTTACAAACCCACTGCAACACCCGACTGTGCAGACATTGCCATGCCGAGCTACTGTGCGGTATCTGGCCAAAATGGTCAGTGCAGCGTGAGCTGCACGTTGCCGCAACCAGTGGGCGTTTGCACTGCGCCAGCATTGGACCCAGCAGACAGCACCACGTGGATTTCTGTCCAGCCAGGCAACAAGACCTGCCAATCAACCAACTTCGTGGGCGGCACCGGATACTTGTGCGCCAACTACACATTGCATGGAAGTACAAGCAATACACCAGTAAACCAGTCGTTCAACAGGCCAATGCAGCCGCAAGACATTGCCGATGCGTTCAAGCACATGTCAAAGCACGACTCACCAGTCACTGGTGCATGGGAGTACTTTCACAATGTGTGCCAGACAAACGACTGTGTTGGCGTCAACATTCGTGCCGACCAAAGCAACAACTACTACTACGTGCCGTGCATCAAGACCAACGGCAGCCAAGTCACAAAAACTTACAACCAAAGTTTTGACTTGCCTGGCCAAACCAACTACGGAGTGATCATGGCGCTGCAGACCAGCCAAACAGACCAAACACACCAAACAGACCAGACAAACCAAACAAAACAGACGAACCAAAAAGACCAAAAAAAACAGATAAACCTCGATTCTGGCAATTCGGCCAAACGTGCCAAGCACCACAACACGCCAAGCACACATGTGCCGGGATGGTGATGCGCAGATAGGCAGGTGTTGGGAATGCTGGTGTTGGTCAAAATACTCACACGTTATAGAAAATTTAATTGTGTACGTCATATAAACAGTCACCAACATGACAGACGCAACCGACATGTCGCTCATGTCCACCATGCAAGACCAAGACAGTCAAGCAAGCCAAAACAGCCCAGCAGACCAAAGCAGTTTCGGCAGTGTAGATCAGTCGTTTAAAACTACACCACCTGGGTCTATGTCGCCAAAAATAATCATGGGTGTGCTTGGCGGATGTGTTGGTTTGATGGTCATTGCGTTGGTTGTTGTGATTGTGTATTTCGTGGTGGTCAAGTCGTGTACAAACAGCAACAGTGGTGGTGGTGGTGGTGGTGGTGGTGGTGGTGGTGGTGGTGGTGGTGGTGGTAGTGGCGGCACGTGCCCGGCGCCCAGCACAACCACCGGCGTGGCGTGCACCGCGAATGCAGACGGCACGTACAGCTGTGTGGAAGACTGCACAGCACTGACATTCCCGTCTGGCTCTGGCTGCACGGCTAAACAAAATGCAACTACCAAGTTGTGCGACATTACATGTGCTGCGCAGAGCAGCTGCGCAAGTGACGAGTTCGATGCGAGCAACTCCAAGACGTGGGTTGCGAACCAAGACGGCAAGTGTGTTGGCACAGTGTTTGGCGGTGGCGATTCGTACTGCCAAGTTGTGCCTCCACTGAGCAACAACCAGTACCGGTACTGGGACAAGGTTCCAGGCATGTACCAGCCAAGCCATCTGATTGACGGCTTGAAGTCCCTTGCTGGTACACCGTCAAAATCTGGTGATTGGCAAAACGTGGCCGATTGGTGCGGCGATCCAAAACGCGTTCCTAACTATCCATGCACTGGTCTTGACATATTCTATGACAAAGTCAACAACAACACGTACTACGTGCCGTGCATGATGCATCCCGATACATTCGTTACGGCAACTACCCCCAACCCAGTAGCAACCAATACTTTTCCGTTCGACGCCAACGTCACGGTGGAACACCTGGGTCCATTCATAACACAAATGTTCAACAGTAAGACCCCACAGACACAACAAACACAACAAACAACACAAACAACACAAACAACACAAACAACACAAACAACAAAACACAAAAAGCTACCTGGCTGGTAAGCCTGTTTTTGGGTAACTCAACATATGTTGCAGTTGGTTTTGTTTGGTTTGAATTGGTTTAAATTGGTTTAAATTGGTTTGAATTGGTTTGGTTTGGTTTGAATTGGTTTGGTTCGTTCAAAACTTACAAATCAAATGAACTACCACTGGCTGGTGTTTCTGGCTGGCGTGCTGGGTTTGGTGCCGAGCCAGATGTCGGACCAGCCGAACCACCAAAACCAAATGTGTGCTGCCAAGTTCAGCGTCATCGGCGCAGGTCTCAGCAAGACTGGCACCCAGTCCATCAAGCGCGCCTTGGAATCGACGCACCACCAGGTGTACAACGTCGAGTCCATGATGGCCCGGCACGAACTTGACCAGGTGGTGGCGATCCATGCTGCCGAGCCCGAGCAGCGCGCCCAGCTGGTCAGCCAGTTTGTGCACCAGCTGCTGGACGACGGCTACGACGCCACGATGGACATTCCGTTCAGCTTTCTGGTGGACGACTGTTTGAAGCTGGACAACACCAGCACTGTGCTGCTGTCTGTGCGCGACTCGGCCGAAACGTGGTTTGCCTCGGTCGAGCAGACATTCGACGCGTTCGCAGGCCTGGCTGGCTGGCCGTTCGTGTGGTGGTTCGACTTGCCGAGCTATGCCAGCTACGTGTGGAAGTGCCAGCACAGCGTCGAGACGTTCCAGCCGTGGTACCTCCCGTGGGTCAAGCTGACCCACCGGTACGTGCTGGACGAGTCGTGCGTCGACTTCTACAATGCGCACAACCAGCAGGTGCGGCAGCTGGCAGAGCAATACCAGGCCAAGCTGGTCGAGTTCAACGTCAAGCAGGGCTGGCAAGGCCTGGTGGTGATGAACCTGGCAGACAGCCTGGACATCTTCCCGCACGTCAACACCCAGTCGGACCTGACCAACGTCAAGCACGTGCTGTGGCTGATCAGCCTGGCCTGGCCGCTGGGTGCTTGGCTTGCCTGCTGGGCCTGCGCCTGGTGGCTGAGACTGTCCCACAAGTGCTCGAATCGTCACAGCTGGTTCTGCAAAGTCGTGTCGTGCCTGATGGACATACTGAATGCAAGCTTGCTCTTTGATGCAGCACAGTACTGCTTTCCAACCAACTACGCGGTGATGCTGTGCCTGCTGGTGTTTTGGGTCGACAACCACCGCTGCGTGCGGTTCGTGTGGTTCATGGCGGTTGCTGATGTATGCCAAGCGTGCCAAGGACTGGCTGCCAAGCTGGCTTGGCTCGGCGTAGCTGCCTGGTGGTTCTCCCAGAACTGGACGCCCAGACCGACTGGCCGACAACGCTACTGACCCAACTGCCCAAACTACCCAACTGACAAACTACCAATCTACCAGTTTGGACAAAACCGAATCCTGGGTTGTATCAACTGTTTGCTAAACTGCTAAACTGCTATTAGGTATATTCCTATACTTGACATTTTTTGATGGTTACAAAAAATTTGAAATGGTCAACACCGGGCTCCAAACCGCCAAGCAAACACCGCCTGGGTTCGTTGCATGTCGGTCGGGACAAGCGCATCTACCGCGTCAGCTGGGCCAATGCTGCCAAAAAAACCAACGTGTGGCGTATTTACAGAAAGCCTTTGAAACCAGCCAGAAGACAAGTTGGAAAATCAAAGCTGCGAGGTGGAACGGTTCGACCCAAAATACCTATTCGGGCACAAGTCCATTGGTGCATGCTGTACAAATACTATACATTTCCAACAGAGGTAACTGATTACTTTGTAATCATGCAAAATTTTTGCGGTACATACTGCACAACCAACTGCATATTAATCCAATTTCTTGGTGTTGAACATGCATTCTTGCCAGGTGACGTTATTGACCATTTCGACAAACGCGTTCACATTGTCGTCCAAGATCTGGTTTGCTGGCAAGCAAGTTGTTCTTGCACGAAACGACTGCCGAGGTAAATGCATCACATTCTTGCCAACAGTTTTGGCGTTCATGTCCAGCTGGTCTGCACGAAACTCATTGTCCAGATGTTCAAACATGCTCGCCACATGTAGGTTTGGCCAGTTGGTTGCTTGGCGCGCTGCGTGCAGGCAGTCTGCCAAACGGTTCAACTTGGTATGGTTGGTTCGAGCTTGCCAGTCGCCAAAGTCGCAGTGCGAGGTTGGCACCGCGTGTGTCTCGGCCATCATTGTAAAGATTTGCTGAACACGACCCAACAGCCTTTGCTGCATTTGACGCACTTGCTGGTCTGCACTGACTGGGCTGGTTGGTGTGCATGTCTGCAAAATGGTGCAACTGGACGTTGCGGCTAAGCTGGAAAAGTTGGCCGAATCAGCCGAATCAGCCGAATCAGCCGAATCAGCCGAATCAGCCGAATCAGCCGAATCAGCCGAGTAAGCCGAGTCAGCCGAATCAGCCGAGTCAGCCGAATCAGCCGAATCGGGCGAGTCAGCCAACATAGAAAGTGGTGTGGTTGTGTTTGTGTTTGTTGTGTTTGTTGTGTTTGTGTTGGCCGGGTTGGCCGGGTTGGCCGGGTTGGCCGGGTCGGTCGAGCTGGATGTGTGGCGTGTACCCAGCAAGTCGGAGCTGGCTGTGCAACCTGTCCCGACAAGATCGGCAAGGCTGATAGACGCTTGGTCGTTGCATTTAGCAGGTCTAGTTGGTTTAGTTGGCATCACAAATGCACCACACAAGCCAACTGCAGCCATGATGACTAGCCACGACGCGAAATCGTCAGTCATGTTTGGCTGGTTGGCTGGTTGGCTGGCTGGCTGGTTGGCTGGTTGGTTGGCTGGCTGGTTGGCTGGTTGGCTGGTTTGAACAGATGTTTGTGGTTAACTTAGTTGCTGTTACCTTTACGTTCATTACTGTGTCAACATATCATGATTGGTTGATTGGTTGCGCAGTTGATTGGTTGCGCAGTTGGTTTTTCAACCCGATATTCTAGCCAGCACTTTCTTACACTTGGTGCACTGTGCCAGCACCGTCATGGCTTCGTCGCCTGAACGCAGCTGCCGCGCAGTGTGCACCACAAACTTTTCGGTTTGGCATGTTGGGCAAACTGGCATGTCTGACTTGCCCGACATCAGGGCCGCCAAACCGGGCACTATGTGTGTCTGGTAGACGTTGCTTTCTGGTTGGTTGGCCGGCTCAGCCTGCTCAAAGTCTGGTTCCAGCACGTCGGGCTGAAAGCACGTCATTCGTGCCAGCTTTGCTCGGCTGGCAGCTGGTGCATCCAACACTTCGCAAATAGTTTCACGGTAGTATTGCAGGCACAGCAGGCTTGGTGTATGGTCCAACTTGTCCAACTGGTCCAACTGGTTCGCACAGTCTGGTTGGCAGGCATACCGCCACACCAAGTCTTCAAGGTGGTTTGCAGTGTCGGCGTCGCACCAGTTGGCCAGTGCTGCGCGGCTGATTTGGCGAATGCTAGTCCAGTCCACATGACTGGCTGTGGTTGCTTTTGTCGATTTGGCAGATTTAGCTAGGTTGGCTGTTTTGGCCGGTTTGGCTGGTTTGGCTGGTTTGGCTGGTTTGGCTGGTTTGGCTGGTTTGACAGTTTTGTCAGCTTGTTTGGCGCGCTTGGCTTGCCCAACCAGCTCAACCCCAACACTCCCAACCTTGTTTATTTGGACGGATTTGGTCGATTTGGCTGGTGTGGTTGGTTTGGTTTTGACTGGTTTGGCTGTTTTGGCTGTTTTGGCTGGTTTGGCTGGTTTGGCTGGTTTGGCTGGTTTGGCTGGTTTGGCTGGTTTGACTGGTTTGGTTGTTTTGTCCGTGTTGGTTTCAGACATGGTTGGGTGCTAGGCCAGTTGGTTGCCACGGTTATGCTGCCACGTGGTTTGGCTGCCACGTGATTTGGTTGCCAAGCCAGTTTGGCTGGTTGTTGGACGCACAACATATGTGTGTTGTCAAGCCACTCAAACCATTCAAGCCATTTCGTAATTTGTATAAATGTGTTTGAATTCAAACAACTTTTTGCAAAGTCAAAACACCAACACACCAAACACACCAACCATGCAAGCCAACTGTTTGGTTGAAAGCCAAACTTCGCAACCAACTGATTTTCAGACGTGGTATGTCTGGCACGCTTCGCACGCTGAGCGGAACGACGTCACCACGGTGCACCACCTGGTGAGCCAGGACTGGACCAACATCTTCCGAGTCGACCTTGATTCGTTCCTGCTCTTCAACGGCTGGAATGCCTACTTGGAGCTGTGCTGGCATGTTTGCCACTTGTCGGCTGCCGCGCTGCCGCTGGTGGGCAAGCTGCTTGTGTACAACATGCCGGCGCTTGACGAGCTGTGCACGTCGATGTTGCAGCAAGACGGCCTGGCACTGCAGTACATCCAGCAGCACTTTGCAACAAACTACACGTCCTGGTCCAACACACCCAAGCATCTGGTCATGTGCGCTGTTTCGCAAAACAAGGACGCACTGAGGTATGCCAACTACTGCTGGCGTGACGATGCTGATGTGCTGAAACTGGCTGGGCGCGACCAGACCATCAAGTACGGATCGTGGAAGCATGTCGACAATCTTGCCAGGACAAACGACTTTGGCGAGGCAGTTTTTCAGAATGTTGACTTGCTGTAAAAAATACATACTTGCCCTGCCAACTGGTCGAAACTGGTCCAACTGGTCCAACTGGTCGAAACTGGTCCAACTGGTCCAACTGGTCCAAACTGGTCCAAACTGGTCAAACTGTCCGGACCAGTCCGAACTTGTCGATAATGGGAAATCAAAACATGCAAACCATAACAACCATACAAACCATACAAACCATGCGAACCATCAAAACGACAAAAACCATGGCCGACAAGCATGTTGACCATGCTGACCGAATTGGTGATGCTGACCAAATGTGTGACGCCAACCATATTGGTGATGTCGGGCATGCCGACCATGCCGACCATGCCGACTATATGTTGCTGTACAACAAGTTGCTGGATGCGCTGCCAGCCAAACTTGCCGACCAGATCAACAGAAAATACAGTTTAAACAGTATGAACAGTTTGGACAACTTGCTCGACTTGCTGGACGACTGCATATTGGCTTGGCAACACAGTCTGTCGGACTGTGCAATATCGGCGGTACAGCGCCTGCGCGCATTGCGGCGTGTTGCTTGCCAAACCAAGCTGATGTTTTCAATCGAAATAGCCAGCAACAAAACAAACCAAACAAACCATATGAACCAAACAAACCAAACAGGCCATGTTACCAGCTTGCAAGTTTGGACTGGCAGCTTTGCACAGCTGGCGGTCGACTTGTTGGTCAACCCAACCAACCTGGGCAAAACTGGCTGTTACAACGCTGCGCACTGCTGCATCGACAGCCAGGTCCACCGCGCAGCCGGGCCTCTGCTTCGCCGGGCTTGCCGGGCAGCCAGCAAGACCAGCCAACAGTATCGCGACTGGCTTGTCACGCCAGGCTTTGACTTGCCAGCCAAACATGTGTTGCATGTTGTCGAGCCGCGGCTGTTTGTCAACCAGCTGGGCCAACTGGTCCAGACCGACCAGCTGAAACGATTACAGAAATGCTACCTGACGGCCATGCGGGTCTGCGACCAGATGAATCTGCGCAGCTTGGCATTTAGCTGCATGGCGGTGCTGCCTGACCTGCCAGATGACCATGCCAACTATGCCAACTTTGCCAACTATGCAAACCATGCCAACTATGCCAACCATACCGACAATGACAAACAAACTGGCGATATGCATGCAGTGCGCATGGCATGCCAAACAGCATGCCAGACTGTCGCCAGGTACGTCAACTCTGGCCAGTCTAGCATTTCCAAGATTGTGTTTTGTGTGCCATTGTGTCAATGTCAGCTGTACTTGTTGCAGTTCCAGCAAATCGTCCACATGGTCTAGAAAAGTCAACCGACAAGTTTGAAAGGTTTAAAACTGCATTTCAAGCCAGCAAACTAAACTGGCAAGACTGGCTAGACTGGCTAGACTGGCTGGAACGGCAAGACTGGCTAGACTGACGATGTGCGATAATTGTTGTTTGGTTTGGTGGCTGCATGCTGTTGTGTTTGTCAGTGTGTTGGCCATGTCGTCCATGTCCAGCTACTTTGCAGCTCACTGCGTGTCAACATACGCAGAGACGATGATGGCCAGCTATCCGGAATGGTTTTCTGCGAGCTGCTCTGCTCTTGTTATGGCCTTTCTGATGGTGAATCTGAATAGCGTGCTCTTGTTCTCCGCGATGGAACAGTTGTACCGTATAGCTGGCGTCAAAGAGTGAAGACCAACAACCCAACAACCCAACAACCCAACAACCCAACAACCCAACAACCCAACATATGTAAATTAAACAAAGATTGAAACCAGGCAAGGTTGACAAGGTTGTGTTCAGACTGCCCAGACTGTCCAGACTGCCCGAACTGTTCAGACTTTTCATCATGCTTGCAGACAATACAGACAACAAGTGCGAGTTGCTGCGTTGTGTGCTGTACTGGGTTGCAGTTATTGTGCAGTTGTTCATGTCTATTGTGTGCAGCGTATTTGCAGCTTCTTGCATTGCAGATTATGCACATACTGCCATGCAAGGCTTTGGACGGCTTGGACGGCTTGGACGGCTTGGACGGCTTTCCAGAATGGCTGCCTGCAATATGCAGGATATTTGTCTTTTTCTTTCTGGCCATGAATCTGCATCCTGTGCTTTTTTGGCCGTCAATCGCGTGGCTTGACAGGCTGTGTTGCTACAAAAGTTAGACAACAAACATGCAGTATGTAGGTTAGGTGAGGTTAGGTGTATCTGTATTCGTTCCTGCAAGGCCAACGCCAAGGCCAAGATAGCCAACCAACGATCATTGGTAAAGTTACAATGATACCTGTTATGAGCAGCATGCGAAAATGCTGCTCAATACTTTAATGGCATCAAGCAGGACGATTTTTGCGCAAAACAATCTGACAGCCGGCCATGTTTCTGGCCATGTTTTGAAGTATTAAATTAAACCGAAACAGTAATTATGTTACCTGCAAGTTAGTTGTGTTGTCACATCATTTGAATTTTCGGTTGGATGAGTCGGGTTGTGGCATCACTCGGATTGTTGGTTGGTGTGGATTGTTGGTTGGTGTGGATTGTTGGTTGGTGTGGTTGGTGTGGATTGTTGGTATTGTGTGGATTGTTGGTTGGTGTGGTTGGTGTGGTTGGTGTGGTTGGTTTGGTTGGTTAGTTTACCATGCCCGACTGGTTGCATCCATACTTTGCACCATGCACTACTGTCGACAGCTTGTTGCAGGAGCTGAGTGACAAGCGCTTTCCATTCGAAATGCACTTGGTGGACTTGCGCCAGCTGCAACCTTCCAGCTCGGCCAACAAGCTGTTTGACTTGCTGAAAGACCAGCTTGCCGGACGGATTGTGTACCAATTGTGCCTGCCTGGCTGGCTGGATGCAACCGTGGTCGACGCGTCGTGGTTCAGCAAGATTTGCGTGCGGTGTCTGCACTGGCCAGCGATGTTTGACCAAACCAACCAAACCAACCAAACCAACCAACCCAACCAACCCAACCAACCCGACCTGGCCAGCCAGATTGTTGCAGCATGCAAACCCTGGCTGGTCACACTGGTCGTCCCGTACGGCGTCGAGATGAGCGCCAAGCATGTCAAAGTGGTCAGGCCGAGCCCAACCAGTTCAACCAGTTCAACCATTCCAACCAACCAGCAAGGCCAGCAAGGCCAGATCAGCCTGGCAAAGCAGCCGCCTTGTTATTGCTAAACATTTAAACTGTGCAAAGCAAAATGTAAACAGGACTGCAATTTTCGCATTGGCTTACAAGTCCACATACGCCATCGGATCATCATCAACAGCTGCTCCACCTCCACCACCTGCACCACCTCCACTTTCGCCTTTTTCGTCACCGTTTTTACCTTGATCACCTCCAACACTGCCACCGCCGTCCGCCTCCCAGTTGCCATGTTCGTAATGGGATGCAAGACGGTGGTTTTTACATTTGTGTGACAAATGATTTGCGACTAATGCATTGAATGCGTCTTGTGCGTTTGGATGTTCCGTACCGGCCAAAATGCGTTCCGCCAAGTCATTATTCCAAGCGCCAAATATTTTTCCGACGCTTGCAGCAGTCATTTTCGACTCGGATACGTTCTGTACTACTTTGCAGGCAAGTGTATAAAAATCGATCAACATTTTGCCGACTCTCATTTGCATTTTGCCATCCAGCTCCTCGTTTACTACAAGTTCGCCTTGATCGGTAAACACCAAAACGTGAGCAGCACATAGCTTTTTCATTAAAATTCTAATGCAACTTGACCGGGTTGGAAAGTCACTTATGTACTTGTTGGTCGTGCATGCCATAACAGAATCAAGAATAGCATTGATGGTCGCAGTGTCGCCTGTTATTCGGAACATGCCTTCAGTTTTATAATCTAATGCTTTCATGCTGGTCTCGATCATTTGAACAAGAAATTCCACGACATTAACTACTTGCTTGTCTGTTAAAGATGTTGTTGTTGTTCCGGTCATGTAGTTGTAAAGCGAGTCAAACGGCCACACGCCACCTGTCAAGCGTGCACGTTTTGTTCGTGCCAATTGGCGGGGTTGACTTGGTTGCTTTCGTTTAGATGGTTGAGACAGTTTAGACGGTTTGCTTGTCTTGACATGCTTGGGCGTCTTCTTGGCAGGTGTGGCAAACTTGGCAGACTTGGCTCGCTGAATTGTTGCCTTTTTGGAAGGCTTGGCAAGTAAGCCACGTTTAGTTGTTTTCTTGGCAGGCTTGGCAAGTTTAAAAGCTAGTCTTGTAGTAGGCTTGGCACTTGTTTTTCTTGCAGGCTTGGCAGTTGCTTTTCTAGCAGGCTTGGCTGGCTTGGCTGGCTTGGCAGGCTTGCGTCGTGAAACGGTGTGCGTTTTTTTGGCTGGTTGCTTGCTTGTCTTTACCATTGTGTTGATGGTTTTGGTTAAACTTTGCTTGTAAACGTCAAGCACCTTTTTCACAGGCAAAGAATTTACTTTCTATTTATGATAGCATTTTTGGGGCTTGCCGAGTTTCAACTTTGCTATTGTTAAAAAAGAACCAGCCTAGTGTTGATGCCAGGCGCTTCTAAACGATCCTAGTTGGCTGGATCCGACTTTGCCAAACGTGTCATACAGCTGGATGCCAGCCATGTTTTCAGGCACGACTGACCGACAGCAAAGTTTGTTCCAAAAGCCAAGCAAGTGAATGCTGACATGTATGTCGCAATGTTTCAGTTTGACCAGCTTTTCAGTGTTGGGTACGTTGTCAAAGCGTTTGTTGCGCATCAGGTTGATGCTTTCCAAGTTGACGAGGCTGTCCAGACAAGACAACATGCCGCCGAGTCTGTTGTGCGACAAATCTATTTCGACCAGCTTGGTCAGAAAGCCCAGCTGGTCGGGAATGCTGCCTTCCAAACCACAGTTGGTGATGCGCAGCAGAATCAAGTTGACCAACTGACCGATTCCAGGTGGTATGCTTGTATCCAGACAACAGTCGGCCAGTTGCAGGTGCGTCAGACTGGTGTAGTGGCACAGCTGGTCCAGCCTGATGTTATTGCTTTGCTTTGCCGAAATGTTTGCCAGGCGCTGCGTGGTTGGCGGCCAGCACAAGTCGTTGGCGCCCCAGCACTCCAAGTGCGCAACACTGCTCAGCGCCGACCAGTCGATGTGCTTGAAGCCAAGTGAATCAAAGCGCATGGCAGTCAAGTTGCTGCGTGGCTTGGCAAGCACAAACTGGTTCTGAGCCCAATTGCAATACGTTCCTTGCAGGTAAAGCTTGCAGGCATCAAATGCATAGATTTGTGCAGGCAAGCAAGCTTGGCTGTTTTGCGAGCCAATCGTTACCCTGCAAGTCAGGCATTTGTGAGAAACAACCTGGCAAGTCCGGCTGGGCATCATGACTGGTTGGTCGCCAACAGACCAGCAGGCCAGGCTGTTCATGGCGGTTTTGATCTGTTCTGCCCACGCTGGCTGCACAGCAAACACCAGGCAGTTTTCAACCATCAACTTGGCCAGCGCGGCGTCGATATCCAACTGGTTGCTGTACTGCGTCGTGTGGTCAGAAAGCACCATGTCATAATCGTGGCCGGCAAACAACTGGATGGCAGCTGGTTCGACGTTCAACTTGACAGCCAGCAGGCCTTGCAGATTCCGCACAAAGTCGTGCCTCCAAGACTGGCAGTCGTGTTGATTGCCAGACTGGTCAGGATTGATTGATGTTTGTAGCGTGCAAAGCACGATGCCGCTGCCTGGGTATTCCACCTTTATGCAACGTGTTGGCAGAGACGCATGCGCGCCACCCCGAAGCAGCGTACTGGCAAGCACAGTCTGTGCCAACCTTGCGTGCCTGGGTAGCCAGTGCAGCACTGTGCTAACCATGTGTATTGTGTCAATCGGTGTTGTTGTGCTTGGTACCACACCACCTGATCCAACCAATCCAACCAGTCTGGCTCGTTTGAGTGGTTGGGTTTGTTGGTCATGTTGTGAGCAAGTTGTTGGATCCATCAAAACTTTTCTGGATTTGGTCTGGTTTAGTTCGGATTGGATTTGGTTGAGTTTGGTTGAGTTTGGTTGAGTTTGGTTGAGTTTGGTTGAGTTTGGTTGAGTTTGGTGGAGTTTGGTTGGTACGAGTTGCAAAGCGAATCACAATATGTTGTGTATGTGACATGTATGTTATGCTGTTGGAGTTTCAAACCGAACTTTACCCAACCAACCCAGTTAGCCCAAATCGGCCCAAATCGGCCCAAATCAGCCCAAACAACACAAACACACACCAACACAACCGGAACAACCAAAAAAACCAAACTAAACAACCACAACTTGGTTTAGCAGTCTGGTGGTCTGGTGCAATGAGCATTTTTTCGCAACTTGCAACGTCACTCGGCCGCGCAGGCCAAGTTGGTGGGTGGGTGTTGGGCGGCATGGCAGTAACCGCTGGAACCGTTTTCTGGTATAAGGAGCGCCAACAGCGTGATGTGGTCCAAGATCTGAAAAGGCAACTGGAATGCAGCCAACGTGATGGTGATGGTCGTGATGGTCGTGATGGTAGTGGTGGTGTTGGTGGTGGTCGTGATGGTCGTGATGGTCGTGATGGCAACGGTGGTGGTGGTGGTGGTGGTGGTGGTGGTGGTGGTGGTGGTGGTGGTGGGGGTGGTGGTGGTGGTGGTGGTCGTGATGGTCGTGATGGCAACGGGGGTGGTGGTGGTGGTGGTGGCGGTGGCGGTGGTGGTGGTGGTGGTGGTGGCTGGTAGTGATAATGGTGCAAGTGGTTTTGCTTGAAATCAAACGATATAAGACAACTAGTATTAACTTTGAAAAAGCGAGTCAAGATCCGCTGGGTTATTTTGGACGGTTGTAGCGAAGCCATTTATAAGCATCCAGGTTGGTATATCCATGTTTGTGTTTGTTGAATGCGTACATGAACACCTCGTCGCGAGTGGAGCTGGCAAAACAATCGCCCATGTAAACAAGTTCTTTGTTGTCAAAGTTGGCTGCTTGGAGGTCTGATAGGCGGCGTCGTTGGTCGGTGCAGATGATCAGCGTGCTGGCAATAACACGCCTTGCCCAGCCAGTGGCGTCGAAGCTGTTGGCCATGATCCACGAAAACCAACCAGGTCTGCGACACAGCAGGTGTGCTGCGCTTGGAAAGCAATTCCATAAAATCAGCTGGTTCACCAAGCGCTGGCTTGCAAGCCAGGTTGCGACTGCCGAGCCCAGTGCCTCACCGACCACAAAAATGCGTTTCTTGGCCAAACTTGCAAAGTTGTCGACCACGTGGTCGTACACCACAAGTGCGTTTTGCAGAATGCGTTTTTGGCTGGGCTTGCTGCTGTCGGCATAGCCTGGATACTCGACCAGGATGCACGCCATGTTGGCCTTTTCGGCCAAGTCAACGTAGTCTGTCATTTGGCTTGCCAGGCGGATTTTGTTGTGGAAGATCATAACCAGGCCGTCGTGGCTGGGTTTGGCAGCCGCAAAGTACCGCACTCTATGACTGACCAGAATGCTGTTTATGTTTACTACTTTGTCGTCAGCGTAGGCGTCGATTGTAACAAGATCTGGTCGGTTGGTCGCAAACTTGCCTGACCGACCTGACCTACCAGACCTATCTGACCTATCAGTGCTGGACTTGCCAAACACCAGACTGGTTTCCATGATTCTGAAACAAATTACCGCCAAGCATGCAAGGTATGCAACAATAGTAGCCAAAAACAGCACCAGCAGCAAACTGGTAAACTGTTTAGTTGCTGGCGCAACATGACCAGATGGTTGGTCAGTAAGTTGGTCAAATGGTTGGATGGTGTGGATGGTGGATTGTGGTGAACCAGTTGGTTGGTCAGTTGGTTGGAATGTTAATTGTGGTGAACCAGTTGGTTGGCCACATAATTGGTCAGATTGGCCTGAAACTTCATGTGACGGCAAGAAAACGATCAGTTGGGTAGCCAGACGGACCAAAGCGCTTACAACGTCAAGCATTGGTTCTTTTACTAGGCGCTACAAAAAATGCCAGGCGTCATGTTATCATGGTATCATGGCATCATGGTAATGCACACTGCATAGTGCGCTGGTAACTGTTGCCCAGGCATCAGGTTTCTCGCAGTTAATAACTTGTTGACCAGCACGCATGGTTACACAATGCAAGTTTGGGTAAACGCACAAATTTAAAACCGACGATCAACACAACAACGTATGTGTTTCAACACCGACCAAGTCAACCCACCAACCCGCCAAACACACAAAAGAATAGCCAGTACAACCAGCAAACCAGCAAACCAGCAAACCAGCAAACCAGCAAACCAGCAAACCAGCAAACCAGCAAACCAGCAAACCAGCCAACCAGCAAACCAGCAAACCAAGCCAGCGATTTTGCAGCACTGTCAGATTCAGATCGCGATGCTGCGACTTGCCATGCAGCTCGGCGGTGGTTTGGCTGGTTCGGCTGGTTTGGTAGGATTGGTGTATGTGGTCAACGCGATGACCGCGCCAGCCCAGCAAGCCCAGCAACCTGCCCAACCTACCCAGACTGCCCAAACCGAACCAGAACAACCAGATCAACCAGCGAATTACTTTGTTGGCAGACAGGACTCACTACCAGTTGACCAACCGGTTCAACCTGCGCTGACCAGCTTGTCGCGCCGAGTCTGCTATCTCGAACTGGAAAAGCATGCAGGCCCAGCAGTTGCCGATATTGTGGCGTCCCACCAAGCCCGATCGGCCAGGGTTTCTGTCAACACGGACGTTTCGTTGGTGCAGCTTGTTTGCCAGGATGACCACGATTCGTACCAACGCAACGTCTGCGCAGTGCTGCGCGACGAGTTGGCGGCTTGTCTCGGTACACCAACGTCATTCGCATGCAATGAGCTGGACTTGTCGAGCCACGACATTGACTACGAGCCAGACCAAAGGAACTACATCTACTGGCTTGTCAGGTTTCATGTCGACCAGTTTGCAAGGCAGATGCGGGGCTACAAAGCAGTCGAACTGGTCACCACCACGATGACAACCAGCCAGTTTGCAGCCAGTCGCAACGTGCCAGCATGCTTTTGGGACGGCAGTAGAACGTGGTGCACACCAATATCACCAACATCACCAACAACCAAGCTGGTGCCAGCCATGATGTTGGACAAGCAGGCGCTTGAGTACCTGATGTCCAAGCTGAACCCACCAGACCAGCCAGACCAGCCAGACCAGCCAGACCAAGACGACAAGGTACCTGCCAAGCTGCTTGCCAAGATTCTGCTGCACGACTCGACCTGCTTCGACGACGTGCGCGCGATTCGAGTTGGCGACTACACACTCGACAAGCTCTACAACCCGCCCGACGAGCACAACGTCATGCACGTCAAGCCCGAGGTGCACAAGCTCTACGAGCCTGGCGACCACAACGTCTTGCACGCCAGAAAGAATTTAGTGTAGTTTGTCGCAAAGTTAGACAACCAGCCCGACCAGCCCGACCAGCCAATTCATTTACTGTCGTTGAATTCCAGTCTGGGTGGATGCAATATTAAGAGTTGGGGGCACAATTAGTTGACCAGTGAGCGATCTATTGCCGCAAATGTTCAGGATTGTTAGAAGAGGCAAATCAACGATTTCTTGCGGCAACAAGCCTGTCAAGTTGTTGTATGACAAATCCATCGATTGCAAATTGGTCAACTCTGCAAAGTTTGCTGAAATGTTACCTTGCAGACCGCACAACGATAGGCTCAACCTTTTTAACTGCGACAATGCAAAAAGTTCGTGTGGTATTGTAGAATTTATTTGAATTTGGAACAACTGCAGTGTCTGCAAGTCTGGGCATTGTCTAACAACATCACGCAGTAACGCGTTTGAAAACTTGCAGGATGATATGTAAATAGACGTGACAGATGAAGGCAACGCCAAGATCCCTTCGAGAGAGTAACATGCTTCAATGCAAACGCTGGTCAGCTCAACACAGTTCCTCAAATTCTGACTGATCTCAGTCATGCCTGACATTTTGGCCAACCTTAACGTGCGCAATTTAACTAAATTTGCAACCTCGTCTGGAAGTTTGGGCAAGTACATATCTTTCAAGTCCAGTACTTCCAAACTTGTCCAGTTCCACCATCGTGCTTGTTGGAACGACTGGTCAGCAGTAACTTTTAACTCTTTTATATTGAGAGTTCTTGGCCAGTTTACTGAATGTGCGCCCAAGCACGTAATACGCTGCAGGCTAACCAAGCTTGCCCAGTTGACAAAAAAACGTTTAAACTGCTGGCCCTTTAGCGTCAACTGTGCAGGATCCATTACTGACAAGTCGGGCAAGTAAACCGTGTTTTTGCAAATGACTACAAAATTGTTGACGTCGCGGTACATGTTGACCTCTAACGGAATGTCAGATACCCAGTCTTTACCAGGTCGACCGCAGGCAAGTTCTGTGACAGTTAAAACTTGGTTATCGAACGTATGGTTGGGCAGGCATTTCTCAACCACTTGCTTGACTTCAGCCAACCAGTCGCTGCGAGTAAACACAAGTGTTTGGTTGTACCTAGTTGCCAGCTCGACGATGGTGTCCATCGTTTGTTGATCCAAGGTGTTGGAGTAAATCATTTCCTTGCTAGACACGCTCGCACCACCATGCCCAAGAAACAGTGCAACATTTTCGAGCGCATCTGATTCGTTTGCTAGATCCGCGGGTATGCACCGTAAAAGCCGACTTTGGATGTCTCGAACGTAGCTGCACAGATACACCGGGTTGGCTTGCTGCTCGGTGTCGAAATCAGGCAGCTCGAACTTTCTTTCCAACAATTTGCCGCTAAACGCCCACTCCACTGGAATGGTCCTGGCGGCACTGTGGATGGCTGCGTTAGGTTGCAGTCCAAGCATTTTCGCCATCATTTGTTTGGCTGGCGTATACTCTGAGCTTCTCAGCCAACCGTGCATCACTGCCAAGGTCGAGCGATCATCCGATGCAGCACCACCATAATCGGCACCACCACCACCACCACCACCACCACCACCACCACCACAATCACCACCACCACCACCATAATCCACA
>Ga0209299_1000244_pt1 | contig 30808 bp, 30 predicted proteins | sample S_140806_MF_Meta_FD_187326 | JGI IMG/M metagenome (GOLD analysis project Ga0209299, IMG submission 187326) | Freshwater microbial communities from Lake Simoncouche, Canada to study carbon cycling - S_140806_MF_MetaG (SPAdes) (version 2) | ecosystem: Environmental > Aquatic > Freshwater > Lake ...
AGCGCCCAAATTTTCCAAGGTTTTCCACTGTGGCGCCATGCGTACCACACTCAAATTTTCCAAGGTTTTCCACTGTGGCGCCATGCGTACCACACTCAAATTTTCCAAGGTTTTCCACTGTGGCGCGGAGCGCAAATTGACGTAAGTGAGCGCTCACTTACCGTTTTGCTGCACTGCAACATGCGAACTTGCTTATATTGTCATGTACGAATATAAGTGGTGGCTTATATTAGTACATGCTTATATTGGGCAAGCCACTCAAATTTTAGCACGCGCGCGGGGGGCTGTCAAGTTGCGTTTTTACCACACACAGTTCGTAGGGTCTTTCAAAAAACTTGACAGCCCCCAAAATTATGTGATATAATTTTGGCGCCAATAACCCCACAACCTGGTCGGCTATAGGGTTATTGGCACAAATAAAAAAGCCCCGAGTATGTTATACTCGGGGCCAGCCAGACCCACCATAGGTAGGCAGGTAAAAAGGGCAATATGCCCCTTTTTATTATTCGTCGTCAGTATCTGATACTGGGGACCAAGATACTTTAGTTTCCCTGAAAACCTCAGTTTCCACAAAGAATTTCACAGTATCCACGGCAATATCTTCTTCTTCGATTGCAAAATCGGTCAACATATTCTCCCACGCCATTTGTGGAGACAAACCCTGAGAGAAAAACTCAGAACCCGAAAAATCCTCAGCAATAACTGCAAACATGGTATTTCCCTTGAAATGAAAAACAAAAATGGGGGTGGATTATCGGAGATTACGTTTCCGGCCGGATTCGTCGAAACTACTGTTGGCCTACAGTTCAACAATCCCCGATAATCCAGATTTCATTATAAGGGGCTTGTTTCTAGACTTAGGCCTGATCCAGGATCAGAGCGTGCCAAAACTTTATTTAATGGGGCTGTTAACCCCAACCCACTAACTCAAACCGGCCGGCTATTCGCCAGTGCCTCGAAAATAGTCTTCAGGGCCGACTTGTTGGCCTTGGTCAGACTATCAATCTCACCCTCGCTCAGTTTCAGAATTGCGCCGATTGCATCAGCGTGAGCATCTTTCTTCACCGGCTTTTCGCCAGTTTTGCTCACATATTCCTTCTTACGGTAAACACCCTCGCGGCTCAGTTTTGCAACCACAGAACGGACAGTTTTGCCCAAGGATTCTGCGATACTCTCGACAGTAACCCCGGCGGAATAATCCACCAGCATCTGAGTAGTTTGCTCAGGTGTATAGTTCACAATCTTTTCAGCCATTTTCAAACCCCTCAAAAGTTAAGAAAGAACACATTGACAAAACGCACCCGTTGACGATGACGACGGGACAAACGAAAATTCTTTTCAGCCATTTCAATTCTCCGATAATTAAAGCATGGGGAAACTTTGGTCTAGCCCGGCAATCCCCGATCCGTTCCACTATTATAGGGCAAGTGGAAAAGCCTAGTCAAGTGTAGGGTTTTCTTCCTTTCTGTTTCGCGCTGATCTCTGATCCAATGAATGTATTATGGGGCAGACCGACCGGGCCGTCAACACCCACCAGGAAAGACCCTGAGCCCAGGTCGGATATTTTGCAGGCCACTTGACAGCCCCCAAAATTTTATGATAAAATTTTGGCGCACCAAAGCCCCTACAAATTGTAGGGGCTTTGGTGGCCGTGGGTTGACACCCCCCAAAATTTCATGGTAAAATCGGCACCCCTTTGGTAAGTGAGTGCTCACTAACAACCTGGCCAAAATATATGGGGCATATTGCCCCATATATTAATCGGTATCAGTTACTGGACTATATAAACAGGTTATTTCAAAACCTATATTGTTGAGATAGTGGGTTAAGTGGGTTGCCAATTCTTGAAAAGTAGTATCATGGTGGTGGGTGGGATCAAATAGATTCTTTTCCAGCATACACGCATGGATCAATTCGTGGGCAATAGTATCGTAAATACTATATTCTGATTCAAAAAGGGTATCCAGATTTATTACCACCTTATGACCCACAATACGATCTTTTCGAAAATAACTGTCACAATATCCAGCCAATCCCCGAGTATCTTTTTTGGCCTTAGTCCGGATTTTAATGGTAATTGGTTTTTGAATATCGAGGGATTCTTGACAGGCTTTAATCAATAGCAGCAAATCGGGTTTCATTTGATATTCCTTTGAGTTACCCGGCCACAATATGTGGCCGGGTATACTTACATATTAGACCTTGAAATGGTCACGAACCTGAAATCCATTCCACGCATACGGGGTGATTTTGTTTTGCCAATTGCGTTTTTTGAGTATGTGTGTCAAAATAGGCAATTCAAAATTGATGGCATCTTCAATAGCAGTATGTGGTTCGTCAATAAGAGTACCAGTAACAAACCCACATACTACTTCTGCATTGGTTTTGAATGTCATATTACCCTTGGGAGTCGGATTGTTGAAAAGGTGATTATCCAAAACAAAACGCTTAAATGCCACAGTATTGCAGATATTACCAGCAGCAGCGTGCCACAAACAAAATCGAGAATTAAACCCATTCAAATCAATACCAGTATTGAGGCACTTACTCACATCGAATGCAAGATTATACGCAGTCAGGGTGGGACTATAAACTGCAATTGCTTTCTTAATCCAGTTATTAATTGCAGATACCCCTGCAACCATACGAGTACCGGATTCTAGCATGGCATTATATGAGGCCTTGCGACGATTAAGACCCTCATAACCCCAGATATCGTTTTTCTTAGGATCATGGAACAATTCATGCGTACCATAATGGCCGGCCACCAGAACAGCCATTTGATTATGTATATTACCCTTGCGATCTACAATTACAATACCAATATCAGCCACAGTATCTGCAACTGTGGTTTCAGTATCAAGAATTGCAAAGTATTGTTTGCTTGCCATATTATCTCCAGTGATAACCGATTGAGGGAATGTGCGTCGGAATCTCGCGCACCCGTGGATTCTAGTCGATGTTGCCCAGGTTTGCAAGTCCCTACACACAGTGGGGTCATTATTTTTCTGTGGTGTTTTTGTGACAAAGACCCCAGGCCCAGGTCGGGTATTATTTGACAGCCCCCAAAATTATAGAGTATAATTTTGGCGCCATATTATCCCCATTATGGGGATAATATACTATTGTCTTTCCCAAATCTTATATCGGATCATAACCCCCAAGAATACCAGATTTAATAGGTAATTGAATAACAGGGGATAATCCTGTTTAGGCCAGATATAGATTATTGTCAGTATCTCACCGCCTAACCATGCGGCCAAGAAAAACCAGTTTAATCCACGGGAATGTCCATACTTTGCACATTGAATTGCCTGGGGCAATCCACATATTGCAAATAGGATCGCACCAATCCATCCTATAGTTTCCATTTATTAATGACCTTGTTTTGATGGAACATATACCCCACGGATATTAAAACGGTCACAAACCGCTTTCAGATACTCGATATTGTCTTCATAGAATGTGAATTCAGCATCACGGAAATTGACCAGATTAAAAAACTTGGCCAAACCACTTATTTTGAGGGTTTTGCCAGATACTGAACTACCCTCGGGGCGGGAAATAAGATAATCGGGTTCGCCGAGAATATCACGGACAAATTGATAATCGGGTTCGTGCATTACACGGGCAGTAGCGATAATGACAAAAGTGTTTTCGTCGGTCAAATCAGCCTTATATTGTTCAGCCAATGGCAGGAGAGTATCTTCACCAGCACGATACTCATTTTCTCTCCAGTATTGCAGGTCAATACGTTCCCCATTATCGTCCAAAATAGTACGATACCGATGCAGAGAGTTAACAATGGTACCGTCCATATCGTAGATACTAACCTTTTTGATCTTTGCCATTTTGAACACCTAGTGGTTGTCTTTTGCGATGGAGTGATTATGCTTCAGAAGTCAAACCCATGTCCAGCGAGGGGTCTTTTGTCCCTACAACCTGTAGGGGCTTTGAGCCAGGCCCTTGACCAGGCCCAAAATTATGTGTTATAATTTTGGCGCCTATATAGGGGTAAACCCCTATTGACTACCATGCTTTCCACAATCCAATGATGTTAGCCATCATGAAAAACCCATTCAAAACCCCTAAACTAACATTCCGGGTCTTGACAGCCACCCAAAGCCAGCACACGCAGCCCACCAAAAACAGAATGTAGCCCATTACCAACACCTGGAATGCCACGACAAAACTGCCGATCACGCTTGCCACAGTACCAATCCATCCGATCATGTCAACCCTTGTATTTAGCTTGACGATAGTTTACCATGTTGTGAAGCCGGGTTGTCACAATACCCATACGCTCCAGTACACTATACCAACCCTTGCCATGTCCCGGATCACCGTATATGGTATAAGCCACAAGATGCGCCAATTCGTGGGGGATTGTGTCCACAATCATATGGTCAGTGTATTGACAAAACAGGTCCGTGGATAGGTCGATCTTTTGAGGGTTCTCCTCAATGAAGGCCCGGCCGGCCGTGGTCTTCAATCTGTTGTTCAGGGTCACCACCGGAGTAGCCCTCTGAATTGTAGGGTATTGAGCCCTGAACTTGACCCACCATGAACGCACGTGGTATTGGGCCAGGTCTTGAAGTGTTTGTTTGTCCATGACTCCATTCTCGCCAGGATGCCTTACAGTTCCCTTACAACCCCTCAATCAGTCAGGATTTTCCTAAAGCCCCACGATTTCTGTGGTGTATTCAACCAACTTGCAAATCATGCCAACCCACAAGGGCAACCCAAAGAAAAACAGGCCGGCCAAAACCTCAACGAACCCGAGATACATATAGTTCCAAACAAACATTTTTTCTCCTTGATTCAATGGTTTTATTATGAGCCCCCAACCTTACGCCAACCTTACAACCCTGAGCCCAGGTCGGGTATTAACGTGGGGCTTGACACCCCCCAAAATTATATGATATAATTTTGGCGCCAACCCCTTGCCAAAACGGCAAGGGGTTGCAATAGGGGTTTCCCTCTATTGACTCAAGCCAGCTTGGCAAGAATCTTCATCAAGGCAGTCTTGTTGGCCTTGGTGAGCGAGTCGATCTCACCCTCGCTCAGGCCCACCAAAGCCCCGACCTGGTCGGCCATCGTTTCCGATATCTCTCCTAGCTTGGTCTTCATGTCCATGTCAAACCCCTTGTGCCAATTCTTGCAGTTCCCAGTTGATGGGGTCTTCATTCCAGATCAGTTCAGCGGCAACCATGTCCAGCTCAAAAGCCTGGATATCTTCAACAGTCATGTCTTGTGGATAGTACATCTTGATCTCCTGTTTGCCTTGCGATGTAGTGATTTTAAGCCAAAACACCAAGCAACAGCAACAACAAAATAATGTCCCTCTAACCAGGTCGGGTATCAGCAGGCCGTTTGACCCGGCCCGATTATGCGTTGTATAATCGGCGCACCTAGGGGTTTACCCTAGGTGTTCTCCTCAGTCCGTCATTATCCGGTAGAGTTGCACAGTGTCCACGTCATGCTCACTCCCCGCGATTCGGCACGCATCGTGCAATGCCATACCACAGGTTTTCCTCAGGTAGGTCACCATGGCGATGGCATCCCACAGGTTTACAATTGCTTGGCTAGTCATGCTTCCTCCAAAATTTCCTGAGCAACCTCAACACAAACCGAGTTCAACATGTCGTGAAGGTCAACCATGATATTGTAGTTGTCACGGCTACGATCCAGCTGATAGTGTACCAGTGCGTTAGCGTAACGCTGGGCCAGGTTTTCCATATGTTCGCGTGTTGTCATCTTGATCCCCTTCAGTCTACTTGAACGTCAACGATTGTATCGCCATTGAAGATGAAATACAAGCAGGTTCTGCCGTATGTCACCATGATGCAACCGTTAGCAGGTTGCATAACAAAATGGGTCACGCCACTTTGTGCCATGTTCGTCTTGATTGCTTCGATCTGGTTGTTTGTCATGTCGTTCTCTCTACAGTGAACACAGTATAGTCCAGGTCTAGAATTTTGTCATTCAAAGTTTTTGTAGGGTAGATACAAAGAATTTGAATCGCTTACGTGATACAATAGACCAGGGGCGGTTACGAGACCTGTTATTTTCCACACCCGCTGCGCCCACCCAGACGCGGCCTATTTGGGAAAATTTAGCCAAACCTTTGTACGCAGACCAAATTTTGGCTTGATCTACCGACCCTAAAGTGCTATAATTGTCCCGGATCGCCAAATTTGGGATCATCTAAAGGAAATACTATGAACTTTTTAAAATGGCTCCACAGAGCATTTCAACCCCACTACCGTGATGAAATCTACAGCTACCTCAGCCAGAGCGTAGACTTGTGTGATTTAGAACGCCGTATGAACTATATCCAGAGAAGAGGTTACTTATGAAATACCTACAACGCCTCTGGGATATGCTGATATCCTACAGTGAGGAATTACACGAATTCCGAACACGTTACTACAAAACCAATCCCTTTGATCGCTATATCTGAAAGGATCAACCATGAAGAATCATATGCTAGACCCAATCTACCAGACAATGATTGGCTTTGAAAACATGTTAAAGCACTCAACCTCTACTTACCCCCCGTACAACCTGTACAAGGCCGACGAACACTATGTGATCGAGATTGCGGTAAGTGGCTGGAGTCGTAGCGAGTTGGATGTTTCACTAACCGGCACCACCTTGACAATCAAGGGTACCAAGGAACAAGAGTCAGACAACCGCCAATACCTTGTCCGTGGACTGGCCCACAGATCCTGGACTCGTACCTGGACCCTAGAACCGGACATCACGGTGTCAAGTGTTCACCTCGTCGACGGCGTCCTCACCATCGAGCTCACCCAGAGCACCAAGAGCACCACAGTCAAAATTGATATAGCTTAAGGAGTACTATGCTACCAGCCACCCACCCAGCCGAAACACTCCAGATAGACCCTGAGGGGTTAGAGATTGCCAACTGCTACCTGCAAACTCAGAGCCTGACCAAGGTTGCTGAAGAACTAGGCATCTCCACCGAGCTGGTAGCCTCTCAACTCAACCGCCGCGAGGTAAAGAGCTATATTGATCAGGTCTTCAAGGACGTAGGATTTAACAACCGCTTCAAAATGCGTAAAGCAATGGATATGCTTATTAGTAAGAAGTTCCAGGAATTAGACGAGGCGGGAGTGGGGTCATCGAAGGATATCGCAGATCTTTTAGCGTTGAGCCACAAAATGACCATGGAACAGTTGGACCGAGAAATTCAGTTAGAGAAAGTGCGTGCGTCCAACATTAAGTCACAGGTAAACGTGCAGATCAATGATGGTGGTTCATCTGGCTCAAATTATGGCTCCCTACTAGAGAAACTATTGAAGTCCAATGCTTAAAATATCCAGAAGCGACATTGACCAGTTCAATATTACAGACTACTCAAGCGATGTTCGATTTATCAAACTGCCCATTGCTAACTACTTGAAGTTGGCCACTGTGGGTGGAGCCCCTATCTACGACAGTTTAAACTGTCCACAAATTGCCCTAATCAATGCGGTCAACTCACCCAGCTACCGGTTCATCTGTGCTGCACTGAGTCGCCGACTGGGCAAGACCTTTATTGCCAACGTGATTGGACAACTGGTGGTATTAATCCCAGGTTGTAATGTACTCATCATGAGTCCCAACTACAACCTGTCGACCATTAGTTTTGACCTACAGCGTGGGTTCATCAAGCAGTTTGATTTAGAGGTTACAAAAGACAATGTAAAAGACAAGGTCATCGAGCTTTCGAACGGCAGTACTATCCGTATGGGTAGCATTACAACTGTTGACAGTTCAGTTGGTAGGTCTTACAACTTGATCATCTTTGACGAAGCTGCACTGGGAGATGGTGGTGAAGAGGCCTTTAATGTGTCATTGCGACCTACTCTAGACCGTCCTGGGTCAAAGGCCATCTTTATCTCAACCCCTCGCGGCAAACACAACTGGTTCTCTAAGTTTTGGGAGCGTGGCTGGAGTGACCAATACCCACAGTGGATCTCATTGCAAGCCGACTACACTGAAAATGTTCGAATGTTGGAGAGTGACGTAGAAGAAGCTCGCCGAAGTATGTCGAAGGCTGAGTTTGAGCAGGAGTACATGGCATCATTCAATGTGTTTGAAGGCCAGATCTATTCACTGTCAGAGTCACTCATTGTAGAGTTTGAACATAGTGACGGTGTGGAGTACCTAGCCGGAATTGACCCCGGCTATCGCGACCCCACAGCCATGGTGGTATTGGCCTACGACCCCAAAGTGGACACCTTTCATGTAATCGATGAGTATTTAGAGAGCGAAGCCACAACAGCCAAACACGCAGAAGCCTTTAGTAAGTTGATTGACCGCTGGGGGTTAGACAGTGGTATCTTTATTGACTCAGCCGCAGCACAGTTTGCAGGTGACTTGGCTTACAGTTACGATATCTCAACCATCAAGGCCAAAAAGCAGGTCTTAGAAGGCATTGCTTACGTACAAACACTTGTAGAACAGGGTCGTATCAAGGTGGCCCCACACTGCCGTCACACGTTGGAAATGTTTGATCAGTACCAGTGGGACAACCGTGATACTTTGACCCGAGAAAAGCCTGTACACAGCAAGGTATCACACATAGCAGATGCACTCCGCTATGCGGTTTATACCTATACCATTTAGTAGCTATGAAAAAACTAATTCACAGAACCTATATCAACAGTGTAAGAACCAAACCAGGGCCACTTGGAAAGCTGTTGGTAGACGGCGGAATACATTTGAGGTATCAACCCATCTGTAACATCTACGACAGTTCTGTGTTTGGCTATGAAGCACTATCCCGAGGGCCCGGAGGTCACACCCTGGAAAACCCACAAAACATGTTGTTGAGTGCTATCCGAGAGGGCTTGTTGTTAGAGTTTGAAATAGAAACCATACTGTTAGCCCTAGATTCATGGGATTACAGTGACAACAAGTTGTTGAGACTGTTTTTAAACATAAGCGCCAGTACTCTAGTAAAAATCTTTTTAACAGAGTACATGCCTCAAGCCAGAGAATTGATTTTTGCAGAGAAACAGAAATACAGCCACAACAGAACAATTGTATTTGAAATCACAGAACACGAAAAAATCACAGACATAGAAGACCTGGTGTTGGTGTTGAATACGTTAACAAACATGGGCTTTGAGTTTGCCATGGATGATTTTGGAGAGGGTCACAGCAGTTTGAAACTGTGGTCACAAATAAAGCCACACTACGTAAAAATCGACAAGTACTTTACAAAAAACCTAGCAAACCATCCAGAGAATTTATTGACCATAAAAGCAATGGTTCAAATAGGTCAGGTATTTGACAGTAAACTGATAGCAGAAGGCATAGAAAACCAAGAAGACTTTAGAGTTATAAGAGACCTAGACATTCCCTATGGTCAGGGATTTTTAATAGGCCCTCCAGGAACCACACTGGAAGACACTCGTTCAATATCCAAAAAGATAGCTCAAGACGGCAGAATAAGTGTATTTCCAATGTTAAAAAAGAACAGGTTAAATTTTAATATCAGATCACTAGAGTATGAAGAAACCCCCTGCGCTACCAGAATGACCACATGCCTTGAAGTTTTTGAACTGTTTTCCAAAAACAAGCAACTGTACTCTATAGCAGTGGTAGACGAACACAAAAAGCCGATTGGACTGATTGACAAGATTGCTGTAGCAGATAAATTTTCTGTGCCTTATTTTAAAGAAATAAATGGTAAAAAGTCGTGTGTTGAATTAATGAACAGTTCAATAAAGGTCTTGGAAGCAGACAGCAATCTACAAGACTTGTTGGATGTTTTGAGTTCTGAAGACCAAAAGTATCTGTCTAGCGGCTTTGTAGTAGTGCGAAAAGGTCGATATGTGGGGTTGTGTTCTGCAGAACATGTTGTAAGAGTTATAACAGAATTGAGAATAGAGGCAGCACGTCATGAAAACCCACTAACATCTCTGCCAGGTAACTTGCCTATTACTCAACACATTGACAGACTCCTGGCAAGCAAAAATCCTTTTGTTGCTTGTTATGTAGACTTGAATAACTTCAAACAGTTTAACGATAAGTACGGCTATCAAAAAGGCGACATGTTGTTGCAACTATTGGCTGCAATTATTGTACAAAACTGTGATAATAAACTGGACTTTGTGGGGCATGTAGGCGGAGACGACTTTGTAATGTTAATGCAGAGTCAAACCTGGGAAAATCGCTGCATTGAAATTATAGAACAACTAAACAGAGATGCTGTAAAATTCTATACCAAACAAGACCAGGAAGAGGGCGGGATAACAGCAGAAGATCGGCATGGAGTAACACGTTTCTTTCCTTTTACCACCCTAGCAATTGGAGTGGTGTTAATAGACGGCTCTACCTCACACACAGGTGAAACTATCTCTGAACTAGCAGCAGTGGCAAAAAAGCATGCTAAATTAAACAACACAACAGGCATATACGTATTGAACTCTGTTAGTAATGGGTAATATAAAAGGGGGTTGTCAAAAAAGGTTTTGACAACCCCCTGCCTACATGCTATAATAAGTCGTAATTTAAGTTGTATTATCAACTTTTTTGCGGGTGGGCCTAATTACCCCTTCATCGTGCCGACACACGGACCGCCTCTATCTTGTCGGAGATCATCATGACTATTGGAATTTATCGTCTGTGCTTTAGTGGCACAGACAGTTGTTATATTGGGCAGAGCATCAACATAGAGCAAAGATATAGAGAACATCTACGGAATTTTATAAATAAAAATCATTATCCAAAAATGATGGATGCATATCTCAAGTATGGTCAACCTGAATTAGATATATTATGTGAGTGTAACGTAGAAGACCTAAATGCTTTAGAGAATGAAGCAATTCAAATATTTGATAGCGTAAATAATGGATTTAATACAAATAGTAGGGCAGATCAGATGCCTGTATTATATGGTGAATCTAATGGATACTCAAAGTATAGCAATAATCAAATAATACAGGTAGCAAAACTATTGACAGAAGTAGGTAAGACTCATTCCGATATTAGTAATCTTACTGGTGTAAGTATCAGTACTATAAGACATATTTCTTGCTTAGAAGGCCATAATTGGCTAGCCGAGATAGAACCAGAAATATATAGTAAATTAATAAAATTAAAAGGTAGCAGAAAAACTGTTGCTAATAATACCTATAAATATCCAGATGTAATATCACCAGATGGGGTTGTTTATAGAGATATTCCAAATATATCTGCATTTTCAAAAGAGCATAGTTTAAATAATGGTAATTTTACTATGCTATTACAAGGTAAACGTAAGATACACAAAGGCTGGAGACTGTGCACTAATGGCTAAGAATACTAGGAACAGAATACCTGTCAAATGGATACGTGATAAAGCCAAGAGTGCGTACGAGAAAAAAGATCATTGTTATATCTGCGGAACCAATCAAGACTTAGAACTACACCACACCCATTCAGTTACTCTACTTTTAGAGCGTTGGATCGAAAAAACAGGTCGTGATTTTTCTTCTGATGAGGCAACCATAGCCAATAGAGAAGAATTTATTCAGCATCACCACAAAGAAATATATGATGATGTTTACACTCTTTGTGTAAATCATCATGTGGCTTTGCACGGAGTGTATGGAAAAGCACCGCCTCTTTCTACTGCTCAAAAGCAAGGAGTCTGGATAGAAACTCAAAAGGCTAAAGTAACACTGAACCCCGGCGACAGACCGAAAGTGGTCAGCGGAAGTTTTGGCGAATTTTATTGAGGACTGCGAATGAGCATTGTCAAAGATTTTAAAAGCTGGCTGATTACTAAATTTAATCCCGCCCAGTATGTAATCAGTCGTGACGAAGGCATCAATATCGGAACAGATGCCACATTGACGTACCTTCAAGCATACAATAAGTTAGAGACTGTAAACCGCGCTACCAACATGATTGTGAGTGCTTGCAGTAGTCTGGACTACGATGTTAAGGATTCAAAAGCAGATGCTGTTGTAGGCGGTATGAGGCAAAAGAGTTTGATCAAACTCTTAAACTATACTCCCAACCCCTATCAGAGCGCTCAGGACTTCAGAACCAACATCTTTACTGACTTTGTATTAGAAGGCAACATTTTTATATACTGGGACGGTGCTCACCTTTACCACTTGCCCGCTAGCAACGTAGAGATTGACACAGATCCTAAAATCTATGTAAAGAGCTATACCTATAACAGTGAGGTAAAGTTCAGGCCAGATGAGATAATCCACATTAAAGAATTGAGCAGTACCTCAATCTATCGTGGTACCAGTCGACTGGCCTCAGCCGATCGCAACATCAAAATCATGTACAAGATGCAGACATTTCAGGAACAGTTCTTTGAAAATGGAGCCGTCACTGGTTTAATCTTGACCTCAGAGAATACTCTGTCACAGCAAGCCAAAGAACGAACAATCCAAAACTGGAGAACTCAGTATTCACCCAAGAACGGTGCCAAAAAGCCCATGATCTTGGATTCAGGGTTGAAGCCTTGGGGCGAGTTCTCCGACTCATTCAAAGACATGGATTTTGACAATTCTATCAAAACCCATGACACAAAGATCCTAAAAAGCCTGGGTGTGCCACCCATCCTGCTCGACGGCGGCAACAACGCAAACATTGCACCCAATCTGAGACTGTTCTACTTGGAGACTGTGATTCCCATAGTAACACGTTATGTCAGTGCAATGGAAAGATTTTTTGGGTACGACGTTGAGGCTGTAACTTCGACCGTATCCGCACTGCAGCCCGAATTGAAAGATGTGGCTGCTTACTATACCACTCTGGTCAACGGCGGAGTAATTTCTCCAAATGAAGCCAGGTTGGAACTACGCTATGAGACCAAGCCTGGTCATGATGACCTACGAGTACCAGCAAATATTGCTGGCTCAGCCGCAAATCCCAGCGTAGGAGGAGCGCCTCGTCGCACTCCACAAAATTAAGGTAAGGAGCCTATGAAAGATAAAGTACTACACTTAAATAGTGCTTTTTCCATCAAAGCTGCAGACAGCGCCGACAGTTCTATCTACATCGAAGGGTACGCCAGTACAATCGATGTAGATCGTCAAGGCGATGTAGTTCCCACAAGTGTGTGGGAAAAAGGAATGCAGAACTACCTAAAGAATCCAGTTATTCTGGCCTACCACGATCACAATAATCCGATCGGACGTATGACAGAGCACAAGACGGATGGTAGGGGTTTGTGGATAAAAGCAAGAATTTCAACGGCTGCAAAGCAATTCCAACTTATTAAAGACGGAGTTCTTACAGCTTTCTCTATCGGCTTCAGGGTGTTGGATGCTGAGTACAACTCAGCGGCTGAAGTGTTTTTAATCAAGGACTTGGAATTGGTGGAGATTTCCGTCGTTTCAGTTCCTGCAAATCAAAATACTCTTTTTGATCTATCAAAAGCATTTGACAATGCTGAAGAATACAAGCGTTATAAAGAGCAATTTGCAACTCAAGGCCAATCAGCTAAAGGGCTAGAGTGTTCTACAGAAGCAGATCGCGATGTTAAAAAGGAATGGAATATGAATCCAGAAGAAATCAAGCAAATGCTTGCCCAAGCCGCTCGTGAAGCTGCCGAACAAGCTACCAAGGCTCTAGAAGCCCGTCAACAAGCCGAAGCTCAAGCCAAGGCACAAGAAATCGCCCGTCAGGCTGAGATCGATACACGCGTTAAGGCCGCTGTAGAAGCTCATGTCCAGGTTGGCCAGACTGGAGCTGAAAAGCTACTAGCCGAAGTTGAGAAGCGCTTTGAAACTGAGCGTGCCGCTCAGAAGAGTGCTCTAGAAGGTCTAGAGTCTGTTCTAAAGGAAAAGGCCGACGAATTGAAGGCTCTGCAGACTTCAAAGATGGCTTTTGGCGACAAGTCAAAGGGTGATAGCACCTCCTACAAGGAGCGTGAACTAGCAGTGTTACTATCAAAGGTAACTGGCAAGTCTCTCGAGTCTACACGTTATGGTAAGACTATCGTTGAGAAGGCCGGTGGTCACCTAGGTGGTGGTAGCAATACAACTGGTATTATCACTGCTCCTAATTCTCAGTGGGAAACCGAAGTTTCCACAAACATGGAAGAAGAAGTACGTCGTCGTCTAGTAATGGCTCCTCTAATGAGAAGCGTAGCCATGCAGACCAACGTTATGAGAATGCCTCTAAATCCAGAAGCTGGTGCAGCTACTTGGGTTATCAACAGTGATTTTGGTAATAGTAACAACAACAGCTCCGGTAGTACAGCTACTCATGTACTAAAGGAAGTTACTCTAAATTCATTCAAGGTAGCCACACGCGAGTATATGGCCCTTGAAGAAGAAGAGGATTCAATCCTAGTTCTACTACCTATCGTTCGTGATGCTATGCTACGCCGTGTTGCACGTGCTGTAGATGCAGCTTTCATCAACGGTGCTGGCAGTGGCAGCGACCCAGTCAAGGGTATTGCTATGTTTGACACAGCTTCAGCTGTTCAGATCGATAGTAGCAACCCTGTAACTATCGCCAAGATGAGAGCTCTTCGCAAGGATCTCGGAGCTTGGGGCTTAGAGCCTTCAGAGTTGGTTTATGTAGTTAACACAGAAACATACTACAACCTACTAGACGACACCAACTTCATGACTGTTGACAAGGTAGGCGATCGCGCTACATTGCTAACTGGTCAAATTGGTACCATTGCCAACACACCAGTAGTTGTAAGCGGCGAAATGCCAGCAATCGCTGAAGCAGCTGATGGCGCCGGCACAAACATTGCAGCCTTCTGCTTTGCACCTGCCAACTTCTTAGTAGGCAACCAGCGTGGTCTACGTGTTGATACTGACGTATTGACAGAGCGTCAGAGCCGTGTACTAGTAGCTTCACTACGTACTGGTCTAACACAGTTGACAACTAACCTAGGACCTGCAGTAAGCACCCTACGTTACGTTAACGGAGCGACCTGATATTAATAAAACTGGGGACTTTGGTCCCCGGTTTTTCCAAAGGGTTGTGTCAATCCTTTGGAAAAACTATAAGGAGTGTGTAATGGGTGCAAACTTAATAACCTTACAAGAATACAAAGCTTATGAAGGTATCACCAGTACCACCCAAGATGTAGAGATCGCAACAATCATCCCCAAAGTCTCAGAGTTTGTTAAGAACATTTGCCGTCGCACTTTTGTGGACTGGGTTGATGATGCCAAGACTGAGGTACTGAACGGCGGAACTTGTTTGTTATTAGGCGAAGCGCCTATTATAGCTATCTCAGGGGTTGAAAAATCAGAGAATTATGGTCAGAGCTATACTGACTTGGTAGAGTTCTCAGACTGGGTGTTGGACAGTGAAAACCAGCAGATACTACCCATTAACAGAACTGAGTTTCCCTATTTAATCAACGGCTATCGCATCACCTACACAGCTGGTTATGGGATGATCCCAGAAGACTTGAAGTTAGCAGTATTAGACTTGGTTACCTATTACATGAAAAATCAAGGTGCTGTACAGAGTCAAATTGCGGTTACCACAGGAAATGCTCAGGTTCAGTATCTCAACCAGAGCAATCTGCCTGGTCATATCAAACGGGTCTTAGACCTCTACGTATTGAATTATAACTGATATGAGTGCACAAGACCTATTAAGTAGAATAAAATCAAGGCTACCAGATTTAGCAGCCAAGATAGAAAAAGATTATAGACCAGATTTAGATGCAAAAATATCAATATTAGATCTTAGCTATAATGCTCTTTTGGTGAATGTATACAGAGGAAAGAAACTTTCCAACAGAGAGCTTGATGCGTATAATAATATTTATGCCACTCTAGTAGAAGTAATAAGAGCAGCATGCAGTAAAAAAACTTTTGCTACACTAGAAGATCCCCAATTTTTACCCTTGTTTAATAGAAAACAAAGTGTTGGTCCGATACTTATTGATAATGGCAAAGATGATATATTTGTAATTGGAAAAAATTTTAGTGCAATTAGAGAATTTGTTACAAAATATATTTCAAGAAACCCAAAGTTAAAAGCCTCTAGATTTGGTGAAAAAACACTTTTTGATCCTGTTAAAAATCAAAAAGGAATATCTACAGGTGACTACAAACGTACAACAAAAAGTAAGGTAGATATAGGTCACATACCTACAGCAGAAAATGAAAATTTGGTAAGCCCGTTAGAGTCCAAAATACAATCAGTATTGGAATATGGAATATCTTCAGGAAGTAGTAAAATACAAAGCATAGCTAAAAACGCGTTGGATACATTGTATAAAGTACAAGCAGATATTGCATACAACTTTAAAAATACTGCACCAGAAGCAATTGAACGCGCTCAAAAAATATTAGGTACTGGATATATTGTATTAACTTTACACACAGATAGAAAAAACAATCAATTTGCGGTATTAGAAAAGCGAATATACGATAAACTTTTAGCAGAACTAGCACTTAGTTTAAAATTAGATACTGTGTCTGGTTCTAATACTATCAGACAAGATATAAAAGAGGGTTTAATAAATATATTGCTTGCTAAAGGAAAAAAGTTAACAAGACATAAACCGCAACAAGGTAAAATAGGTATAAAAGTAAAGTCTAATACTTCTATACAGACCGTAAAGCCTACACTGCCAGATGTTAGATTTTACAGAACACTACAACTGTCTCCGACTAGTTTAGCTAGTTTAATGATGCAAATAAATTCTAATCTGCACGATCAGTTGAAGAAAAACATGGGCACCGGTAATAGTAAAAACGTATTAAATTATCGTTCAGGCCGATTTGCCAAATCTGTAGAAGTAGAAAAACTTTCAGAAAGCCGTCAGGGGGCCCTCACAGCTTTCTACAGTTACATGAAGTATCCCTATGCCACATTCTCCCGTGGTGGCCAACAGGACAGACCATATACCCGTGACCCTAAGACCTTGATTTCCAAAAGTATTAGAGAATTGGCAGGGCAGCAGGTAGCCAACCGAATGAGGGCTGTAAATGTCTAGAAGAACCAGTATAGTATCTGCTCTTGCAGAAAAATTTAAAAGCATAAATGGAACTGGTATATACAAGACAAATCTTAATGACTGTGCATATCCAAAACTGGTATTCTGGACAGAGACCAACAACTTTCCATCTGTGTACGTAACACCAGGTTCAGAAGTCAGGGAGTACCTACCAGGAGATTTTAAATGGGGCTTTTTAGGGGTATCTATAAAAGTCTACTGCAAGGGTGACGAAGCCCAAGAACAGTTAGAAGCCCTTTTAGAAGACGTAGAGAACTGTGTAGATAAGAACCGGGTATTGGTCTACGACGCCACCCTTGGGTGGGAAACCACAGAAATTTTGGTAACCAGCATAACCACAGACGAGGGTTTGCTAGCTCCGTACGCAGTCGGAGAAATTAATCTACAGATCAGATACGAGATTATGTAGAATCAGTGTCTAATCATCAACAACAGATAAATGTCTAGTTAAGGTGATAACAACACACAGCCTTAAAGGAAAAAAATTATGGCAGTTAATTTAATTAGAGGTGCTAGAGTATTTTTTACTACAGTACTAGATGGAAGCAACAGGATCGCCCCAGCTACAGCCCGTTCTGCAGCTGACACATTTGAACTACAACCCCTAGACGGTATGAGCTTTAGCCAAAATACCACTCTAGACACAGTTACTCTCAACGAGGCGGGCAGCACACCCAGCCGCGGTCAAAGAAGCTTTGCAACTGCTCTAGAAGCAGGTGACTGGAGCATCTCTACCTATGTACGTCCCAAAATGTTTGAAGGCGGAGCAGTAGCTGCCGGGCTTGACATTGGTGACTTTGTGCGACCAGAAGAAGCCTGCCTGTGGAATGCTATGTTTGGTTATACCAACGTAGACTTGAGCAGTGCCTCAGCTCTTGCAACTACAACTGGACAAGCCTACACCGAAACAGCCGCAGTCGACTCTACCAGTGTTCCCTCAGCTCAAGTTCGCCTAACACAGAGTAATAGAAATCAGCTATTACGTTTTGGCTTGATTATTGTGTTTGACGACACAACTGTGTTGCTACACAATTGCGTTATTGACCAGGCCTCAGTTGACTTTGGTATCGATCAAATTGGTACTATTGCCTGGACAGGCAAAGTTGCAGAAGTTCAAGTGGTTACATCTTCAACAACAGCAACAACCACTGGTACCAGCCCCAGCTTGTCCGGTAGTTTTAGTGGTAGCGCTTCAGGGATTAATGGTAGCTACAAGCCAAAAGATGCCACATGCAAGTACATCACAAACCGTTTGAGTACTGTACAATTGTCATCTACAGCTAGCAAGTACGGTCAAAGTGCTGTTGATTATACCTTTGCTATTACTGGTGGCAATATTACTTTTGCCAATAACGTTACTTACCTAACACCAGCAGTAATGGGCACAGTTAACAAGCCCATTGATTACTTCGTAGGTACCAGAGCTATCACTGGCAGTTTAACAGCCTACTTGAGAACGGGTAGCACAAACACCGCTCAACTATTGAGTACTCTGCTTACACAGGCCAATACCTATGACCAAAACCAGTTTAATGTCAAACTGGGCATGGGTGGTAGTGTAAACGCTCCTACTTCTACAACCATGGAAAACAAGGTAATCTTTGAACTACCCTCAGCCATGTTGCAGATTCCTCAGATCAGTACAGAGCAGGTAATTTCTACTAGCATCAACTTTACAGCTCAAGGTGCCAACGCCGGGACCTACGATATTGAGCAAAATAACGAAGCTACTATTACTTACTACTCCTCTCCAGCAGTTTAATATTTAACCTAGGGCTGAGCAAACCGCTCAGCCCTTCAACAAGAAGGTAAAGATGTCAATTACTAGTATTAAAACTCTTATTGTACCAAACAAGACAGTGGAAACTGAGTTTCCTGGCTTGATGGGCTTTAAAATCAAACTGTGTTTTTTGAGTCGTGAGACACTGACCAGTATCCGCAAGAAGAGCACCAAAACTGTGTTCAAAAATCGTCAGACAACAGAAGATTTTGACGAAGACGTGTTCCTACAATTGTACGTTCAAAACACAATCAAGGGCTGGACTGGCCTAACACTAACACACCTGTCAACGCTTCTTCCCATTGAGTTGGGCGACCAAGATCCCCAAACCTTGGTAGACTTCTCTGACGAGAACGCACTGAGTTTGATGAAGAACAGCTCAAACTTTGATAGTTTTATTACCGAACAGGTCACAGATCTGGGAAACTTTTAACTGACCAGAACCACATCATTTCTAACTCCATAAAGAGTTACTTTCAAAACTCCAGTATTGGCATGACCAAAGATACCTACTTTGAAATGTGTGAGATGATGGGTACTGGTGTTTTTGAAGAAGAAATCCCTGTTGAGTTGAACGATTTTCCAGAAGAGGTTCAAACTGCTTTTGAGGTCTACCAAGTATTGCAAGATCACTGGGAAGGCATGAGCGGTACCTATATGGGAAAGAATCTGACTGGTGTTAAAGATATTTTAGATATTTATGAAGTTGAACACACGGACAGAAAACTAATACTAAAGTTCATCAACCTGATAGATCGCGAACGTATGATTCAATACGACACCAAGCGAAAACAGGAAGACAGTTTAAAGTCCTCAAAAAGCCCGCCTTAATGGTGGGCTTTTTTATTTTTGGTTTGACGGAACTATGCTTAAGTGGTATAATTAGAGCTAATTGAATAGGCACGTAATTTTTTGTGCCCACCCCATAAGGGAGATGTTATGGCAGACGTAAAAATTGATATGGTATTGGCCGATGGCGGATCCATCAACAAAAAAACAGGCGAGACAAAAGCACTTAACAGTGAGTTAACAAAAACTCAGAAACTTTCATCTAGAGCTTTAGCAGGTGAAAGTGGCACCATGTCTGGTCAAAAGGTGGCCGAATATGGTCGTAGTCGTGCAACTGTTGGCACAGGAGCGGAAGCTAGAGATTTTGCTAAGCAGTCTGAGGGCTTAAGCGGATTAGTTCGTCTGTACGCGGTATACGCGGCCAATTTATATGCTGCTGGAGCCGCTTTTACCGCACTTAGTCAAGCGATGGATACCTCTAACATGATTCGGGCTATGAATCAATTAGGTTCAGTTAGTGGCATAGCACTAGGCAGCCTTGCACAGCGGTTTGTTGAAACTGCAGACGGGGCCATTAGCTTAAGAGAAGCAATGGAAGCCGTAACAAAGAGTACAGCAGCCGGGCTTTCTGGAAAACAGTTATTACAAATTTCTGAAATAGCCAAAAAAGCATCACAGTCTCTAGGTGTAGCAATGCCGGATGCTATTAGTAGATTGACAAGAGGTATTGTTAAACTAGAGCCAGAACTATTAGACGAACTAGGCTTATTTACAAAAATAGGGCCTGCAACTGAAGAATACGCTAGAAAGATAGGTAAAACTACTTCGGCTTTAACAGACTTTGAAAGAAGACAGGCTTTTGCCAATGCGGTAATAACTGAAGGAATAGATAAATTTTCAGCAGTAGATATACCAGCTAACCCCTATACAAAATTATTAGCTACTTTAAAAGATTTAAGCCAAACAGCCCTATCACTAGTTAATACAGTCCTAACGCCTCTAGTTAATGTATTAAACAGCAATCCAACAGCTTTGGCCTTACTAATAGCGGGTATTGGTGCCAGTATTATTCGTAGTGCAATACCAGCACTTGGAAGCTATAAAGAAGCTCTCCGTGACATGACTGCAGAAACACAGAAACAGACCAGAAGAAGAGCAGAGATAGCACAAAGAGCATTGGAGGCCCAAAGAGGTATAACTTCAAAAGAAATACTAGCAGAAAAAGATAAAGTAGCTGCAATAAGAGACCTGCAATTAGATGCGGCCGAAGGTGCTTTAAAACAGGTAAGTAAAAAAGGCTTACCAAAAGATGTTCGTCAAATACTACGGAAAGACGTACTGTCTATCGATGACAAGGACTTAGCCAAACTAACAGCTCTCGGTAGAGGAAATGATCAAGTAGCTCTATCATATCAAAAATTAACTCAAGCAATTATATCTGCAAAACAGGCAAACCAGCAATACTTTGATACAAGTAGCCGATTATCTGCAGCAGAAAAAGCACCGGCCCCTAGAGGCTCTGCCGCGTGGTTCTTGGCCCAAGAGGCAGAGGCAGGCCGTCAAAAAGGTGCAAGGTTTGGTAGAATAAGTGATACTGTTGAAACCACTCAGACCAAGGGTATGGGAGCAGCTTTTTCCGAACTGTCACAAGGTATAAAAGAAGACAAGTTAGGAAAATTTAATACTGCTGTAACCGGAGTAGTAGGTGCTATAAGTATATTAGGAACTAAAATAGTTCAAGTAGGTGGATTTTTACTTAGATTTCTACTTGGTCCTATCGGTTTAGCTATTGCAGCATACCAAACCTTAGATATGTTGTTTAGTACAAACACTCAACAACTAGATGCTTTTAATGGGGCTATAGACAACTCAGCTAAAGTAGTTGACAATGCGACCGAAGTACAGAAAAAATATGGTTCTTCATTAACAGTTGAATCACTACAAGCAAAAACAAGAAGTTTAACTGACCTTTCCGACGCGGTAGGGGAATTATCCAAAAAGTTTGCAGAAGTAGAACAAAACTCCAGTTGGTTTGATAAAGCAACTAATTGGGTTAAAGGCTTATTTGGATATGGCATAGCAGATAAATTTGCAGAAAGTCTCAGTAAGTCGACCATGGCTTCTATAGGTAATATATTTTCTGATGACTTAGCAAAATCCACAAAGCAAAAAATCGCAGATGCCATAGGGATAGATGGAGATTTAACCCAGAAAAAACTGGAAGATGGCTTAAAGAAAGTTAAAGACCGCACAGTAGCTGACAAAATCAAAAAGATTATTGACGAAGCAAATAAAGAGCAACAAGAAATTGCCAGACCCATATTTAATCTACAAGAAAATTTAACTAACTTGGAAAAATCTTATCAAGATCTAAACAATACATTTAATATAACAGACCCATTAGCTAAATTTGCAGTACAATCTATAGGTGCCGCAAATAGTATTCTAGAAAGCTTGCAAGATGTTAATACTGCTGCTGCTACACTACAAAAATTGTCTGAAAACAGTAGTAAACTAAAGTTATTTGGACCAGAAGTACAGCAAAATATACAAGAAGCGGCAGGGTTGGTCGCTAGTATGACTGCAGAAATGCAAAAACAGCAACAAATTCAGCAAACTCTAGCTATTGCTTTAAATAATCCAAACTTGCAGCAGGGCGACAGACAGAACCTACAAGGTCAGTATAATCAAGTAAGCTCTTTAATTTCTTCCTTTCAGACTAATATTAGATCTACTATTAGTAATATTGGGACTTCTCTTGGTAGAACAATAGTAGACGGTGCAAAAGTACTAAATAGAGGAATTGACACGGCCCTTAAACAAGGAGCTATAGGCCTTAATAAGTCCATTCTAGATTCTTTACCTAAAACACCTGAAATAATCAGAGAATCTATTAAATTAGAATTACAGTCTATTGATTTACGTAAACAGGAATTGTCTGAAACAAAACGACTTATTGATTCAATAGAGAAGAACACTATTTCGACTAATTTAAGAACTGCTGAAACTGATCTAAAGACTTTAACTTCTATGACAGGGCCCCTGTCCTCAGAACAAGAAAAAGAAAAAGATAAACTAACCACTTTAGTAACAAATTTACAACAGCAACTAACAGCCTATACAAATCCCAGGTCTTTAAGAGGTGTTCAAGTAACCCAAGAAACAGCTAATATTTTGGGACGACAGGGCACTTATAATAGGCAAATGCAAGAACTGACAAATCAGCAAGGCGGAACAATTATAAAAGGTTTTATTGATGTTTTTAACTCTACTACAGAACAGTTAAGAAAAGAAGCCGAATCCGCAATACGTCTACAAGAAGAAAGAAATAGACAGTATTTTAATTCCGCAGAATTTGCTCAGATGAATCTAGAAGAACAGGGATTCGAGAGACTGAAGAGAGAGCAAGAAGTAGAAAGAGGCAGAAGTAGACTAGAAACGCTAGGATTAGAAAGGCAGCAAAAATTGCCTGATTACTTGAGAGAAGAGATAAGAAAGACTCCTGCAGAAAAGGGAAGACCCACAATTTCTGAATCCGCAATCTCTATAGGCATGGGTGCTGCCCAATCAGCAGCACAAGCAGCCAAAAGCGAACAAGAGGCTTTAGAAGCTATTCAAAAATTACGATTACAAAATACAGAAACTGAAAGAACAAAACAAATATTATCAGAAGCAGACTTAAGAGTCCTAGAAAACACCAAGCAGGTAGCAGATAGTATTTTTAGAATCAACACAGAAGATCTAGCGTCTAGCAGACAGCAAATTGATATAGACACCCAAAATCTAGAAACTAGAAAACAACTAGGGCTACTCACTGAACAAGAGTACAATGCTCAGCAAAGACTACTACAAGCCAGAACTAGAGATCAAGACTTTGAAGAACAAAAGCTAAACATAAGAAAACAAAGACTAGAAGAATTATTAGAAATAGATAAGAAGTTAGCAGATCCGAAGGCAACAGGCGAAGAAAAAACAAGATTAGAAGACAGTAGAAGGGCTGCAGAATCATATTATGATCGCTTAATTCAACGAGAAACTGACCTCTACAATTCAAAACAGAAAAACGATGAGATGTTAAAACAGTTTTCTGACCGTCAGTTAGCCTATAGCAAAATTTTTGAAAACGCATTTGACCAAATGGCCGACGCCATAGTGGAATTTGCCAGAACCGGCAAATTGAACTTCAAAGACTTGATCAACTCAATGTTGGCCGATCTCTTACGATATGAATTGAAGCTGCAGATGATGGACATGTACAAGGCAGCTCGTCCTGGTATAATGAACTTTATTGGTAGCCTGTTTGGAGCTAGTAGCGGATCAGGAGCAACAGCCGGCTCAATAGGTTTTGGAATGCCCAGTGGTGTAGCCTTAGCCAAAGGCGGCGCTTTTACTGATGGGGGCATAAAGAAGTACGCCAAAGGCGGTACTTTCACCAACTCAATAGTTGATAGTCCTACCCTGTTCAAGTTTGCCAAGGGCACCGGTTTAATGGGTGAAGCCGGCCCTGAAGCGATCATGCCCTTGAAGCGTGATTCACAGGGCAACCTGGGTGTACGCGGTGGAGCTGGAGGCAACGTAGAGGTAGTTGTCAACAACTATAGTTCAGAGAAGGCCGAAGCTCGTGAAACCACGGATAGTCGTGGAAATCGTCGAATAGAGGTAGTCGTAGGCGACATGACTGCAGGTGAAGTCACTCGTGGTGGCAGTTCAACAAATCGCGCCATTCGTAACACCTTTGGCATGAGTCCTCAACTAATAAGGAGATAATATGGCGTATAGCATAGTCTGGCCATCAACACTTCCCCAAGTACCCCAAAAGGGCTACACTGAAACAGGCGGAGTATTAGTGGTCAGAACTCCCACAGACAGTGGACCAGCTAAAATGAGGAAACGTGGTAATCGTCCACAAACCCTTAATGTGCAATTTTTAATGACCACCGCCCAAGTTTCCCTATTAGAAACCTTTGTTAAAACCACCATTCAAGGTACAGTTCGCTTTGGATTTCCACACCCTCGTCTGGGTGTGGTGTCTGAAGTGCGTATAGTTCCACAGGGTGAGGGTGAGTACTATACACTGAGCTATGTAGCACCTGGCTACTACTCAGTTAACCTAGCACTAGAAGTATTACCATGACCAGAATGACCTCTATGAGTGGGGATGCCATCAGGACCCTGTTCTCCACAGAAACCATCAGTGATCTTGCCACACTAGTAACTTTTACTGATGAAACAGTTGTACAATCAACCGGTATTGTAGCCGGTAACAGCTATATAATAACCAGTACTGGAACTACTAACTTTATCAGTATCGGTAGCACTTCTAACACAGTAGGCACAGTGTTTGTGGCTACAGGTCCTGGAAGTGGAACAGGCACAGCCAACTTGGTGATCTTGTTGAGTGACAGCTATACTGGTATTTACAGTAATGTTCCAGCTGCTGCTAGTACACTAGTGGCGGGTAAAACCTACAAGATTGCCACTGCTGGCAATACTGTGTGGACCGATCTTGGTAGCAGTTCCAACACTGCTGGCACAGTCTTTATTGCCTCGGGTGTGGGTAGCGGAACCGGCACGGTGTTTAGTTATAGTGAGAGGTTGAGCGAAACCACCACTGATATAACCTATGGTATTATCAGTGGTGGTAAAAAATACACCTTTTTACCACTGGAGATTACGTTACCACAAGAAGACGAAGCACAAGCTCCGCGTTGCAGTATAGTAATCCGTGATGTTACTCGTTATATTGTTCCAGTCATCAGAAATCTAACCAGTCCTCCAAAGGTTAAATTGGAGTTGGTGTTGACCACTTCACCAGATGTAGTAGAGGTCAGTTTTGATGGGTTCTACGTAACCAACTTTAGTTACAATCGCGATCAGGTAACTTGTGACTTGCAAATGGTAAACTACGAACGTGAGCCATTTCCAGTGCACAGTTTTAGTCCCAAATACTTTCCAGGATTATTTTAATGTGGTCAAATAAATACTTAGGCATACCCTACCTTCACCACGGTCGTGATGAAACCGGCATTGATTGCTGGGGATTGGTGCGACTGGTCTATAAGCAAGAGTACAACATTGATCTTCCTAGCTTTGTTGATAGCTACTTGGAAGACGACAGGATTCGCAGTGAAGAACTGATTGCCCAGTATCGCGAAGGCTGGGAAGAGCTGGATGCTCCACAAGAGGGTTGTGTGGTTGTACTTCGAGTAATGGGGCACTTGAGCCATGTGGGAGTCTGCATCAACGAGCGCCAGTTCTTGCACGCCCAAGAGGGCAGTGGTAGCTCGGTACAAGACTTTGATGGAGTAAAGTGGTCTCGCAGAGTGAGTGGGTTCTACCGCTATCGTGAGGTCGCAGGTGCGGTACTTAATGCTGTACCACACCCACTCAAGACCGAGCGTGTGGTAATGGCTATTGTGCCGGGTACTAACCTGGAAGAACTTTATACACAAGTAAAACAAAAAGTAGAAGTATCCCCAACCTTAGAAAAAACCATTCATATTTTTGTTAATGGTGTGTTAATACCCCGAGTGGCTTGGACTAGTACCGTACTCAAAAGTTCTGATGTTGTAGAGTATCGTTCTGTGCCTGGCAAAGAAACAGTAAGAATTGCACTAGTTTTAGTAGCAGCCTACTATTTAGGACCTTTAGGGGCAGAGCTGGGTGCTAATATGGCTGTAGCTTTAGAGTTAGGTACAGCTGGTACTAACTTCCTAATAGCGGCCGGCCAAGCAGCTGGATACCTTGCAGCCGCTGCATTGGTTAATGTTGTACTTCCAATCCGACCACCCACTCAAAATGATCCTGGCAGTACAACAGCTGAATTGATGGTAAACGGTGGGCAAAACCAAGCCACCCCTTATGGAGCAGTTCCAGTGGTGTTGGGCAAGGTGCGCATGACGCCTCCACTGTGTATGAACAGTTTTGTTACATTTGACAATGTGGCCGGCAAGAGCACCGCCTTTTTAAACATGGTGTTGGCTTGGGGTTATGGACCGCTGAGCATAAATGAAACCAGCTTTAGGGTAGGCAAAGCAGACCTGATGGACTACGACAACGTAACTCAAGAAACCATCGCCTACTTTCCCAGTGCTCCGTTAGCAGCCGAAATAGCTGCATTCAATACCATTGCTGCAGGCGATGTGGTGCAAAACTACAGTGGTTTGGAGTTAGTACAGAACTACAAGTCTGTTGCCAAAGACGTTACACAGGCCGAGTGGAATACCACTTACGGTGGTGACAACAACGGCACCTATTTTATGCGGCAGAAAAACTTTGATGGTAACTATGCCGACACCGTGTACAGGTCTGTGTGGAGCAACTACTCAGAAACAGTTTTAACACGTCCAGATCCAGACACTGAAGTTTTCAAAACCAACGAAGTATTAACATCAGAGGTCTATACACTAGCTGACTGGGTCGAGAGCACTTTTAACCAACAATTGGATCAAGTTACTGTTGCTATTGGTTTCCCACAAGGACTTCGTAAAATAAAGGTAAAAAGTGGCAGCACAGAAACCACCTCTGTGTCTTTTGAGGTACAATCTCGATACAGAAACTCAACCAACACAGCTTGGTTGAGCTGGCCCTCAACTGGAACAACCATCACAGTTACACGCAATGAAAAAGACGGCTTTACTTATACCCAAAAGTTTGACCTTGACAAAACTCAATTAGGCACACAATTCCGAATTCGTCGTACAACTGACACCAACAGTGAACCCAACGCAGATGACCGGTTGAGTCATGTCAGTGTACTTCACTCCTTTACTGGTTACTACAGCGATCCTCTATACCCGCCCCACACCTGGGCACCTACACGTCCAACCACTACAACAGTGGCAAAAACAGCGTTTCGTGTACAAGCCACAGATCAGCTGAACGGCAACATAGAGGGTATTAGTGCAATTATACAAACCGTAGCAAAAGTGTGGAACGGTAGTAACTGGAATACGCTGGCACCTACAAGCAACCCAGCCGCACTGTTTTTATATGTATTAACCCACCCAGCCAATCCTCAGAGGGTAGAAGAAGCGGATATTTCTTCCAAAGTAGACTTGGTAAAACTGCAGTACTGGTACGACTACTGCGAAAATTACCAAGCCAAAACCTCCAGTGGAAATGTTACACAGAAACTGGAGTACAACAGTGTTTTGGGTAGCCAAAAGAGTGTTTTGGAGGTACTACGAGACATTTGTGCAGCCGGTCGTGGTAGTCCAGCCCTCAAAGACGGCAAGTGGACAGTCACCATTGATGAGCCACAAAGTGTAGTGGTCCAACACTTTACACCCCACAACAGCTGGGGCTTTGAGAGTGTTAAAGCTCTACCCAAGTATCCCAACGCCTTTAAAGTACAGTACTACAACGAAGATAAGAACTATCAACAAGATGAAATAATACTACCAGCAGCTGGTTATACAAAAGACACAGCTGAACTGTTTGAAACCATTACACTGCCCGGCATAACAAACGAGGTACTAGCAGACGACTTTGGTCGCTGGCACTATGCTCAAATTAAACTTAGACCAGAGGTCTATACACTCAACACAGACATAGAGTACTTGGTGTGTAACCGCGGCGATCGTGTAAAGGTGTTGCACGACGTACCCATGTGGGGGTTGCAGAGTGGCAGAATTAAAAACCGGCTGAACTCAGATATATTTGAATTAGACGAAGAACTTCCCATCACAGAAAACCAGAATTATACGATCCGTTTTCGTGGTGTAAGCAACACAGGGACCGGAACAAATCAGGTATTGAATACAGAACGTCAGGTAAAAACAACATTTGACCTAACTGGTTATAGTGCTGGTGGTGGAAACGTTACCTTAACGATTGGGACCCACCCACTACAGGTAGGGGACAGGGTTGCAGTGGTAGTAACAGGTGTTGCTACTGCTTCAACAACACTTGCCGTAATCAATCAGGTAACTGCCACTACAATACGCTATGGTCTTATTAACAGTGGTTTTGCAACCACAACAGCCGCAACAGGTACTGTAAAGTTAAAAGATGGTTATTACACAAAAGTACAAACTACCACTAACACAACACAATACGAAGCTGCAAGCGGTGACTTGTTCATGTTTGGTAAACTTCAACAGGAGTCACAAGACCTTGTTGTAATATCTATTGAACCCACCAACGGTGCTAAAAATGCCAGGTTAACACTGGTAGACTATGGCGTACAGGCAGCAGTAAGTGGTGTTACAGCCGGATACAACATATTTACAGATTACTACAACTACACTGGTCTAGCCTACTACAGTAATATTACTGACACTCCTGTTCTACAAATAGATGACATAGGAGACAAAAAGCCTGAAATACTGAGTGAACGTATTGTAAGTAACGAGTCAGTAATGACAAAGGTAGCCGACAATACTTTTATCTTTGCTATTCGTGTACCATTTGTTCAAGACTTGACCCTTCCACCTACAGTTACTCATGTAGAAGGTCAAATAGATCAAGACGGTAATAATGTTTCCTACAAGCGTGCTCTTACGGAAATCGATAAAACCAGTATTACCTTTAATGATGTAGAACAGGGCAAAGCCTATAGGGTCAGGCTGAGGTATGTGGACTCACAAGGTAGAGTGGGTGGATGGACTGAGTGGGTAACGCACACTGTAATAGGCATGTTTTCTCCACCACCAGATGTAACCAATTTTAGCTATTTGGCTCAACCTGGTGGTATTAAATTTGACTGGGATAAACCAGACGTAGTAGACTACAAAACCACAATTATTAAAGACATAACTGGTGAAACCTGGGCAACCGGTACTACTCTATTTGAAGGCAATGTTACCACTTGGACTTGGACCGATGTAGCTACTAATAACTATGTTATTGCAGCACGCCACTTAGATCAAGCCGACCTATTGAGCAGCAATAATAGCACACTGAACATTAGCTATATAGCTCTGGACTTGGCAAGTGTAAAAGTTGAATTGGACAACGACACCCACAACATACCAGCAAAAGCAGACGGCACAAGCCCTGTACTGACCCTGAGCGGTACAGAGATAGAAGTATATCAAGGTGGATCTTTATTAAAATATGATGCTACAGGTACTGCAGCCGGACGCTGGAGAATAGTGAGTGCAGTGGGTACCAATTGTACTCCTGGAACTATTGGTTCTGTAATCAACGCTGTTAGTGGCGATGACAAGGCTGTACTAGCGGACTTGGCGAGTTTTTCAACTACACAAGACACTGGCCAGATACTATTCACTATTAGTGGAAAAACAACTACTGGTGTGGTTTTTACTACAACCAAAACTCAAACTTTTGCAAAAGTAAAAAATGCTCAGGACAGTACTATCTATAGAATTGTACTGAGTACTAAAGCAGTCTACAAAAATAGTCCAGATAACACCACAGTCGGTCCTTTTAATGAAATAAAAGGCAGTGCCAAAAAATATGTTGGTAATACTGTTACTAACTTTGGATACTTGGGCGTTACTCCTTATATAGGAGCTACCCCCGGTACTGAAAGTAGAGTATTTGTTGGTGGTGGAGATGGAGTAGTCTTTAGTCCTAGTGCCAGCGATCAGAGTACAAAGTTCGTTGTAAGACTGTATGAAACCAATACCAGTACTACAGTGTTGGACACAGATGAAATATCTGTGATCTTTAAGGGTGATGTTGGATTGGGCAATGCACTTGTATATGCATACAAGCGCAGTGCAACTGCAATAACTGATGACCCAGGTGCTGTCGATTATAGTTTTATTACTAAACAAATAACTACTGCCACACTTGCCAACAACTGGTCAAAAACAATACCAACCGGCACAGATCCACTATATGTGACTGTTGCTAGTGCTTCTAGTAATACTAGTACTGACAACATTGCTGCTAATGAGTGGAGTACTCCAGTTATTCAAACACAGAGTGGTATAAATAGCGCTACCATTTATTTATATAGTAGAAATAATAGTACTACTACAGCACCCGAATTTAGAACTGGTGGTAGCAGTACATATACTTTTAGTACAGGCGATATTGCAGGATTTCCGTCTAATTGGAGTGATGCAATACCAAGTGTTAGTAGTGGTGACGTAATTTGGGTCGTACAAGCTACTGCAGCTTCTACATCCACCACAGATTCTATAGCAGACAGTGAGTGGAGTACACCTCAAGTTTTAGCAAACAAAGGTAACTCAGCCGCCAGATTTAGTATTGACAATGCAGCCTCAACATTTGCCAAAGACAAAGCAGGAGTGATATCTCCTAGTGTTGGTATAACACTAACCACTAGTGCAAGT
>Ga0209299_1000246_pt1 | contig 30717 bp, 50 predicted proteins | sample S_140806_MF_Meta_FD_187326 | JGI IMG/M metagenome (GOLD analysis project Ga0209299, IMG submission 187326) | Freshwater microbial communities from Lake Simoncouche, Canada to study carbon cycling - S_140806_MF_MetaG (SPAdes) (version 2) | ecosystem: Environmental > Aquatic > Freshwater > Lake ...
GCAAGAGTAGAGGATGGAGAGAAGCGCATGCTATACGGCCCTGCACTTATTCCTAACCAACCTATAGTTAGATATGATGGTAATAACGAAAAGTATTTTATCACTTATTCTAAAGAGACTATTGAGCAGACGGCTCAGGAATTTCTAAAGAGAAACATGCACCATAACCATACTATCCAGCATGAGATGCCGGTAAACAATTTAACTGTTGTTGAATCTTGGGTTACTACAGGAGCCCACGATAAGAGTATGAATTATGGCTTTGACTTACCTGAGGGCACATGGATGATAGGGGTAAAAGTAGATGATGATAAGACTTGGGAAGCTGTTAAGAATGGCGAGGTTAAAGGCTTTTCAATAGAGGGATGGTTTGCACCTATGAGTGAAACTGATGTAACTGAGAAGGACCTTGAGAAGCTATTAGCTGAATTAGCTCAGCAGCTTGAAATGAATTTGTAATTTTTTCCACTAATTAATATAACACACATGAACATGATTCAAGACATTTTAAAGAAGTTCGCTCCGCAGCTTGCAAAGCATGGAGTAAAGCTATCAGTAGAAGAGACTGCACCGGAAGCTACTAAGGTAGAGATGATGGCAGAAGGCGCTTTAGCTGATGGTACTATGATCTACTCAAATGCTGATGCATTTGCTGAAGGAGTAGAAGTATTCGTAATGGATGCCGATGGCAATCCTATACCTCTTGCTGATGGTGAATACACAATGGATAACGGTATGACTATCGTTGTTGCTGCAGGAGTAATCGAGTCAATGGCTGAGGCTATTACTGAAGAGCCTACTGTAGAGATTGAAGTAGAGCAGGAGATAGCTGAGACTTACAGCAAAGAGCAAGTAGAAGGATTGTTGAATAACATCATCACTGAATTCGAAGCTAAGCTAAGCGCTGCTGAGAAGAAAATCACTGAGCTAAGTAAAGCACCAGCTGCGACAACTGTTAAGCAGGCACGCCAAGCTGCACCTCAAGCACCTTTAAACATTACAGCAATGAGTAACATCGAAGATAGAACTCGTGCTATAGTAGCAAGATACAAAAACAACTAAAAACAAAAACAAAAAAACAAAACCATGGCTGATAACTTGACCATCACCTCAACCTACGCTGGCGAATTAGCGCTTCCGTACATTGCTGCAGCAGTTCTTTCAGGAGACACTATTGCAAACAACTACATTACTGTTAAAGAGAACGTAAAGTACAAAGCAGTACTTAAGATTCTTGCTTCAACAGGATTAGTTAAAGCTGCTACTTGCGACTTTGACAACTCTACTTCTACCTTAGCTTTAACTGAGAAGGTATTAACGGTTACTGACCTTATGGTTAATATCCAACTTTGCAAAGCAGAATTTACAAAAGATTGGGAAGCTTCTCAAACAGGACGTGGATTCATCAACGATGTAGTTCCTGCTAACTTCTCTGACTTTTTGATTTCTCACTTAGCTGCTAAGGTTGCTCAAGAGATTGAGTGCAATATTTGGAAAGGTAACTGGCCATCTTCAGGATTCACAGGATTCAACGGATTACAATACTTAATTGATGCCGGTAAAGGTGGTACACCGGATGTTGACTTTACAACTTCTTTGGATGCTACTAACGTAATTGATAAATTGCAATTATGTACAGATGCATTGCCTGCTACATTGGTAGGTTCACCTGATTTGAAGATCTACGTTAACCGTAAGACTGCACAGTTATACCGTCAAGCTTTGGCTACTGCAGGTTACTTGATGACTTACCAAGGTACTGCTACATTCCCATTGACATTTAATGGTTATGATGTGTATGTTTGCCCGGGTATCTCTGACTCAGTAGTTATCTTAGCTACACGTGAGAACTTAGTGTTCGGAACTGATTTGAATTCAGATTTCAACGAGGTGAAAGTTGTAGATATGAGCTTCACTGATGCATCTGATAACGTGAGAATGGCTATGCGCTTCCGCGCTGGTGTTCAGTACGCAGTACTTGGTGATATCGTTATCGGATTCGATAACTAAATAATACTCCTTTGTTAAAAGAGTGGGTAAGCTAATAGCTGCCCATTCTTTGCGAAGAATATTTAACTAAATAAAAAAAAATAATTATGAGCTGTCTAACTACCGCTGGCATATTGATTGCATGTAAGGAAGCAATCGGAGGGATAAAAGCCTTATACTTAGGAGATTACGCTACATTCGCTAACACTGCTACTATTGATGGAACAAGTAACTTAGTTACTGCTCTACCAACAGGAGATGTTTACGAATTTGAGCTACCTAAGCACACAGGATCATTCACAGAAGAAGCTGCTATCAGCATTGAGAATGGCACTGTATATTACACTCAAACTGTTGTAGCTATGTTTCATGGCATGACTGCAGCAAGAGCTCTACAATTGCAAAATATATCTAAAGGTCGTAACATATTATTCGTACAGGATAATAACAACAACATTTGGATGTGTGGTTACAAAGATGGTGTAGAGGTTACAGCATTTACTACAGCAAGTGGCACAGCCAAGGGAGATATGAGTGGTTACACTATCACCTTTACAGGCGAAGAGAAAGATAAAGCATATTTGCTTGATGCAGATGGCAATGAAAACGCTTGGAATAACTTTGCATTAGTTACTGTCGAGCCAGCTACATTGTAAGTAAAATTGTGCTATATTTAAAGCATGATTTACCTACTAAAAAATACAGCAGCACAGCTCCTCTACCTTAGTCTAAAGGAAGGGGAGCTTTTGCTTGCTAATACCTATACGCATTACTTGTTAGAACTAACTAACGAGCAGACACTTGAGAAGCTTTACGCTATCCCTATTCAGATAGCACAGAATGATAGGTATACTACCATTCAAATCGGCACCAATGCCAACACACCAACAGCTGCAAGCCTACTAATTAACTATCCAGCACGATTCAGCTACATAGTTTATGGGCAGAACAGCTCCACTAACTTAGATCCTACAGATGCTGTTGTAGAAGGGGTAATACAGATTGGTTATTTAATAGTAGAAGATTTAACTACTCCTCGATTTACAGAGCCTAACCTAACCATAGATTCAGACATTGCATACAATGGATAAAATAAAACACGCAGCACCAATGTTAGTTAATCTTGGCGCAGCAATGCCTCAGGAAGCTAACGAGAAAGAAACACCAAAGGGATGGGTAACATTAGGCGAGGCAAATTCCTTCCCTAATTATTTAATAGATTTATATTACAGCTCTCCGGTGCATTCTGCATTAACTATGAGCATAGCGTTTATGATAGCAGGCAAAGACATTAAAAGTAATAATCCTGCAGCACAGCGTGAGATAGATAGACTTAAACTAAATAGCATTAGACGGCCTGTAGCATTAGATGCTAAGATGCAGGGAGGATACTACTTAGAAATTATTTGGAGCGTAGATAGAAATAGCATAGCTAAAATTAATGAGCTGCCTTATGAGAATTGCCGTTTGGCTGTTGCTAATGATGAAGATGTTATACCTGGCATTTATTATTCTAAAGATTGGAATGATATGCGCAAAAAGAAGAACATCCCTGTATTTATCCCCATGTATAATCCTACTTCAAAAGCAGATGAGCCTTCTCAAGTGCTATTTATTGGAGTAATGACACCCGGCAGCGCATACTATCCAAAGCCTGATTACTACAGTGCTATCAATTACATAGAAATTACAAGAGAGATAAGCGAATTTTATAGAGCTTTCTTAAGTAATGGTATGGCACCTTCTTACATGCTGCACTTTAATAACGGTATCCCTGATCCTGAGGAGCAGTTAGCTATCCGTAGAAATTGGGAGACTATGGTAGGTGCAAGAAAAGCAGGTAAGGTAGTATTTACGTTTAATGAATCTGCAGATAGAGCACCCCGTTTAGACCTTGTGCCTATGACTGATGCTGATAAGCAGTGGCAAGAGTTAAGCACTCAGTCAAGAGAGAATATCTTAGCAGCTCACCGCGTTACATCTCCTCTCTTATTTGGTATTAGAGACTCAGGAGGATTAGGCAGTAACGCTGATGAGATGAAACAAGCTTACCGTATCTTTAATAAGAATATAATTGAGCCATATCAAAAAATCATTACAGATAGCTTTGAAGAGATATTTAAGGGTATGGGGATTGTGGCTGATATTTATATTGAGTCTAATGATATTTTTGGTGAGGAAATCACTGCTCCAACTGTTGCACAATCTGCAACAACTCAACTTTCTGAGGAAAAAAAAAAGATTAATTTAGAGCCACAAGAGAAGCCACCAATTTTTACAGATGAAGATGAGACGTGGTGGTGTGAATTCTTAGAAGATAAGGGAGAGATAGTAGATGAGGAGGAGTGGGAATTAATCGAAGCTGAGCCTGTTAATCTTGCGTCAGTTAGAAGCTACTCTGATCCTGATAAGCCATCTGAAATGGATAGCGGCTTATACAAAATACGCTACGCATACACAAAAAATACAAGCGCTCAGAGTAGAAAGTTCTGTAGACAAATGGCTAACGCTGCACGTAATGGATATGTATACCGTTATGAAGATTTACAAGCTATGGAGCCCGATACTAATGAGCTAAATGAAGGTTTAGCACAAAGAGGTAGCACTACCTATTCGGTTTGGTTATACAAGGGTGGAGTAAATTGCAAGCATAATTTTGAGCGCAGAGTTTATTTCCGTAAAAGAGAGAAGGGAAGATTCGTTGCTGATAATGGCTTAGAGTCATCAGATCCAATCTCAGTGGCTAAAGCAATACGCGCAGGCATGCCTTTAAAAGATATAGCTAAAGACTTTGCTACAGCTAATACTCGCCCATTTGATATGCCTGATAATGGCAGAGTTAATCCAATCTAATTAAACATTAATACCATGGCAATAGCACCCGAAATACTTTTCATTAACGAAGAATTTTTAAAGAAATACACTCAGCTGAATGAAGCTGTAGATACTAACTTAATTAGACCTGCTATTTACTTAGCACAGGATAAGTATATTACTCTTTGGCTTGGCACTAACCTTACCAACAAGATTAAGAATGAGATAAGCGCAGGCACTTTAGCTGGCGTTTATGAGACTTTGCTAAATGAGTATATCGTAAAGCCTACTGCATGGTGGACTATGGTAGAACTTTACCCTATGCTCATGTATAAGCATGATAACGGTAACTTAGTTACTCGCCAATCTGAGAATACTACAGCTATCTCTTCAAGTGAGTTAGCAAGTCTTAGAGATATGGCGCGTGAAAATGCTAACTACTATACTCAGCGTTTAGTAGATTATCTTTGCGCTAATAACTCAGACTATCCCGAATACAGCAATAACACAAGCCCTAATATTACACCCATTCGAGTAGTAAACAGGCAGAGCCAAGTAGCTTTTAGTAGAAGTGCTAATGATGCTGCTAATCCATGGAATAGATTTAGCATTCGTAACTTTACAAACTAAGAATGAAGATAACAAAGGAAGAGCAGACACGTAAAGACTATGAGCGTAAGCTAAAAGTCTATTTAACTAAACGCGATAAAGAATTAAGAAAGAATGAAAGCACCAACAATAGAAGAGCTTAAAGCTCAATTCACAGAGCTTGGCTATAAGTGGCCTACTATTCACGTAGTAGGAATCCGTAGTAAAGCTAACGAGCCTAACAAATTTGACGATCTAATAGGATTGGTGCAAGGCAACGAGGTGCAATGGTATACTGGGACAACTAACCCAGGTACTTTTTGGCTAAACAATCCTATCAATTCTTTAGGCACAGCAGTACTTAAGGCAGGGCAATACGTAGATACTTATGTATTAGGTCTGCATAAGGGCAAATACACAGCATTAGTGCAGTCTAAAAAAGTAACTGTATTCAGAGATGCTGATAAAGATAGCGTAGCTGAGGAACAAGGTAAAGAAGATACAGGCCTATTTGGTATTAACATCCATCGCGCTAATGAATTAGCTGAATCTAAGAACATTGATAAGTGGAGTGCAGGATGCCAAGTGCTGAATAGTCCTAAAGATTTCAAAGAGCTTATTCAAGCTTGTATTAAATCAGGTAAGAAATCATTTACCTATACACTACTGAAAGAGTCATGAGTAATAATCAGCAGCAGATAGCAGAGGGAGTAACCGGTACAGTGAGCAGCATTCTTTTATCTGTGCCTGCGTGGATGTTAGACGTTGAATTTGCATTAAAGATATTTTGTTTATTGCTATCAGCTGTGGCATCTATCTTTACCATCTACAAGATGCGTAAGAAGAGATGAAATGGCTTAAGAGCATATTCAGTAATGAAGGAGATGCAAGCTCTAAACGAGTGGCATCTATATTAGCATTACTTGTATGCATTAACTTAAGCTACATCGGTACCTTTACTGATTTCAAATGCCCCGAATACATGTTCGATGGCCTGCTTATTTTAGCAGGAGGAGGCTTGGGATTAACAGTTATTGAGTCTATCTTTGACAAAAAGAAATCAAATGACACAACAGGCCAAGACACAAATTAAAGCTGCAGCAGTTATAGTAGTAGCACTATCCATCTGCATAACTATTCAATGCTTATATATCGCTTTAAAGGACAGTAAGAAAGCTATTCAAGGCTATGAGCGCAGAGCAGATAGAGCAACGCATGTAATAGATAGCTTAGAAGCTACTAACGTGCAGCGTATGCAAGAGATTGCACAACTGAATATGCAGATTGAACATAATACACAAATCTATGAAGCTAACATCAGCGCTATTGATTCTCTTGACCGCAATGGCCTTAAGCGCGCCATGCGTAACCTACTCTCAAGCCTTGCCGGTGAGAGATACCCTGGTCAGTCTAACGAGTAGCGAAGTAAGAAGCTTACTTAAGCTAAAGGCAGAGCGTGATTATCTGCTAGAGCAAAATCTCTTATTATCAAAAAGTGATAAAATTGCAAGTTCTGTCATTAAGGATCAGCAGAAAACTATAGACGAATACAGCATAGCTAACGAGCAGAAAGCTCAGCAGTTAGTAACGGTCCAGCAAGAGCTAGATAAACAAGCTGCACGTAAAGAATCTTGGCGCAGTGCAGCGCTTATAGGTATACCTATCTCATTTGTGGGGGGTATTATCTTCAATCTACTTTTCTAAGCTAACAAATCTTTGTTAATAACTTTGCTACAATTAGCAAGGTTTCTTTTGCATATCTAAAATATTGTAGTACATTTGTCAAAATTAAATCAAATAAGCAAATGAAAAAAGCACTAATCTATTTAGCTATCCTCTTCGCAGGAATGTTAATCGCAGGCACATTCGATGCCCAAACAGCAGAATTAGAATCACAACCAAATCACTACAGCAAATGAGCGACTATAAATTACCTATGTTATTTCTCGAGGATTTAAGAACTATTGATTTAGCATTAAATATAGCTATAAAGCACCTCAAAGAAAGAAAAGCTTTTGCTGATGAAATATGGATTGCAAAGATGAAAAATCTTATAGCTAATTTAGAAACTACTACCTGGAAAGAATTACCAACCCCAAATACGTTTAACAAATGAAAACACTTTTTGAAATTAAAGAAGTATGCCGATATGATGGCACTCGTTACTTCCTTTACATTGACAACTCATGCCACAAAGTATTCAGCACTTACGATGAAGCTTTTGCCGAGTTTACATTAGCTACTAACTTTAGAGAGACTATAACTACTTTAGTCAGTAAGGAGGTAGAGCTATGAAATACCATGTAACAGTAACACCATTAGACGAGGTACAAATCTCAATAGCTGAGCGCTTAGGAACTGCTAACCTATTCATAGCAGATACTTGGGAAGTAGCACAGCAGATGCTACCACTACTTATGAAGATTTACAAATTTGACTACGTGCCAGTGTGGATTAATGAGTATAACGAAGGCGCATTGTATGAGTGGGAAAATGATGAGGTAGTAATTAGTATAAAAAGAATTTAGTATATTAGCAACTTAATTAATAATCAATATGAACAAACCAAACAATATTACCGGTAAGGTAATCGTAAGTCGGTGGGATGCCGAAGCTTGCGGATGGAAGCTGTACACATCAGCTCACAGCTACTCTCTAACTGATTTCTCAACAGCTAAAAAGCATGGTGAGGTATTCCCTGATGATGGTACTTTTCTGTACCAATTCGAGAGCGAGGGGGAAAGTAATGTACATGATTACTTTATGTCTGACCGCTATGTTATCTGAACGAGCCAATAGCAAATTTATTTGCGTACAGAGCTCACTACCGGGAGAGGAGTTAGAGTTCAATCAGCAAGCCGAGAAGATAGTCTATGAAAGCTGGCGCTCATACTTTCAAAATAACCCCCATGAACTACAGCAGAGAACCTAATTGGCAGAAGCTTAAGCCTGAGATAGACTGGGATGAGCAAGAAGAAAAGTTAGCAGATAAGTTAAATAAATACATAAATAAAAACAACACAGTTATGAATCAGCAAATCGTTAAACAACAGAAATTCGTTAGAACATGGAATGGCCCATCAGGAGAGATACACTACTTTGATTTAGTATTAGAGAATGGTGAGATCGGGCAAATTGGTGTAAAGGATATGAACAGCCCTAAGATTCAGGTAGGAGCTACCTTGCACTATACAGTAGAAGAGCGCACTGGCCCAACAGGTAAAAAGACTACTAACTTTAAGATGCAGAATCCAATGCAGTATGCAGGTACAACAGCTGCTCCAAGTGGTGGAGGTAACGCATACGTTCCACGCAAAGAAAGTCCTGATGTGCAGAACTCTATTAGCAAATCAGTAGCTCTTAATAACGCTGTGCTATTCTGCAAAGAGCAGAAAGGTAGTAAGCCAGGTGATGTGTTAGATACAGCTGAGATATTCTTAGCATGGTTAAAAGGTGAGGCAGTAGAAGCAGTACAAATTAAAGCAGTAACAAATGAAAGCGCAGACGATGAAATGCCATTCTAAGTTAACTCCTTTCCATAGCTGGGTGCGCAGTCATTTTTTGACTGTGGCCCACTTTGCGGAGGTGCTTGAGGTAAGTTACCCAACAGCTCAAAAGTTTATTAAGCATCCGTTTACTATGAAGGTAACTCACATAGGAAAGCTGGCTACAATAACTGAGGAGGAGATACCATACATAATAGAACTAATGAAGGATAGCAAATGAGCAAAGTAATAGATAGAAAGATAGCAGATATATTGCTGCTAATCCCTGCAGATGGGCAGCAGTTCGCACGTCAAAGGTTAGATAACTTAGTGCGAGCTGTGAATGAGAGTGAGATACCGGAGCTTAAGTGGAAATCAATTAACGGGATAGCAGAATCACTTAACGAAGCTAAGGCTAAGGAAATGCTACAGGTAATATTTGACCATGGCTACTGCACGTGGGAGCAGCTTAAAGGCAGGAGTAGGCATAGAGAGGTGAATGATATTAGGCAGATATGCATGTGGGTAGTTCGCAACGGTACCAGCATGAGCTACCAAAATGTAGGGTTAATATTTGTAAGGCATCACGCTACTATCCTGCACGCTATTAACCACGTAGAAGAAATGCTGCAAACTGATCCATTATATCGGGCATGTGTACAGTCTATTTTAGATAAGCTGCAGGATGCTAATTTGCAGAGAGTGTATAATAAATTAACTCAATAATTATGAACGCAAAAGAACTAATAGAATTTTTAAGCACTTATGATAGTGATACTGAAGTCAAAATTGTAATACAGCAAGCGCATCAATATAGTATTCATAATTTTGCTGGAGCTGATATGCATACAGAAGATAATGATAAAGAAATAGCAATAGCTTTACTTATTGACTTAACCAAAAGCAAGCCTCTTTTTATAGATCAAAATTAATAATCAAATAATTACTAAACCAAATGAAGCAGCTAACAATGAACTTTGAAAAAAGAAAAAATCAAAAAGTTACACCGGAAAGAATTAAGAAAGTGTGTGAATTAATTAATGCTGGAGCTACTCCAAGAGAAGCTATAGCAGTAGTTAGAATGGGTGCGGGATATACTAAGCTTCTTATTGAAGTAGGCATCATTAAAAAGATAGGTAAAAATGAATGGAAAGCAGTGGAGAAATTACACCAATCTACCTTTAATGAGTTTATTAGATTAAAGCAAAGCTATAATCAGATAACTAATCAAAAGCCTGACTGCCTAAAAAACACAATAGCATTACCTTGGTGGAAGAGAATCTTACTATATTTGGCTAATCAATAATCTTAAACCAAATGATGACAATACTTTTAAAGCGCATAGAAGCGCTTGAGGAGAGGGTAAAGGCGCTTGAATCTAAGCGCTCTACCTCTACCAAATTCACTCCCCCATCACTATCAGATGTAGTAACGTACTTAGAAGATTTAGTATTAGCTAAGAAATTCTACTGCCATTACGAAAGCAATGGATGGAAAGTAGGTAAGAACAGCATGAAGAGCTGGAGAGCTGCTGCTGATCAGTGGAGAGCACGTGAGATAAACCAAACTAAAAACACACAAGATGAGCAAAGAATTGGCCGCATCAGTACAGCAGAGCTTCAATCGTTCACTAAGCGCTGAGGAAAGAGCTATAGCTGAATGCATTAGCTCACCCAAACTACACTCTTTAAATGAGCAGGAGTTCAGAGAGCTTATAGCTCAGGCTGCTGTGATTAACTCTATTAAAGCTTTACCAAGCGACATAGAAGTAACTCTATTACAGCAACTTACACAAAATACGTATCGGAGTACATCAATTAAAGACTGGCAGAATGCGTTTCTCTATAATGCAATCGGTAAAGACTTCGAAAGAGTAGAAGCTTTTAACCTATTCAGCATAAGCTTTATGGCAGATGTGCTAAAGAGATACGAAGAGTATAAGGCAAAGGTATGGAGAGAGCTCAATAAGGCGCTTATACTACCTGAAGCTGAGATTATAAGAGCTGAGCCTGTTGATCCTCTTACTGCTCTGCATCAGGATGTAGATAGATGGAATCAGCGTAAAGAGATATGGGTAGAAATATCTGCACCATACAACTGCCAGCGCCTCTTTAAACAAGGCATCTATAAGAAATCTATGTGGGAGCCTGAGGTATGGGAACGCTTTGAAGATATCGCTAAGCAAAAAGTAGAGGCTAAATTCAAAGCAAGTAACAAAGTTATCTTAGGAGAATCTGCACAAGCTGAATTCGATGGCTTGCAAAAGATTGAGCTAAGCAGATTAATTTACATAGACATTATTAAACAAATTAACAAAGAGAAATCATGATACCATTTCACAAATCAATTAAGTGCTATAGATTATTCTACGGATATAAGCAGGAATACATAGCCTTTAAGTTAGGCATTGAGCAGTCTAATTACTGCCTTAGAGAAAACGGCATAAGCAACTGGAAAGACCATGAGATAGAGATACTCAAAGAGCTATTTAAGATAGAGATTCGGGAGGGGAAGTTATGACTGATGTAATAACTCGTGAATGGCTTTTAGACCATGGTTTTAAAAGTACAGGTACAAGAATATATTTTATGAAGGATAAGAATTTAGGCTATGACTTAGGTATTGTTAAAAGGGCCATTGTAAAAGTCAAATACGGATTTATTCTATTGGAAAATATTAAGTCAACAAATGAACTGAGCGAGTTACACTACATATTAACAGGAGAAAGATTATGAAAAGGTATAAATTTATTCACCCTATTACAGCTGATGATCATATTATTGAATGTGAAAAATTACAGTTATCTGATGGTTATTGGGAGTGCTACATAGATGAAAGGATACATCATCAATTTCCTATATCTTGGGCAATGATAAAAATAGAATAAGCATTTCTTCCACTAACAAATAGGTGTTAGTAACTAACTTAAGAAGCTCAGCACTACGCTGGGCTTTTTTATTAACCTTTACTTATGAATCTATTTAAAAGAAAGAAGGAGCCAATAGATTTAAATGCCAAGCTGTTACCGGAGCTGTGCAGCTGCACAATTATACAGTGGAATTACAGTGAAGATATAGGCCTTGAGTCTACATACGCTGAGGACATTCCTTTTATGTTTGATGCTCGGAAGTGCGTAGGCATTCAAGCAGAAGTAGAGTTTAGAAAGGATGGTACATACTACGTAGGTGAGCGCACTCTAGCTCTTATGCAAGGCATTGATAATGCAATAGTAATAGACGTACCTTATAACCAATTCAAAAAGAATTTTCAGGAGTTAAAATCTAACATAATCACAAATGATTACATCATCTCGCGAGGGTAGAAATGTCATAATCACTACTTGTAAGAGTGGAGATAAGTTTTTAATGATGTCCGATTTACACTGGGATAACCCCCATTGCGATAGAAAGCTACTCAAAGCTCACTTAGATAAATGCTTAGCAGAAAACATCTACTTTGCTGTTAATGGAGATTTGTTCTGCTGTATGCAGGGAAAGTATGATCCAAGGCGCAGTAAGCAGGACATCTTACCGGAGCACAATGTAGCTAATTACTTAGATGCATTAGTCAACACTGCAATAGATTGGTTTAAGCCATACGCTCATTTAATGGTGTTCGTTGGATATGGTAACCATGAGACTGCTATAATAAAGAACTGTGAAACTGATTTAATAGAGCGCTTTGTTAGTGGCCTTAACCGAGAAGCTGGCACCAATGTATTAGTAGGTGGCTATGGTGGATGGTGGATACATAGAGTAGCTAAAGGAAAGAGCAGCCATTTTGTTTTTAAAACTAAATACTACCATGGCTCAGGAGGAGGAGGAGTGGTTACTAAGGGAGTTATTCAGAATAACAGAATGGGTGTAATGATAGATGGAGCGGATTGCATTTGGACAGGGCACGTGCACGAGCTTTACCATCATGCCGACATGGTAGAAGAGTTAAGCTACAGCCCTGGCAATAGCTATAGAATCAATATGAGATATGTGCATCACATTCGTACAGCATCTTATAAAGAAGAGTATGATGAAGGTTACATGGGCTTTCACGTGGAAAGAATGAGACCTCCCAAACCATTAGGAGCTTATCTGCTGCAGTTAGATTTAGAAAGAGTACGTACTCCTATAGATTCTCATGTCATTGTGCCTACTTTTGTGCAATGGAGAGACAAATAAACTACAATTTTAAACCACTAACGAGGCAATCAGAGGCACTTAAATTCTTATCAGCAGATTCAAATGTAGAGACTATCCTGTATGGAGGAGCAGCAGGCGGTGGAAAGACAATGCTTGGCTGCATGTGGCAGATTCTTAGACGATTAAAGTATCCAGGTACACGCTCACTCATAGGTAGAGCTAAGCTAGACACGCTTAAAAAGACTACCATGAATACATTTTTTCAGGTAGCTAATGATATAGGTCTTAGAGCAGGAGAAGATTTCAGCTATAATCAGCAGAGCCATATTATTAAGTTCAGCAATGGCTCAGAAATAATCTTAGCCGATTTACAATTTTACCCCTCAGATCCACATTACCAGGACCTTGGGGGATTAGAGCTCACAGATGTATTTTTAGATGAAGCTACTGAGATTAGTGAGAAGGCTTATAGCGTAGTGTGCTCACGTATCCGGTATAAGCTAAATGAGTTTGGTTTAAAGCCTAAGATTCTTTTAACTTGCAATCCTTCAAAGGGATGGATCTATAACCAATTCTACCTACCCTACAAGAATCAGAATCTGCCTGAGCATCTTGCATTTGTGCAGGCTTTGCCAGGTGATAATATACACTTACCCGATGCCTACGTAACAAGCCTTAGCCGATTACCCGAAGCAGACCGTAAGCGTTTGCTTGAGGGAGATTGGGAATTTGATAATAGCAGTGATAGACTCTACCTATACGATGAGCTTATGCGCTGCTTTAGAGAGCCAATGAATGTGGGAGAGGGATATATCACTGCAGATATAGCTCGGCTTGGAAAGGATAGAACTGTGCTTTGTGTATGGAAAGGTCTAAGCTGTATTGATATAGTAGTGCTTAGGCAGAAGCGCCAAGATGAAGTTAAGGCAGAGATACAAAGATTAATGAATCAGTATAGTGTTAGGCTATCTAATGTGCTTGCCGATGCTGATGGTGTAGGCGGTGGCTTGGTAGATAGTCTTAGATGCAGGGAATTTATGAATGGTAGTAAAGCTGTGAGAGGAACTCAGTACATGAATCTAAAAGCAGACTGTTACTTTAGGTTGGGGGAGCTGATAGATAAGAATGAAATTACCTTTCCTATTAAATGGCAAGAGGACATCTGCAAAGAGCTGGAGCTAATTAGAAGAGTAGATCCTGATAAAGAAGGTAAGCTAAGAGTTACATCTAAGGACACAATTAGCCAGCGCACAGGAGGAATCTCTCCCGATATAGCTGATGCTATAATGATGAGAGCTTACTTTGAGCTGAATAGGAACTATACTAAGTACGCATTTATTTAAAGGGCTCGAATTCGATTCCTTCATAACTCGCTTAAAGTGTGATTTAGCACACTTTATCATACTTAAAAGTGTGTTATGAGGGATATTGCATACTTTAATATGGATTAGATGCTATTAATAACATCTTTGTCGCAAGTATAGTAGAATTTTGCGACAGCTATAGTAGAAAATAATCTACAGAATAAGGCTTATTGTAGAAAATAATCTACAAAACTATACCCGATAACGTATAATATCCGCTAATATCCTCAAATTATACGCAAAAGGGTATAAACTAAAATAGCCCTGCACGTTTGCAAGGCTATCTCAGATAATCAAATAATCAATATAAGCCTAAACCAAAAGGCTGAAATGGATAGTCAAATATATCACACTTAATACTATGTGCATAAGTATGTGAATAAGATGTTGAAACGAGATAAGTTAATAGTCTAATTTTGAGCACATGAAGAACGAAGAGGCCCTAATCCAAGAGGCTGTTATTAACTATGTTAATGCTCAGTATCCAGGCACTCTTTACTGTGCATCTGCAGGAGGGGTAAGAACTTCTATGAAACAGGCCATCATGATGAAGCGCACTGGCTATGTAAAAGGATTCCCTGATCTCTTTATCTATGAGCCTCGTGATGCTTTCCATGGCTTAGCTATTGAAATGAAACGTGAGAAGGGAGGTGTAGTAAGCTTGCACCAAAAGGAATGGCATAAGAAGCTAACTGAGAGGGGATATTTCTGCGCTATTTGTAAAGGCTTTGATGAGGCTAAATTAATTATAGATGAGTACTTACACATCTGAAATTAATAGATGCTATCCCGAATGGCGCAGAGTAGCAGCAACTGTTACCCGGTTAGATTTAGCTGATGAGCTGCTCCATGACACGCTACTTAAGATATTAGAAAGTGATATAGATAAATTGCAGGATATTCATAACCGAGGTAAGCTTAACAATTACGTTAGCAACGCTATTAGATTATCTGCAAGGTGCAGTAATAGCTCATTTAACTACACTCGTTTAAAATTTGAGAAGATACGAAGTGATCTAAAGAATGATATCATTGATGATGTAAACAAAAGTGTAGGAATGAGACTTGAGAATGAGCAGTTAGATATCTTTATTAGCAGGCTGCCATACTTTGAGAGGGAGTTATTCTTTCTCTATGCCTTAGATGATTTCAGCTACCAAGAGTTAGCTCAAGAAACTGGCATACCTTTGAACTATCTTTACCGGACAATTAAGAAAGCTAAAGTAACACTTAGAAATTCGTTACAAATATGACTAAAGAAAACTACGCTGCGAGGATTGAAATCTGCAATAACTGCGAAGTGTTTAACACTCGCTATAAAACGTGTGGGCCTCCTACCAATGCCATTAATCCATTCGCTAAACCAACTCAGCTTAATGGGCATCTATTCAAGCCATGCGGCTGCCCTATAGATCACTTAGCAATGTATGCTGTCAAAGATTGCCCTGCAAAGAAATGGCCTATCTTAGATGATAGATTAGTAATTGAGAATATGCTGGCCTTCATCAAAACTCTGAAGCTCAACAACAGGGTAACGAACCAAGATATGAAAGTGATAGGTGAGATTAGAAAGAAGTACACTAACTTAGATTATCCAGGTACGAGCTGCGGGCCATGCGCTAAGAAATACGTAGATGATGTAGGTAAGCAATTAGAAGAGGAGCTAAATAAATTAGAACAGGCTCAAGCATTGATTACTCTTGAGCAAATACCAATACAAATAAAAAAGCGAAGAGCTAAACGTAAAAAACTATGACTATCTTAATTATCTACTTAGTAGGTTTCCTACTGCACACTGGCATCCTTTGCCTAAACATTTACAGACATCAGAGACACCTATCTAACTTCCATTGGTATGCTTACATGGGTGTTATCTTTACAGGATTTGTATGGCTGCCTTTTTGGATATACATCACAGTGCTACGTTTTCAACAGCCAAAATAGTTTTGCACATGTGTATCTTTCATGACAATTCTATTAATATATTTGTCTCATGCGACATATTACTGTAAGACATACTTTTGATTTAGGTTTTGATACAGCTCTGGGGGTGCGGTCGCATGCACTCTCGGAGCTTATCTTTTTATAGATGGCAAACATCACTCACCTGAGTAAGTCAAAGCTCAGTAACCAATGACTACACTTGCAAAACATCAATGCTTGGATCGCACAAATACTCTTTTAAGAGTGAGGCAGTTTGTTTTTATAGGGAGCTTTTTCTTTTCTTTCTTTTTCTTTTTACCTTTTTTCTTTTTCTTTCTTTTCTTTTGTTGATGTTAATTAAGTATAGCTATAGTTTAGTTAATTAACTTAGCTAATAGCTTAAGCTAATTACACTAATAGTTAAACTATAGCAATATGCATAATGTACATAAGAGAATATTAAGGAGCTTTTTAGCTTTAGAGAAGATTAGCTTTGATTATGACGGTACTTTGACTAATCCTCAAGGACTATCTTTGATTAAAAGAAAGATAACTGAGGGATATGATGTTTATATTATCACTGCCAGGGGTGAAGGAAGAAAAGGACCGGTGCTAGATTTAGCTAAAGAGCTTGGCTTATCAGTAAGAAAAGTTTACTTTACAGGATCTAATACTAACAAGGTGCTAAAGATTAAACAGCTTGGAATCAATAAGCACTATGATAACAATCCTGATGTGATTAAGAAAGTAAATGAGCTAACAACTGCAGAGGGAAAATTAGTGAGCTATGAATGATAACAAGTATAACTTTTTGAGGGCGCAAGTAAAGATGTTTAATCCTACTTGGACTAATGAGCAGATAGATAAAGAATGTGAAAGAATATTAAATGAGGGAGAGGGTGGAGAAGATGAGAGCTGCCTTTATTGCGGATCATAACTGTTAAATATCAATAATCAATTATACAAATAACCGAATTATGCAATGTAATATAACATTTGACCTTGACTCACCTGAAGATAGAGCGCATCATCTTAGATGTACTAAAGCATTAGATTTAACTCTTTGCTTGAATGAGTTTAACAATCAGCTATTATCTCAGCTTAAATATGATGAGCTATCAGGTAAAGAAAAGATAATACTGTCTAATGTTAAAGAACTATTGCAAGAGACATTAGAAGAGTATGGTATTAATTTAGAAGAACTTTGCAGATGATATTAATACCAGCACAGCTTGAATCAGTAGGCACAAGGAAAGATAAGACTCTTAAACTTACCTTTGGAACTAATGAGCTTACACCTTCTCAGGCAGCTGAGCTATTTGGCACAGCCAATCAGTTCGGTTATCTTGCATTTAAAGATGAGAGCTTTAGACGTGAGGAGCTGGATGCAGTAGAAAGCTTGAAATCAGAGTTAGAAGATACACTTAAGAAACCATCACAAAGATTAAGGAACACAATGTTTAGAGTTTATGAGGTTGATAGTGAGGGATTTACTACCTTTGCTAAATACTATGACTCGAAGATGGAGCAGTTAATAACACACTTTAAGAATAAGTTAGCGTAATGGAGGAGCAGGGACAAAATGTTACTATTAAAAAAGATGCTATGTTACAGGCCCTAACTAACACACTGGGTAACGTAACTGAGGCATCTGAAAAGATAGGCATTACACGTAAGACTCACTATGAATGGCTTAAAGATGATGCTGAGTATTCAGCTGCTGTAGCATCACTTAAGAATGTAGCTTTAGACTTTGCAGAGTCGCAGCTTAAGAAGCTGATGGAGGGAGCAGAGAGGCAAGCATTAACTCACGATGGAGAGATAGTAACTATTAAAGATGCACCTAACACAAGTGCTATAATCTTTTACTTAAAGACTCAAGGTAAGGGCAGAGGTTACATAGAACGCTCCGAGCTGAGCACTGAGATAAAGAGCATTAACATAACCATAGACGGTACAAATATTTAAGCTATGACACCAGAATATAAAGCTCAAGAACTATTTAATAAGTATTGGAAATATCTAAGGGCTAATTTACTTTATGATGAAGAAGCTAAAGAAGACGCAAAACAATGCGCTCTAATTGCAGTAGATGAGATAGTATACGCTTTACCAATCTTAAGGCCTACGCAAGATGCTGTAAATTATTTAGAAAATTATTCTGCTATACAAACTCAATTAGATAATCTAAGTTATTATTGGCATGAAGTTAAAAAAGAAATAGAAAACCTATGAGCGACAAGATAATAAGCACTAAGTACAGTGATCAGACATTAGGCAAGTATGTAGATTTCCTTAATGCCGGAACGGATAGCGTTTCACAGATTCAGGCAATAACAGGATTAAAGAGAGATGACATCAGGAAGATAGATATGGCTACTGTTGAAAAGATAGTAGCAGCTTACTATAATGGCCTGCGTAATGATGAGAAAGTATTTAAGCAGTTTATAGATATTGATGGTGTGAAGTTCGGCTTTCATCCTAATCTTAAGAGCATGACATTTGGAGAGTGGTTAGACCTATCTGAGTTTAGCAAGAACTTCCCCCATCAGCTACCCGAACTAATGTGCATTCTTTACAGGCCTGTAACGGCAGAGATTAATCTGCAGTACAAGATAGAGGAGTATGATAGTGATGTGCACCTTAAGTATGTGCCTCAGATGCGGAAGCTTAACTTAGCTAATGTAAATGCTGCGCTGCTTTTTTTTTCGACACTCAGAAACGATTTAGTGAACAGTACACCCGAATATTTAGAGAAGGAGCTGGAGACGCTGAAGAGGGAGATAAAGCAACTAGCCGAAGAGGTGAAACATTAGCAAGCGTGTATCAGTGGTGGCACGTAATAGAAGAGATGGCAGAGAGAGATGTAACTAAGTTTGATGCCATAACTAACACGCGAGCTACTACCATCTTTACCCATTTAACCTATGCCATGGATTACGCTAACAGCATGCAACAAAAGCTTACTTAAATTCCACTATAAGATATGAGCACAATCAATTACACTTATAACGTTATTGTAGATAGGTTTAGACAATTCGCAGCAGGGCACTTTCAGCTGCGTAGGTTTACGCATGGAGAGATAAGCCAAGCTGATTTAGAGAAAGAAGCTGAGTGGCCATGGATGCACGTTAAGCCTCGTGCTATTAACTACGCGCCAGGTACAAGAGCTTTCAGCTTTGAGATATTTATCTCTGATCTGCCAAGAGATAAGGAAGATAAAACAGGCTATCAGGCAGAGAGCATTACTGACTGCTCACTTATCTTTCAGGATTTAATTAATGAGATTCACTTAGGGCACATGTTTGGTGATGATGTAGTGCTTACTCGCCCTGTCAACTCAGAGCCATTTGTAGAACAGTACACTCACACCTTAACTGGAGTTACCGGAACAATAGAGCTAAGCTTAGATTACGATTGGAGCGCATGCAGCATTCCTGCGAGCTGGAACTATAATACTCCTACTAACTCGCCTAATGATGGATTTGGCGCATTACAATTTATTGAGAGTTTAGATCAGAACGGGGTATTTGTTAGCTTGCTGAATGACTTAGAAGCACCGGGTAACTCTTATTACTATGGTACGGATGGAGCAGGAATAAAAGGGTGGTATGCCATAGTAGATAACATAGGGCTCACGTGTGAAACCTTACCTGATTGCGGTACTATCATTAGCATAGTAGCTGATATAGCAGCTCTGCAGACTGATGTAGCTTTAAAAGCTAATACTGCTGATTTAGGAGCTACAGCATTTAGCAATAGCTATAATGACTTAGATAACTTACCTACTATACCAGCAGCGCAGGTTAACTCAGATTGGAATGCAGTTAGCGGAGTAAGTGAGATTTTTAACAAGCCAACTATTCCTGCTGCTCAAGTCAATTCAGATTGGAACGCAACGAGCGGAGTGGCTGAGATTCTTAACAAGCCAACAATTCCAACAACGCTTCCGCCAAATGGCGCAGCAGGTGGAGACTTGACAGGCACTTATCCTAATCCAACAGTACACAGAGTTCATGGAGTAGACTTTCAAAGCGGTACGCCTGCGGTAGATGACACATGGATATACGTTAGCACCCCATTCGGTCCACAGCCTTTCCAATGGCAGCACAGCAAGTTAAAAACTTCTCAAGTTCAGAATGATAGCACCGTTACAGGAACGAATGCAGACGATGCGCTTGAGCATTTAGATAGCAGCAAAGTTCCAACAACTCGCACAATAAGTACGACAGCACCTTTAAGCGGTGGCGGTGATTTGTCAGCCAATAGAACGCTATCTATTACACAGGCTACAACGAGTGTAAGCGGTTATCTTAGCTCAACAGATTGGACTACATTTAACGGCAAGTTCACGCTACCTTCTTTAACAAGCGGAAGCGTTCTATTTAGCAATGGAACAACCATAGCGCAGAATAACGCTAACTTCTTTTGGGACAATACTAATTCAAGGTTGGGTATTGGTACGGCTTCGCCTATTGCACCTCTTGTAGTTCAATCTAATTCTGGAGCGTTGGGAATCAGTATAAGACAACGTACAGGAAATGACTTTGCAAATTTGTTATTTACTAATCTTTCAGACACTACTTTAGGCGGTGTTGGATATGTAAGCACAAGCCGAATGAGGTTTATGACAGGTGGTTTAGGAGATGCGTTTGAAAGATTATCTGTTTTTCAGTCTACTGGTAACGTAGGAATCGGCACAACAACAGACGCAGGTTTCAAGCTCGATGTGAATGGAACGGCTCGCTTTAAAGGAGCAAGTAATGTAGGTACAACAACTGCATTAACTGTTATCAATAGCGACTCAACAACTCTTTTGCAAGTTCAAGATAATGGCTATATCAGAGTAGGTAGCCAAGCAACAAGTGCCTTTCGTATCTACGCAACTGACGCTTCAGGAGATTCAGAACCTTCGGGGTTGCATTTGGTGCTTAATTCGCGAGTAGTGGCGCAATCGCAAGCGTTCAATGTGGGTATGGTTATGGTAAACGGAATTAACGGAACAGCTACAACAGGAACGCAGAATGTATTTCTAATTTCAAAAGGATTTGCACCAACAAGTGGAACGGCTACTTTTGCAGCATCTTCTATTATACCTACAATAAACCAAACAGGAACAGCAACAGGAATAACAAGAGGTCTACATATTAATCCAACGCTAACGGCGGTTGCTGATTTCAGAGCAATTGAAGTAGCGAGTGGTATTACAATTTTAGGAGCAGCGACAACGGCAAAAGCATCTTTAAGAATACCGAGCGGAACAGCACCGACCTCACCTGTGAACGGAGATATTTGGTTTGATGGAACTAACATAAAAATGCAAATAGGCGGAGTAACAAAAACATTCACTTTAATATAATTTATACAATGGCTAAAATACAACCCGTTATCTTTCCTTTAAACGCAGGAACAGCAACAGAGATGAGCGTACTCATTCTCAACTTCGAAACAAGTGCGATAACTTGCACAACTTACTATGAACTAAAAACCGATGAGGGTAAAGTTTTAAGCAACGGAAACTACACGCTAACTGAATCAGAGTTCGCAGCTTGGGGAACAAACAACGAGTACGTTGCAGAATGCGTAGCGAACGCAATAGGAGTAACAATAATTAAAGAATAATATGCAACTTACAGAGGAACACTTAAAGCAGTTAGACGCTTTCATTCAAGAGATGCCTGTGAAATTTGGCTTACCATTGATTCAGTTTTTCAACAAGATAAAAGAGGAAGCAGATAAAGAATGAGCATACTTGCTGAGCTGTTTGAACAGGGAGCACTATACGATGTGCTCTTAGATTTCGGGGAATCCGTTACTGAGAGCGCACGCTCAAACATTCGCATCCAGCAGACAAGGTATGGAAAGAAGCGCAAGGCTAACACTACAGGTACGCTAGCAGCTTCGCTCTATTATGATATTGATGTAAGAGGTGCGCTGCCATCTATTGGCTTTGATTCATCAGCTGACTACGCTAAGTGGGTAGAGTATGGAAGGCAGGGTAAAGAGAGCAATTACAAAGGAATAGATACAAGATTTGCAGCAGGAGCAGCCAAGCCTCCGGTAGATGCTATACTTACTTGGATGAATCTAAAGAAGATTAAGCTACGCACTACAGGAGAGACTGGCAAGATGACTAAGTTCGCTAAATCAGCAGTTAACAAAGATGCAGATCAAAGACTAAGAGTAGCTAATGCAATGGCTAAGAGCATAGAGAAGAAAGGTATTGCACCGCTCTACTATTTTAGAGATGCCTACTTAGAGTGGCTACCTGATTACGCTCCACAGCTAAATGGTGCTATGAGTGATGCTGTGAATATCTACATCTTAGGCCAAACAAGAAAACTAACTAACATTAAACCAGGTTAAATCATGGCAATTACAATACAACAGCAGCCCTATATCTTTACAGCTCTAAAGCAGAAGCTTATAGTAGTGGCTACATCTACCAACGTAGGGCAGCCTGGCTTTAGATATGTGATAACAGTAAGCAATGGCACTACTACAAATATCTTTTACGTGCAGCCTAATCTTAGTGGCGCACTTGTATTTGACCTTAATCCGGTAGTAAGTTCTGCAATGGATTTAGGAGTAAATAGCACTGATGCAGTGCCATCTCTATTCGCATCCACAACAGTACAAGATGCTGCTACATCGCGTAATATTTTGGGCATTAGCACAATTATTCAGGAAGGCTATGAGGTGCTTGGCTTATTTGAGGTGCAGCCTACTGAATATTACTTAGATGGCAGCGCATTAATCAATGCAGCTTTTCAAATTAGCGATGGCTTTAATCCTAATCCATCTAATTACTTTGCTTTGTCAGGTGATGGTAGTCGCATCATGAGTGATTTATACCGAAGCACCTATGCAATGGATGACTTACTAAGCCAATATTCACTAGGTGTTAAGACGATAGGCATAACAAGCTTTAGTGATGACTATGGAGTGCTTACTCTTCCTGCAGATGATGGCTCAAATTTAACGGGCAATGCAATAGATGATGTGCAGATAATACAATTTAATGAAGCAGGTGCACCTATTCAGACCGACACATTAGCTTGTATTATTGCAGCAGGCACTATTAACCATCTTCCTCTTCTACCGGGTAACATAGATGATGCATTCGGATTAGATGCAGATTGGCATCACTACTTAATTAACTTTTTAAATAGCGGAGCTGCACCATGTGCAACACCTATAGCTGTATTCAAAGCAGCAGATGAATGCAGATTTGATAAGATAAGATTAGGATGGACCAATAGCAGAGGTGGATGGGACTATTTCAATTTTACTAAACGCTCTGAGGAAAATTACTCAGTGGAACGAAAGCGCTACAGAAAGGTAGTAGGTAACTACGGCACTGCAGATGCAGGCGAGGCGTTTGGATTTAACACATACGATAGAGGTCTAACTGAGCGCAGCCCATTCGTTGAAAAGATGATGCGTATTAGAACTGACTTTTTAACTGAGGGGCAATTTGAATACTTAAAGAATCTAATCTACAGCGAATCAGTTTACATCATTAATCCTGATGGTAGTGCTACACCTGTGCTAATAGATAGCAATAACTACACTGCTGTTAAGAGCCGAAGCTCACGTAAAACAGATTTAGAATTGATGTTAAAATTCAGTAACGATTATACAGCATGAGGCCAACAGTAATACTAACGGTTAAGGCAAGCAATGGAGCTGCAGTAGTGGTAGACTTGTATGAGAATGAGAGCATAAGCTACTCATCTAACTTTAACAGCGTATCTGAGTTTACTACCAGGGGAGCATTCTCAAGAGAGTTTAGAATACCTGCAACGAAAGCTAACGTAGATTTCTTTGGGCAGCAGTACAACGTAAATCTGCTTAATGATGACACTACTCAGATTAATGTGCTACGCAAGATAGAGGCAACTCTATCAGTAGATACCTTACCCATTGCAGAGGGGCACATACAATTTAAGCAAGCCATCACTCAGCAGGGCAAGATGCATGAATTTGTTATAGCATTCTTTGGTGAGACTATTGACTTAGCTCGCAGTGTGGGAGATAAGATGCTCAAAGAATTAGACTACACTGATTTAGCTCATGAGAATACTTATGAGAATGTAAACTTAATTAACGAAGGTACTTTATTTGATAAGGCTATTTGCTACACGCTAACGGATAAGGGGCAGAATTGGAGTGAGGATAGCACAGTAACAAGCAGACGAATCTTTAGCTCGGTTAATCCTATCTATACCGGAGAGCTCACTTTAGCTCTTCAGGCTAAATGGCTACTAAATAAAATTATTACAGAGGCAGGCTTTACCTATAGCGCCACTACAATAGATGACGAGTTAGTAAAGATGTATATTCCCTACATTACAGGTCCAAGAACTGAGGGATTAAGTAATGATGAGGCAAGATTTAAGGTGGAATTTGCTGCAGATACTGCCTTTACAATTAATATTCAAGGTGATCAGAGTGATTATTACAAACAGCTTACAGGATGGACTGAAATAAGTGATCCGTCTGCCAGCTGGGCAGCTAATGCATATACTGCACAGGGCAGCTTTCAAGCGAATTTCGAAATAGATTTAAATATTGAAGTAGATACTACAGGCTATTCTGCAGATACTCAGCATGTTTATGATATCATGTGGAAGAGAGTAAGAAGTGGCACTGAGTTATTCTTTCCGTTTCCTTTATCTATGGGAGTAGGTCCTACATCTCTGCAATATACCCAAGGTATAGGATGGCAGCCTACTACTCCTATCAATCCATTTAACGTAGCAAGCAACTTTCAATTAGACGTGCAGCAAGGTGATGTTTATACTTTATACATCTTTGCTCATGCAGGCAGCTCACAAGCTGTAGAGATTAAAGCGGATAGTTACGCTGCATTTAGTTACGTTAGTGGATTAAGCTATGCCTATCCAGTGCAAATAGCTAACAATGCACCTGAGATGAAGCAGGTAGATTACCTCAGAGATATTCTTAAGATGTTTAACGCTGTATTGGTACCTAATCCAAACTTACCTAATGCTGTTGAGATTATTCCAATGGTAGAGTATTTGGGTAGTGGAGATGATTACGATTGGACAGGTAAGTTAGACCTATCAAAAGATATAGTATTAACTCCTGCAGCAGACATCAGAAAGAGACTGTTGAAGTGGAGCTATAAAGAGCAGGGAGATTTCTTTAATGCTAAGTATAAGACAGGAGCACAACGTATCTATGGTGAGCTTAGGCTTACTGATCCAGGCAATGATTTTAGCACTAACGATTACACTGTTGAGTTAACCTTTGGCGCATCACCATGCGACTTAATACCTAACACTAATTACGTAATCCCAAAATACTTTAATGAGAAGGGTGAATTTATGACACCTGGACCGAGAATACTTTATAGAAGAGATGCAGCTGAAGATGCTGTAGTAATGGTGTATGATGAGGTAGCAGAAGATGCGAGCTTTACAATTATACCACTACTCTGCCATTACAAATCTATCCCAACTGCAATAGGTACAAATGATTTAAATTTTGGTCAAGAGATTCCTCCGCATCCAATAGAAGTAATGCCATTACACACGCTATTTGATAGATATTGGAGGCAGTATATTGCAGAGCTATACGATTCAGAGCAGAAGATAATGGAAGCTTATTTTAAGCTTAGCGTAACTGATGTATTTGGGTTAAAGTTTAACGATAAGATTTGGATTAAGGATAGCTTTTGGAGAGTCATAGAATTAACTGATTACATAGTAGCCGATGAGCAAGTAACTAAGTGCAAGCTTATCCGATTGCTTGACATCGGAGCGTTATGCCAATACACACCGTCTAATGTAAACATAAGCACAGGAGCAGTAGAGTTTTTAGATTACGATGGGGATACAAGCTACGGCTCACAGGAATGCTGCGAGTTTTATGGCTATACATGGAGTACAGATAAAGGCAGATGCTACGCTACAACTGTAACCAATGGAACAGGCGGTATAATTAGCAGCCCTAATAACGTAGGCGGTAGTAATATCACCAACACAAGTGGTAATCAAAAAAGCGCTACCGGTATGGGTAACGTAAACAGAGGTGAGATAGAGAATAATAACGAGCGCATTTTTGTTAGTGGCTTAGGTCATGGCATTAGTCCTAACAATAACTACTCTCAAGCTATGGGTTACCGTAACTTCATTAGACCTAACTTAGAAGGTACTGCTGTTATGGGCAGATGGGCAGAAGCAGATGTTAGAGGTGTACACTTTGGCGGTGGCACTTGGTGGGATGGTACCTCAGACTTTGGAACAACAATACCAGGGCGCTCACAACATGGCTTTATACAGCTCATGGGTTTAGGCGAGCTTACTGCTAATCCAACTCAAGTAGATTTATTCTTAGACGGCATTGATAACGGCACTATAGCTATGCCTACTGAGAGCGTTTGGATGGTAAAGGTTTACATCTCTATCATGGAATATGATTACAACGTAACTGATTTTACAGGCAAGGTAGCAAGCTTAGAATTTAGTACTATGATTTGGAAAGATAAAGTAACTCAATACAGCTCTACTCCTGTTTTAGTTAATCAGTTTAATAGCGGGTGGGGTAGCGGTCTATTTAACTTATACATGCCTGTAGTTAGTAACAAGATAGCACCGTACATTAAGGCTACTGTAGTAGGCAAAACTGCAGTAATCAGCGCAACGATTCAATACACTCAAAGTAAATTCCAACGTACACCAATAATATGACAAATCCACAAAATGATATAATACTTAGTATGACTTTACTTAGATCAGGCGTGCAGGGCAAGAGCAAAGAGTTTAAGCAGGCTGTAGGTAGCTATCATGCTAAGCGCAAAGTGTGGCAAATAAGAGCTATTAATTACACTATATTAATAACGGGCATAGGTTTAATAGCACTAACAATTTACAGCGCACTATAATGGCTACACAAGAAATGATATTAAAGCTTTCATTTGATGATGAGGGTACGTTTACAGGATTAGAGGATATTAATCAGGAGCTTGAGAAAGTAAATGATAGTACGAAAGCGGTAGAGAAATCTACTAAGACTCTAAAAGCTCAATATGCTGAGCTTAAGAAACAGCAAGATCAATTCGATCCAGGTACAAAAAAATTCCAAGAGCTATCCGTTCAGATGGGTGAGCTTAAGGATAGGATGAATGATGCTGCTGATGCTGTTAAGGGAAATACAGGCCCAGCTATTGAAGGAGCGCGTGCATCATTCGGATTAATGGGTGAGCAGATGATGAACTTAGATTTCGAAGGTCTAAGCCAATCACTTAACTTAGTTAGTGGTAACTTAGCTAGGCTTAAGCCTGAAGATATTAGCAAAGGTTTAAAGTCAATGGCCGAAGCTGGAGTTAATGCGTTTAAAGCGTTAGGTAAGGCTATCATGGCTAATCCATTATTATTAGTGGCGGGAATAATTATAGCTATTGCTATGAATTTTGATAGGCTTATTAAGTTATTCCCATCTCTTGAAAACGCACTAACAGGAATAGATGAGCAGCAAAGGAATATAGCTAAAAATGCTCAGGCTACAGCAGATGCATCTAAGAAAACTTATGATAATTCAGCTTTGCAAGAAAACTCTTTAAGGCTGCAGGGTAAAAGTGAAAAAGAGATACTTCAAATTAAGATGAAGAAACTTGAGACATCTATAAAAGATGCTTGGGTTAATTTAGAAATACAAGAGAAACAAGCTCAGTCACAGATAGACGCGAGTAAGCGAAATGCTGAATTACTACAACAAATAGTGAGAGGAGCATTAGAGTTAAGTGCAGTAGGATTAAGAATGTTATCCGCTCCAATAGATTTAGTTTTAGCTACTGCTAATAAGGTATCTGAAACATTGGGATTTGGAAAAATAACAGCTATTAATCTTAATGATGAAATAACTAAACTTACAGAGGCAGGCAGTAAGATGGTTACTGAATTACTTATTGATCCTGTAGCTCAAGAGGCAGAGCTTAAAGCTTCTTTTGAGAAGCAGAGGCATGAGGTAGAACAGATGACTAGTGATTACCAAGGCTTTCAACTGTCTATTCAAAAGATGGATGCTGATGCTCAAAAAGAAAAAGATAAACTTGCTGAAGATGATGCTGCTAAACGAGCTGAAAGAGATAAAAATAGATTGGCTTACGAAAAGCAAACAAGAGAAGATTTATTAAATGAAGAGGAAAGATTAGCAGAGGAAGCTTATCAATTAACATTAACAGCTCAAGAGAAAGAAATAGATGCAGTTCGAAATAAATATTTTGAGCTGATTAATCTTGCTGAGGAAGGTAGTGCACAACAGTTATTATTTGTAGATGCTCAAGCTAAAGCCGAAGCAGAAATTGTAAAGAAATATGCTGATGAAGCTAAAGCTGCTGAGCTCAAAGCAGATAATGAAGCTGCAGAAAGAAGGCTTAAAGAAATAGATGATGAAAAAAAGAAGGAGGAAGCAAAAGCAGCTATACGCATGGCTAACATTCAGGCAGGCTTTGAAATGGCTTCACTTGGATTAGATGCATTAATGAATTTAAATGAGGCGGCTGCTAAGGGAGATGAGGCTAGCCAGCGTAAGACTTTTGAGCGTAACAAGTTAATGCAGAAAGCTCAAGCTACTATAGCCATGGCTGCAGGAATAGTTCAACAGTTAGCTGTACCACAAGATCAGTTAACCGGTATGAATTTCGTTAAGGCAGCAGCGTTAGCAGCAGCAGGAATAGCTAACATAGTTAAGATTAATCAAACGCAATTCCAAGGTAATAGCAGCCCAAGCGCTGGTAATCTAAATACACCAACAGGCACCAACGCACCTGCTGTAGATTTCAGCGGAGCTAATATGCAAGTTAATGCACCTGGTTCTACTGAGACCTATGTGTTAGCAGGTAACGTAGCAAACGCATTAGAGGCACGCCAAAAGATAATAGACCAATCACATTTATAGAATTTTTCCACTACTAAAAAACAAAGCACATGAATGATAAATTGAAGTTAATAGAGTACGGCTTAGGAGAAGAAGAGGATAACATGGGGGTGTATGCAGTAAGTTTGGTAAGCGAGCCTGCCATAATGGTGGATTTCGTTGCGCTCTCTAAAGCGCATTTGTTATTAGCTCAAGTAGAGGATGGAGAGAAGCGCATGCTCTACGGTCCTGCGCTCATTCCTAATCAGCCTATAGTTAGATATGATGGTAATGGCGAAAAGTATTACATCACATATTCTACACAGACTATTGAGCAGACAGCTCAGGAATTCCTTAAACGTAACATGCACCATAACCATACTATCCAGCACGAGATGCCTGTAAATAATCTTACAGTAGTAGAGTCATGGGTTACTATGGGTGCTCATGATAAGAGCATGAACTTAGGCTTTGACTTGCCTGAAGGCACTTGGATGATAGGGGTAAAAGTAGATGATGAAGCTACATGGCAAGCTGTAAAGAATGGCGAGGTTAAAGGCTTTTCAATAGAAGGATGGTTTGCTCCAATGAGTGAAACTCAAGTACAAGAGAAAGACTTAGAGAAGCTATTAGCTGAATTAGCTGAGCAGCTTGAAATGAATTTGTAATTTTTTCCACTAATAAATATAACACATGAACATGATTCAAGACATTCTAAACAAATTCACTCCGATGCTGAGCAAGCACGGAATTAAGCTATCAGTAGAAGAGACTACTGCACCGGAAGTTACTCAGGTAGTAATGGCTGCAGAAGGAGCTTTAGCTGATGGCACCATGATCTACTCAAGTGCTGATGCATTTGCAGAAGGGGTAGATGTATTCGTAATGGATGCAGATGGCAATCCTACACCTCTTGCTGATGGTGAATACACAATGGATAACGGTATGACTATCGTGGTTGCAGCAGGGGTAATTGAGTCAATGGCTGAGGCTATTACTGAAGAGCCAATATCACCTGCAGATGCAGTAGCTCAAGAGGTAGCTGAAAGCTATTCTAAAGAGCAAGTAGAAGGATTGTTGAATAACATCATCACTGAATTCGAAGCTAAGCTAAGTGCTGCAGAAGCTAAGATCACTGAGCTTTCTAAAGCACCGGCTGCGACAACTGTAAAGCAGGCACGTCAAGCTGCACCGCAAGCACCTTTAAACATTACAGCAATGAGTAACATCGAAGATAGAACTCGTGCTATAGTAGCAAGATACAAAAACAACTAAAAACAAAAACAAAAACAAAACAAAATGGCTGATAACTTGACCATCACCTCAACCTACGCTGGCGAATTAGCGCTACCGTACATCGCAGCTGCTGTCCTTTCAGGGGATACTATTGCAAACAATTACATCAGTGTTAAAGAGAACGTAAAGTACAAAGCTGTACTTAAGATTCTTGCTTCAACAGGATTAGTTAAAGCTGCTACTTGCGACTTTGACAACTCTACTTCTACCTTAGCTTTAACTGAGAAGGTATTAACG
>Ga0209299_1000247_pt1 | contig 30654 bp, 26 predicted proteins | sample S_140806_MF_Meta_FD_187326 | JGI IMG/M metagenome (GOLD analysis project Ga0209299, IMG submission 187326) | Freshwater microbial communities from Lake Simoncouche, Canada to study carbon cycling - S_140806_MF_MetaG (SPAdes) (version 2) | ecosystem: Environmental > Aquatic > Freshwater > Lake ...
ACCCAGATGCATTCTACACGTGTAAGGAACAGGAGTTTCAGTATTGTCTGTATGGTATTGTTAATTATAATACTGATAACGTCTTAATTTATCTGAATAATTTTGTGCTTCCAGATGCAGCAGGTTTCAATTCAAATGAAACTGTAGAACGTGGTATTTATTTGACTAATAGCACGGGATATGTAGTTGAGCAAAATACGTTTGATGGGTTTGATGATTTTCAGGTAAACGATGAATTTCCCTGTGCACTAGGTATTTGGGTTGACAACAGTGGGGATGCAGCGAATGAAATTCGTAACAATGATTTTAATGAGTTGAAGTTAGGGACTTATGTGACAAGAGATAATCAATATTCAAATGACAATGTACAGTGGGGTTTACAACTATTCTGCAACACATATACCAATGGGCAAACTGATATTTTTAGAGATTCTGAAACCACAATGAGATGGGTTCAGGGGGGGAATCAAGGAGTAAATCCATTCATGCTGGCAGGAAACCGGTTCAGCGTGATGGATTGCGACGGTACATCAAGTGATTTTGTTTGTGATCCTTACAATGAATTTCATCTTGACTATTGGTGCCACGATCAGCCAAATACTATACCCGATTGCGGAGGAGTTTCAAATATTCAGAGTGTTGCGGGTATGGAATTGCTCACAAATTCCATAAGCACGGGAAACCCCTATGATGAAGCTGACTGCCCAAATACTTACGCAACAGGCGTTGGTGGTGGACAAAATCCGGGTGACATAGGAGGAATAATAACACAGTTGAACAAGGTGAAAGTTGATTTGCAAAATGCCAAAGATACATATAATGCAATAGTTGACAATAACCAGAAAGAAAGCACTATTATCATACTGAATGAGGCCTTTCCACACGAGAGTCAGTTCTACCGCGATCTGCTTATGCAACGTTATCCTATGAGTGATGAGGTATTGCGAGAGCTTATTTTACAAGCCTCACGCCTCAGCTCGTGGCATCTCACCGAAATATTTCTTGCGAATTGTCCTTTGCGTAAAGAAATACTTGCGGAGATTGAGAATGCAGAAATTCTGAGCTCTTTCTTCATGGAGTTTCTTTATAACGCAGATTGTGGAGCAAGCGTGCGGACACTGATGGAGATGAACATCTCTGGTTTAGCAACGCATCGCGATAAATTAATCCAGCAAATTGCACGTGCCGGGCTTACTTATGAAAGCTTCCCTGAATCGGAAACCGACCAATTGGTTTACATAAATGATTATGTTCAGCAAATCAATCATTTGGATGCTGTAGTGACGGTTCGCAGTCGTTCTTCACAGCTTGCCTCAAAAGGAGATTATACAGGTGCTCTTGCACTTGTGGAAAGCGAACCTAAACTTGCAAACTACAAGAAAATTCTTGAAATGGAACAAATGGCGGCAGGTGATTGGCGTTTGCTGAGTGTAGCACAAATTGCTGAACTTTGGAGCATCAGAAATCTAGAAAAAGACTTCAGTAGCAGTATGGCATTAGGAATTTTGCAAGAAATTGGAGAAGCGGATTTTGAACCAGAACCTCGTGTTCCAATTCAGTACCGTTCACTGCAAATTGGAAAAGACAAGGTGAATATTGCTTTGCCATTGCTCGGTGTGTGGCCTAACCCGGCATCTGGTTCTGCATGGTTGCATTACCCCATTGAAGCCGATGAACACGCAATTATCAAAGTATTTGACCCCCAAGGTCGTTTGCTCAATTCATTCCAACCAAATTCGAGTGGATTAGTGGAGCTTTCCTTGAAGAACTACGTAAGTGGAATCTACGTGGTGCAATTAATTGCTTTTGATAAAGTGCTGGCGAGCATCAAACTTACAGTTTTAAACCGTGATTGACCTTAACTTGAGGTGAGGGGAAGTATTTTTGTTCTCTTACTTCATTATTTTCACAAGCATGAAATACATACTCTCACTGCTGCTCATTTGCTTTTTTAATACATTTTATTGTCAAGATGAAACTTACTTAGACAATACATTTGATGCAGATGGCAGTATGCATTTCAATTTCAATAATTCAGACAGGACAAAGTCAATTGCTATTCAGACGGATGGTAAAATACTCGTTGCAGGATGTAGCACTTCACCAACAAACGAAATTTTCTTGTTTCGATTGAATTCCGATGGTTCCATTGACTCTTCATTTGGAGACAATGGTCTTTTTATTTATTCCCCAGACACCTTGCTTCAAGCATACTTACCCAAAGTCATTCTTTCTTCGACCAACAAAATCTTATTTATCATAAGAGCTTTTGAAGGTTCCTCTATTGAAAATGCAGTTGAACACACTTTGGTCTTTTGTATTGAAGTCGATGGCACTCTTGATTATACTTACGGCAATAACGGAATTGTGACTATTCTTGAAACTGGTGGATTTCCATCTTGTGCATTTATTAGCCCCAATCAAGAACTCTTTATTGGCGGTGGCAAGTATGTTGACTCCTCAATATCTAATGTTATAGTAAAAATAAATCAAGACGGAAGTTTTGTAGAGGAATATGGCTCACCTGCTCATGCCGAAATTGGTCTAAACTATGATATGGGGTTTATCTCAGATATGATTATGCTGAATGATACTGTTCTGTGTATAGGCACTTCAGAAATTTATATGGATAATGATAATCAAAGATTTTTAACTGCTTGGATGATTGACCCTTCCACGGGAGAATTGGTGAGTGAATTCGGTTATAATGGGCTTTTTGAAATGGACATTGAGTATGCACCAAATTTTATATATTCAGTTTCTGATTTGCAAAAGCTAAGCACTAATGACATTTTAATTCTGTTGACAGCCGACACATCAGCTCTGGTTCGGCTTAAGCCTAACGGTGAGTTAGACTTGGAATTTGGGGTTGATGGGGTAGAAGAAATTTCGTTTCAACTTCCTTGTAATCGCTTTCATCAAATTCTATCGAACAGTGTTGGGCAATTATTTATTCTTGGTTCAAGTGACATATTTTGCTCAGGTCAAGATATTGGCCTTTATCATATTGCACAGTTGTCAACATTTGGCGAACCAATCCTGATGAACACCGATGATGGGACTATTGACATAGCACAATTCATTTACGATGGAGGCGTTGCAGGATTTCAGAATGATGGAAGATTGATTGTTGCCGGTTCTTTTCGAAATCCTATTCAACTTGATTTATATGTTTCAAGAATAGATTTTCAGAGTGCTATTGGTGTTGTTGAAGTCCAGAGTTCAAGAGAAAAAATGGAGCACATGTATCCCAACCCAGCAAACGATTTCGTGAATCTCTCATACACATATCCAGAAAGCTACGTTCCGAACAATCGGAATGAAATTGTAATCATTGACATGCAAGGAAGAGAAGTCCTTCGTGAGAATATTTTTCTCTTCGCTTCTTCAAGCAATACCATTGAAATAAATATTTCTTCTCTCAGCTCGGGAATGTACACGTTACATTGGTTAAGCAACAATGCTTGGTTAGATAGTTCGAAGATTGTTGTGGAGTAGGGATAGGAATTTTATTTAGGTTCTAACTTTTTTTATGTAATGAAAATATCTTGTGTGCGTATTGAAAATTTCCGCTCAATTGAAAACACGGTTGTCAATACAACAGATTTCAACATTTGCGTTGGACAGAATAATTGTGGTAAGACAAATTTCTTTGAGGCAATTGAATTTTTTTTCAATGGTATTGGACGTGGTGTAAATCTAAACGACCTTAGGTTCAATCGACAAGCCGATCGAGAAATTTTGGTCGAACTTTCTTTTACAGGAGCGTTGCATGGCGCTGAGCAAATGCGAAACGCTGGAAACAGAACTAAGATTGTAAATGTTTTGAATGGGAACGATTCTGTTACAGTCAGTCGCTCAAGCACTACCCCTAATAAACGAAAGGTTTTTGTGTCAGGAATGGAAGTAAATCCGGCAGCAGGATTCGATGCAGCCTTGAATGATTTCTTACCAAAATTTGAATACATAAGTACAAAACAGTACCATGACAGCGTTTCTAAGTACGCTAAATCTACTCCAATTGGTATTATGCTTTCAGGAGTGTTGACGACAATGCTTGAAGGAAATCAACAGTACCAGCAATTTCAACAAAAATTCAAAGAACTTTTTGAAGATAACAATTCAGAAATCAAAGTTGAATTTGATAAAGTGGGAAATCAAGTAAAAACACATCTGGAAAGACAATTTCCGGATTGTACAAAAGTTAAATTTGAGGTTTCTGCTCCGATTTTCGATGATCTGTTAAAAAACTTTGAAACTACAGTAGACGATGGTGTTGAAACTTCTGCTGAGGAAAAGGGTGATGGAATGCAGCGGGCTTTAATGCTTTCAATAATTCAAGCATACGCTGACTATAGGAAATTGAATGAAGACTTTGGAAAGTCATTTGTTTTTTTTATCGATGAGGCAGAGCTTCATTTGCATCCTACAGCACAAAGAAATTTAAAGAATGTCCTTCACTTGCTATCTGGTCATACTGATCAAGTATTCATCAATACCCATTCTTCCGTATTTGTCGCTGAAGATCATCCACAGCAAACAATATTTAGAGCAGAGAAAAACAGTGGTGCAACATCATTCCAAACTGTTTCAGCGATTGAGAAACCATATGTAATTTTTGAGTTATTAGGTGGTAACCCTTCGGACCTTTTGCTGCCACGCAATTTTTTAATTGTTGAGGGCCAAAGCGAATTCGAAGTCCTAACTAGAGTAATTGAACGCTTTTATTTGGATAAACCACCAATTCAAATAATGAAAGCTGATGGCGATATTTATCAGGTGGCCAGATCAATAAATGCTATTGAGAAGGCCTTTATGCCTCTGAGGGACAGTATTTATAAAGATAGAATAGTTATTCTCATTGACCATCCGAGTTCTCAGACAAAACAAGGGGTGTCTAATTTTCTTGAGAGAAATATTCATTTGCAAAAAAATAATCAGTTCTTTCAACTTGGGGCAAGAGACATTGAACAATGTTATCCAGATCAATCCGACCTAACTTATGGTAATTGGCGAAAAACACAATCGGAGCTTGATGCGGAAAAACCGAATGGCGAAAAGATAATAAATGGAAAAAAGAAAAGGCAGCTCGCTAAACACGTGGGGGTAAATATTAGTCAAGAACAATTTGAAACTTCTTTAATTATATGTCATCAAGCCTTACAAAGATGCTGGGAACTAGCTTTCTAGACTAAATTGGAAATAGAAGCAGTGAATGAAAATTATTCACTTTTACTCGCTATTGGTTTGATGTCAGCCCTGTGTGTGTCTGACGTATTGAACAAATAAAAATGTGCACAGTCATAGTTAGTTTTTTATTTGGTAGTAATTTAAATTAAATTTCGGATTTTAGATTATTATAAATTTTATTGATTTGAGCAGAACTCTCCTTTGTCAACCACAGAGCAGAAACATTTATATCTTCAAACTGAAAATCAACCCATGTTTCAATAGAAACAGATTGTGTGTTTGAAGGGTTGGGGAGTTGTGTATTGGGATTAACAGGAACTCCGCCAATCGATACTCCCGGACCAAAAGTCACAGCAGAGGAATCCCAATTAACCGAGCCTCCCCCATGAATATTCACATTCACTCTTTTTGTTTCAATTCTTTTCTGAGGAACAAGACAGTCGTGCTTGTTTATATTGTTTAGCTTATTGAAGAGCGACAACCATTTGTTTTCATCAGATTTAAAGGGTTGTATACTTTCTAAGATGTCGTAAACAATTTTGTTATTTGTAATCAAGTCTGGATAGGACCTTGTCATTTCTTCAGCAAATGCGTTGAGGTCTGCTCGAATTGGAAAGTATAGTTTGTTTTTCGGTTTTGCTCGCGGACAATATTTGTCAACAATGTCCTTAGCAATGTAGTCAAGAGTTGAACGTAGATTACCAAAATAATCCTTGATGTCAATTCGCAGATCTGCAGAAACAGTTTTACTTTGAAGTGAGTTCTCGTATTCACTATTAATTCTTTTTAGTGTCGTTTCAGCCCTTTGTAATAATGCTTCGATGTCGGCTTTTCTGCTCATGTTATTATTGTTTTTTGCGTTTCGTGCCTGCTGATTTATTTATTTCTGGTGGCTTGCGGGGGAGGGGGAATTGGATAGCGTGCAATCATTCAAATGAAAGTTTACGAGAAAAAAAATGAATTAACCAATGAGCCGGCACTTTTCGTGAGATGTTATTATCAATTGATACATCTATCTCTTATTACATAAAATGGATGTTATTCGCGAGTTTTACCTTTACATTTGATGTCCTCCTTGGCCAACATTTGCTCTATTTTTTGGTTCATCTCCTTACTATTTGACAATATCCTAATTGCTGACAAATTAACTTTGCTAAACCAAATGGACTCAATGTTTCATTCAAGCTATTTAAGTTGCTCAATATTCTTCTTGCAATTTCATTCGATAAATTCAAAATATTTTCTAGGGCATCGATAATGTCTGAAAGTACATCCCAGCATGCGTCTGTTGCCAATCTTGCCTTACCGCAGAGGGCGTATATTATTGTTAAAACTGTTACTTTGCACCAAGAACAACTGTCGAATACTTCTTTAAGCTGAAGTATGTTTCTAATGCCCATTGAAAATCGGTTTAAAAAATATCGGTCATTATCATTGTTAATATATTTCATCATTAAAAGACCTGATTTTCGTAAGTAAGAAATTGGTCTTGATTTGAATTCTAAGAATAATCTGTTATCCTTCTCAAATGAAATTGATAGTTCTCTGAAAACATTTATAGCATTTTCAATTTCGTCAGTTGTGAATTCAATTTTTTTAGCCATAGCAATTTATTTTATTTAATTTTTCTAAGCAAAGAGTGTCGGCTTACCTGTTGTAAATTTAAAATTATCTGTTTGATCAAACCAGCGCTTTTCATTTAAGTTCTATCTTGGATTGTTACATTGTTTTAAGTATGTTAAACTCATTACAGGCTATTAAGGATCTCGGTCTGTGAGATTATGGGCTTATACCTCAATAGTCGTCCGCAAGCTTCAGCGTTCTCTATTTGCTAGAATTTTCATATTTGCATTTTCTGGTCAATACCGTAAAATCCTTTTGAGCTCTTTGTTAAGTTAATCCTAACTGGTCAATTTTTGGAGCATTTTTATTTTAAATAACTCAAAGACACTTGGTGGTCCGTCATTATGTGTCTTGCTACCTAAGGTTTCACTTGGATTATATTTCGCGGCATCAATCATCGTCTCTAAAAGCTTAGTTGATAGTATATTTTTTTCCGGAGAGTCAGGAAGTTTTTCAAGTTCTCTTTTGTCCGCTTCGTAAGATTTTGTTAATACTTCTTTGTATGCATATTCTTGTTGAAGTCTTTTATTTTGGCTTTGCTGTTTACTTGCAAATATTGCAAGCCAAAATGCTGGAATAAAGAATGGAAGCCTCGAAATTATTTTCATTAATGCGTCCTCAACTGATGTGGCATCATGCAAGTTTACCATTGCAAACCAAATCGTTCCGCATAATGTTAAAACGAAAATAGTTGCCCATAACCAATATGGACAATCATAAGATTTTCTTTGGTCTTGATAGGCCTTGGCAAGGCCAGTTGAAGTTGCTCCTGGTAAAAGTCCTTCAATCTTTTTAAATAAAGCATCTGTATTATCGTCCCATGTTTTTTTGCTAGCTATAATTTCCTTCTCGAATGCATCAATACGATGCTTTTGTCCAGTTATATTTTTTTCAGTGTCTCCAAATATTTCTATTTTGAAATTCTCAATAGCTTTAAGTTCGTTTTCAGCTTTTATTTTGTCTTCAGAAACTTTTGTGAAAGCGTCATTCGCAAGTTCCAATTGTGATTTAGTGTTTCCTTCTTTTGGTTGTAATAATTCGCTATGAAATGCATTTATTCTGTCGATATTGGTTGATATAGTTTTAATAGTCGCCTCCATAGCCGAAAGGCTTGCTGTCATTTGCTCGTGTATGGATGGCTTTCCTTCCGTGATAAAATTGATCTCGTTTTTATATGCTTCAATTTCAGCTATCAGATTGTCACGTTGTTGAGATAGCTGTTCAATTTGTTGTTCGATGTTGTTTTTTTCTTCCAAAATATTATAAAATTATAGTTGTAAATGCATGGTTATCAAAGTAATTAAATGCGAAAACCATCTTGATTTGTTCAATCATTTTGAAGTGCAGGCATTGGTGATTCTTATTTACTCATCACTAATTTATCTCGTCAATAATTTTTAGAACTTCAGTGAGACAACAGAAAGGGTTTCACAGGCGGGGGTGGAGTGTTACAATCTGAAATTGAGATGCTTTGGAAGGTTCGTTTTTCAAGCTTTTTAGGATATAGCGGTTGTACGTCGGCATTTTATATTCACAATGAGACCTCTGATAAAAATACGTAGTTATTCGTAGTGAAAATTTGTGTTTCACTATTTGAACCTAATGGTCGTTAGTGAATGTCCTGCAGATGAAATGATAGAGATGATCTTCTTCGAGGTGTATTTATATTTTCAAAATTTGATCAGCCTTACTTTGAATGTTATCCATGTCTTCAAAGAAAGGGATGAGATTGGGGTCAATCCATTCGACTAAAGTATATATGGTTGCTCTGATTTTTAATGCGTCTGAGCAATCAATAGTTTGTCCATTAAAGCAGATGGGTTCACAATGATTAACTCTGTTTCTGAAATCTTTTATTTTATCTAACTTGTCATAAATGCTCGCTCGGTTTTCATGGGCAGGTTTGTGTGGAAAGATGTGAATGGATTGTCCGTCAATTAATGAATAATGGTGAGAAAGAAAGAGTGCTATCCAGAATCCAAATGTTTGATCTGAAATTATTTTTCCACTTGTTATGGGAATACCTCGTCGTTGTAATTTCATCTCTGTTTTTTGAACAGAAGATTTAAGAAAGTAATTGGAGTTTCTGAGCGAGTTGTCTCTCATGAATCCATTCTTTTGATTGATTATCCAATCGGTGTCTCTGAAGTGTGCAGATAAAACAGTGTTTAATGAGTTTCTCAGGATTACTTCGAATTGGCTTAATAGCGGATGGAAAGCTTGGGCCAAACGAATATTTGCGTTGTAAAGCCTTTTTGCTCTGTCTTTGCTGTTGGCAGTGGCTATTAGATAACGGTTATATCTTGGTCTGGATAAATATTTACTTCGTAATTCAATTTTCATACTCGTTTGTCAATTTCTTAATTTCTGATTATATTTGTGTCACATAGACTTGGTAAAGCCTCTTTCTCTCGTAGAAATGTAATCAAGTAAAAGAATTAAAGGAACTCTTCGTTGGGTTCCTTTTTTTAGTTTGTTTAATTTGTTTAAGAGTTTCCTCGTATTTGTTTTTCCTTGTTTTTATCGCTTTTGTAATTCACTTTTATTTACAAGAAAGTGCTCATGCGAACATTTAAAAGTAAATAGATTAGAAATTAAATTTTGATTTGGTTATGCGGGTTTATGCCGTTTGAGCGAATGCTTCTCATAAAGTTAAGAGAAGTTAACAGAGGGGAAGAGAAGGGAAGAATAACAACGCAGTTCCAATTATGTAATATGAATTACGAAGTAGGAATAAAATCTTCGATTTTCCAATAACGAAGTTCCAACAACGAAGTTCACCAGTACCCCGGATAGAAGTGGAAAGCCTTTGAGCGAAGCGAGAAGCTTGGAACGGATAGCCGGAAAAAGGTTCGAAAGAAAAGGTAAGAGTAGGGAATGTCTTGCAAAGGCGATGTTTGCAAGATTTGGGTATAGTTAACTTAATGTTATTATTCTAGTTACATTGGAGAGAGTAGTTTTGATCCATGCGAAAAATAGATGGCTTGAACAGAAAAGGTGGCTATTTATTTCCGATTGTATTCATCGGGATTTTGATGCTAGCATTTTCATCTGCAATTCATGCAGGAAATTCATTACAAAGTTCAGACACGCTGCGAATACTGAGTTTCAACATTCTCTATGGAGGCGACGAAGTAGATTTTTCAAAAACGATAGAAGCTATCCGGCTTGTTGATGCAGATATTGTAGGGCTTCAGGAAGCGGAAGGAAATACAGAAAAGCTTGCTCAAGCGCTTGATTATCCTTATTTCGATTCGAAGCTTCATGTGCTTTCGAGATTCCCTTTAATTCGTTCATTCGACAATGGCTGGTATTATACGTATGTTGAAACTTCGCCGGGTAATGTATTTGCGTTGTTCAATATTCATCTTCCTTCCGATCCGTATGGACCGGAATTGGTGAGAGACGGAATGCCAATTGATAGCGTTTATGCGAACGAAAATAGAATCAGATTTCACGAATTAGATATTTACAAAAAGCATTTCGAAGAGCTACAAGCCAAAGGTTTTTCAATTCTCATTACCGGCGACTTTAATGCTCCATCGCACATCGATTGGTCTGACGATCTTGTCGGCATGCGTCCGCATTTGAAATATGCTGTCGAGTGGCCTGTTTCAAAGTCATTGGAGGAATTGGGTTTTTTGGATACATACAGAGCTGTTTTCCCTGACCCTAGAATTAAACAAGGATTAACGTGGACGCCAGGATTTCCCTCACCACAAGTAAATCCGAGAGAAACGCATGATAGGATTGACTTCATTTGGTCGCGTGGCGAAGAGAAAATAATAGGAGCTAAAATTTTGGGCGAATTGAATGGTCCGGATGTTGATCTTTCTGTTCATCCATATCCTTCAGACCACAGAGGTGTGCTAATCGATTGTATTATGAAGACGAAGCCGGCTCCGAATTACATTCAAACAGAAAACCGAATCATTCACTTTAACGATTCAATAGTTCTTCAGTACAAAAGTGGTTTAAAGGATTCACTGAAGATTGTTTTAATAGACTCTTCTGGAAAAATTGTTTTTTCGGAAAACAATGTTCCTTCAATCAAGAATGAAGTGCTTGTTAACATTCCAGATCACTGTGTGGGAAAAGTAAAAGTTCAATTACTGAGTGCGGATTCAATCGTTTCCCAAAGCGACTTTTGGAGGCTTGAAGCGGAGAAGTTTCAACCAACACTTTTAGTTAGCAAGACTGAATTTCGAGTGAATGAGCCCATTGTGGTTACTTGGGAAAATAGCCCAGGAAATCGTTTCGACTGGATCGCAGTTTATCCGAAAATGGCCAATACCACAGCGGATTATGGTTTAACACATCAAGAAAGTCACTATTTAATTTATAAATACACGCGAGGTGAAGTAAGCGGAAGTCTCTCGCTGGACAGCTTGTCTCAGGGAGATTATTGGCCTTTGCCTCCTGGAGAATATCAAATTCATTTATTATCGGATGATGGGTTTACCTCGCTTGATAATAAGTCGATTCAAATTTTGAAATAATAACAACTTAAAATGCACAATATGCGCGCGATTATTTTCACACTTTTCTTTTCCTTTTGTTTTCTTTTTTCCAATGCACAAAATCAGAAAGGAACAATAGCAGGCAGTGTTCAAGATAAGAACGGATTGCCCTTGTCATATGTATTGGTTTTACTCGATGGAACGTCGTATGGAACTGTTACCAATGAGCAAGGAAACTTTATTTTGAAGGCTCCGATTGGCAGTTACACACTGATGGTAAAATATATGGGATACCAAGAAAACAAATTGGCGATTACAATTAATGAAAGTAAGAATGCGGAAATAAAAGTTGTCTTGGAAGACGAGAACAATGAACTTGGGGCCGTTGAAGTTACGGGTGTTAAGGTGAAAAGTGCATCGGCAACCCGAACAGTTATGGAGTTGTTAGATGTTCCACAAGCCATTGTTGTATTGGGACAGAAAACCATTGATCAGCAAGGTGCTTTTGATTTAACAACCATTGTTAGAAATATGAGTGGGGTGAATTTCAATGGTAATTACAGTGGTGCTGGTTCGTATCAGTTTTTTAATGCACGCGGATTTGATCTTTCGAATTCTCAGAATTACAGATGGAATGGTATGATGATTTGGAATTTGGGTAATAACTACTCAGACAACATTGAGCAGGTAGAGTTTTTAAAAGGGCCTACTTCCATTTTATTTGGAGATGTTGCGCCGGGAGGAATTATGAATTTTGTAACGAAGAAACCATTGGCGGATTTCACTGTTGACTTCGATTTGAAATTGGGACAATGGAATTTGGTACGACCTGCTTTAGATATCTCAGGACCGCTTACCAAGAATAAGAATTTGCGCTATCGCCTCAACACATCCTATGAGGAATCGAATAGTTTCCGAAAAAATGTAGCCTACGACAGACTTGTATTTGCTCCTACCATTGCTTGGGATATCAATTCAAAATTATCATTAAACGTTGAAGCGGTATTTAAAAAGGCTACTTCCACAGATGATCCAGGATTGGTTTCTCCAGATGGAACGATTGCCGGATTGAATACGCTTGACCCCTCGCTTTACCTTAGTGAAACGTCACACAAATATACATTTAGCGACCAAAGTTATTTTGCTACACTGACTTATCAGCTAGCCAAAAATTGGAGAGTGCGTGCCGTTGGTTTCGCGGGAAATACAATGAATCGTCCATTTGGAATTTGGCCAGACCAACCCGACTCTCTCGGGAATTTCGCTCGCAACGAATATGGCTATCATCAAAAACTAAATAATCACTCTTCTTCAATAGATATCTATGGCTCATTCTATACAGGATTTGTTAAACACAATTTATTGCTAGGTGCTGAATTTCAAGCAACGAAATACAGATACACCAATGAAGGATATTTGTCGCCTTTCGATACGACCAATATCAGCAATCCCAACTCTACAAGTGCCGCAACTGTGAGTCCACTTGATTCGCCTTACTTGCCATTTGAATCGCAGATTCAACGGACAGGATTTTATTTCCAAGATCAGATTATGTTTTTCAATGAGAAATTGCATTTGCTCTTAGGTGTGAGAGCTGGACAGACAAAACAAGGCAATCATTATTTCCAGGACGAACTTGCTGGGACCGGCTATGAAGGTTATACGGATGATATTGTTAAAATTAATGTGGTTACTCCGAGAGTAGGTTTGGTTTATAAGCCCAAGCGAAACATGACGATTTATGGATCTTATTCTGAAGGGTATGAAATTAATTCACCGGATATTTTCGCGCAGAATTATTTGACCTTTTCCACTCCTCCAGCTACCTCAAGTGATCAGGTAGAATTGGGTGCGAAAATGAATTTGTTAAAAGACAAGCTTGGTCTTTCGTTGAGTGTATTCCGTATTAACAAAAAGAATCCGTATGGGTATGTTTATTTAGATCCTGAAAATCCGAATTACGATGAATACAATGTTTATTACGATGGACATCACAGAAGTCAGGGAATAGAACTTGACTTAGATGGAAAAATTTGTAAGACACTTTCGGTGACTGCAGGATTTGCATTTACCGATGCAACAATCATCAACGACCCTGGATATGCAAGCGGAAATAAATTGCCGAATGCACCGAAATACAATGGAAACGTGTGGTTGAATTATGAGCCAGTAAAGAAATTGAAAGGATTTACTTTGGGTAGTGGTGTTTACTATAAAGACAAATTTTTCTCTGGGATAGATAACAATCCCGACTTAGAAATTCCTGCTAGTTACACCGTAGATGTTGCAGTGGGTTATAAGTACAAGCAATTTGGAGCACAGATAAATGTTACCAATATTACCAATCAAATAAATTACGCGAACCCATGGGTGTTTAATTTATTTGAAGTAAGGCCTTTGCGTAGAACGGTTCTTACATTGACCTATAACTTTCGGAAAGAATCTCGTTAGGGTACGATTTACGTGATCGGACTATTTTAGAATGTGATGAGCCAATACCTTTTGAACATTATAAACATTGACAGACTTATTGAATTGTTTTTTTGTACTTGGTTGCGCTTCACTAGATATCCAAATTTTTAACTCAGCCGCTACAACCGATTCTCAATGTCCATCATTTCATGTAAGATTCTGATAACCTCCAAATGATTTTTCTTGATGTTTTGTTTGTAGAAGATTAGATGCGATTTCACTTTTGATTTTCGATATCCTTTTTTAATCTCATCAATGGCAATGCCCGAGAGCGGATGTTTGCAGAGGTATTCTATTTCGTCGAAAAGTAAATCCAAATAACGATCGGCTTGTTCTACAGACCAGTTTTCTTGAGTGTGTAGCCAGATTTTTTCTAAGTCTTTCTCAGCCTCCTTACTTATCTGCTGAATCATTTTTTCAAATGTTTTGCTTTAAGCTTTTTCAAAAAGGCATCTCTATTGAAATCCTTTGCAATTCCTGATTTTTCTCCTTTTTCAAGTTCTCTGATGAGTTCAAGTTTTTTGGCTTCTTCTTGTTCGAACATTCTTAATGCTGTTCGCACAACTTCGCTGGCAGAAGAGAATTTTCCAGTCTGAACCATTCCGTTGATGAAGTTTTCGAAATAGTCTCCGAGTAATATGGATGTGTTTTTTGCCATGATTTTTTTAGGATGATGAACAAATATACCAATTCATGGTATTTTATTTCGGTGTAAAGTAAAATTATTTTTTCAAAGCGGATTGAGAGGAAGAAAGTTTCGAAGCAACGAATGTTACAAAGTAACGAATGTCCTGAAGGGCGAATGCTTCGCGAATGTGCTTTGCACGATTTTAATTACGCAGTAGGAATTATGCAATAGGAATAACGTAGTTCCAATTACGTAGTTACAGCAAGTGCATGTATCCAGCTGCCACTGTAAGCGATACCAACAAGGCGGAAAGGATAATGTAAGTCCATTTTACAAGCGGTGTCAGGACAATGCGACCGGCGTTTTCGATGTGCTGATAAACAGACAACGACGAACGCAAGTAGTAGAAGGCTCCAATGGCAGAAGTGATAATCATGACAACAACCAATGCGAAATACTTCGCTTCGATCAATTGCGCAATGACGAAATACTTCGCAATGAATCCGCTGAATGGAGGAATACCAGCCATGGACAATAATGCTGCTGTGAATGCAAAAGCTAACACGCTGTTTCTTCTGTACAATCCTTTCAACGGATTACCTTCCAACGTTTGTGTTTCTTTAATTACTCCGAAGGCAATCAATCCAGCGATGCTGTATGTGAGCAAGTAGAACAACAAGCTCAACAACGATGCATTTCCAATAATGGTCGACAATAAAAATCCTGCGTGAGAAATACTTGAATACGCCAACATACGCTTCACGTCAGTTTGCCATAGGGCTGCTGTGTTCGACGCAATAAGCGTTACAGCCGCGATAACTCCGATAACATAACCGTTCGCTTCAACATAATAATGAAACGGGCCTGTAAAGAGCTTAAACAACGCTACCATGGCTGCTGCTTTCACCAAGGTTGACATGAACGCTGTGATCCATGTTGGAGCGCCTTGATAAACGTCTGGAGTCCAAATGTGAAATGGTGCTGCTGAAATTTTGAAAAGGAATCCAACCAAGATCATGGTAATTCCAACATTCATAATGATGGAAGTTTCAGAGCCGTCTTGAATGAAGTTCGAAATAACCGCTAAATCGAAACTTCCAGTTGCTCCGTAAACCAAGGTAATTCCGAATAACAAAATAGCAGAAGCAACAGACCCCAAGATGAAGTATTTGAATCCACTTTCGTTCGAAGCCAAATCGTGTTTCTTGCTTGCAGCCAAAACATAAACGGGGATGCTTAAAATTTCAACGCCTAAAAATAACATAGCCATGTTTCCGAACGCTGCCAATAATCCGGCTCCGCAAAAACTGAAAACAACCAAGGCGTACAAGTCTGTTTTTCCTTCATGCTGCTTGAAGTAAGAAGAGGAAAGAATGAACCAGAAGAACAACACCACTGCGAATACGCCGAGTGCAAGGTTGGCTCCGTTTTCATACACCAACATAGTGTGATTGAAAGGCGTTTCAACAGTGTTCCAATCGGCAACAACGAATCCTACCAAGGTGGCCAACGCTAATAAAATAAATGGAAGGACGTATTTCTTCAGGTTTAGAATGTCTAAAACCAATACACCAATTCCCAATAATGCGGTTAATAATAACTCTTTCATAAAATTATATTCCAGTAAGTTGAAGGCCTTTGTGAACTACGTCGAGTAACATACCCGGATAAACACCGATAGCAATTGTAATAATGACAAGAATGGTTAAGACCATTTTCTCTGAAGCAGTCATTTCAGCAAATGCAAGTTCTGCATTGTGCTTACCCAACATTGTGCTTTGAAATGCACGAAGCATGTACACAGCTCCGAAGACTACCGTTAATCCTGCTACCAAAGCCATAACAATGTTGTGACTTCCTACGCTTTGAAGCAACAAGAACTCACCAACAAATCCGCTTGTTAATGGAAGTGCTACAGAGGCCATTACAATAACGAAGAACAAAAAGGCGAATGCCGGATGCTTTTCACGAAGTCCACCCAACTTGTTGAAGTGGTCGTGCCCAACACGCGATTCAATCATATCTGCAATGAAGAACAATCCAACTGCAATGGCTCCGTGAGAAACCATTTCAATCAATGCACCTTCATAAGCGGTATTTCCATTTGCTAAAATTCCAAGCGCAATCATGCCAACGTGAGCTATAGAAGAATACGCAATTAATAGTTTGAAGCTTGTCTGGTTCAACGCTACGAATGAAGCGTAGATGATGCTAATCACGCACAACCACATGGCCCAGTCCGCATTCTCTGCTCCTGCAGGAACCATAGGCATAGTAATGCGAAGCAATCCGTAAGTGGCCATCTTCAACATAACTGCTGCAAGCAACATCGTACCTGCGGTAGGCGCTGCCTTGTAAGTGTTCGGCTGCCAAGTATGAAAAGGGAAGATTGGAATTTTTACTGCGAAGGCAATGAAGAATCCTGCAAATACCCACACTTGTTCGTGTTGTGAAAGTTTCGATCCAGCGGCAATCATGTCTGAGATTAAGAAGCTGTCTGCGAACTGACGAACATACAACAACGAGAACAACATGAACAACGAAGCGAAGAGTGTGTAGACGAAGAACTTCAACACAATTTTGCTTTTGTTTTCAGCGGTGCTCCATTGTAGAATAATGAAATAAATCGGAACCAATGCTGCTTCGTAGCAGATGTAGAACAAAAACGAATCATTCGCTAAAAACGCACCCATCATGGCAGAAGACATGAAAAGAATTAACGAAAGGAAAGCCGATTCGTTGCGCATCTCATGTTTGCTAGCCACATGAACAATGAACGGAAGTAAGCACGCATTCAATAGTACCAACAAGATACTGGTTGCATTCAACGACAATGCGAAGTGAGCGCCGAGTGGAGCAATAACACCTCCATCGAATTCAAGCATTTCTTTTTTTCCGTATGACATAGCTACCGCTGCGCCAATGGCCATTGCTGCATTCAAGATAGAACCTACCCATGCTAACTTCTTCGATAAGTCAGATGATAGAAACATCATCAGTCCGAAGAAGGCGGGTATAAAAAGTAGTGCGAGAGTTAACATAGGTGCTTATGCTTTAAAAATCAGTCCCAATAAAATAATTAATCCAACGATGAAGGTGAGCAAATAACCAGCGATGTGTCCGCCGTGTAATCTTCTTGCCAATGCACCAACACCTTCTGCAGCTGTTCCAGCCGCATTAACGATTCCGTCAATAATTTTCCATTCAACAACAGTTGCAAATGCATGTCCAATTGCGTTCGCAGGTTTCTTGAAAATTGCCTCATACAATTCATCGAATCCGTATTTCTTGTGAAGCAATTTGTGGAAAGGTGAAGTGATTTCGTTGTCTTCCAATACGTGCGTTGATTTCGCGATGTAGATGTTGTGTGCAACATAAATCATCACAACAGCAATGCCCATGGTAGCCAACGCTAGAATAATTTCAACGGTAACAGTCATGTCGCCAACAGCAACTAGAACAGGTCCTTCAAGGAAGTGATCCAATGCGTGTGGGAAATGAATCGCGTGTCCCAATGCGTGCGGGAATCCAATAAATCCACCAACAACTGAAAGAACAGCCAACACCCAAAGAGGAATTGTCATTGAAGCTGGCGACTCGTGCAAGTGATGCTCTTGGTCGTGTGTTCCTCTGAACTTTCCGTGGAAGGTTAAGTAATACATGCGGAACATGTAGAACGCTGTGCAAGCAGAAGCAATTACCAATAAAATGAATACGGGCATGTTGTGTTCCATGGCATGCGCAAGAATTTGATCTTTCGAGAAGAAACCTGCGAATGGGAAAATACCTGCGATAGCGAGTGTTCCGATTAAGAATGTTTTTTGTGTTGAAGGCATGTACTTCTTCAATCCACCCATTCTACGTATGTCTTGCTCTCCGCCCATTCCGTGAATCACAGATCCTGAACCTAAGAACAACAATGCTTTGAAGAAGGCGTGAGTAATTACGTGGAAGACAGCAATGCTGTGCGCTCCCATTCCTAACGCTACAAACATGAATCCCAATTGAGAAACAGTTGAATAAGCCAATACTTTTTTAATGTCGTTTTGAGTTAGCGCAATGGTTGCTCCCATTAATGCAGTGATGAGTCCAACGTACATAACCAAGTTCGAAGCGGTGTGACTCATTTCGAACAAGTCTCCATTGCGCGCCACAAGGTAGATACCTGCGGTAACCATGGTTGCGGCGTGGATCAATGCAGACACTGGAGTAGGACCGGCCATCGCATCAGGTAACCACGTATGCAATGGGAACTGTGCACTTTTCCCCATCGCTCCAATAAACAAGAAGATGGCGATGGTCGTTAGCATTGAAGGAGACAAGGAAGCAATTTTTCCGTGGTTGAATAATTCAACATAGTTCAATGTTCCGGTGTTGCTGAAGATTAAGATCATAGCGACAATTAATCCAAGGTCACCCACACGGTTCATGATGAAGGCTTTCTTCGCAGCTTCGTTGTTCGCATGTTCTTTGTACCAGAATCCGATGAGCATGAACGAGCAAACACCCACGCCTTCCCATCCAACGAACAACGTCACAAGACTGTCGCCCAAAACAAGAATCAACATGAAGAAAACGAACAGGTTCAAGTACGCAAAGAAGCGATTGAATCCTTCGTCGTGACTCATATACCCCGAAGAGTATATATGAATAAGGAAACCAACTCCGGTAATGAATAGGAGGTAGGTGGAAGAAAGTGAATCTACCAAAAACGCGAAGTCAATGTGAAGACTTCCAGCATGAATCCATTCGAACACTTTAACTGTCACCGCATGGTGAGAATGAAGTTGACTGTTGAAGACAATCAATGAAACAACGAACGAAGCGAAGATGGCTCCAGAACCAATGATGGTAGTGAGTTGCTTCGAAGTGTTTTTCCCGAAGAAGACTTGATAAAGAAATCCAACAAGTGGGAAAAGCGGTACGAGAGTAATTAATTTTTCCATGGTTTATCCCTTCAAGTTGTTTAACGCGTCAGTATCTGTCGTGTGTAAGTTGCGGTAAAGCATCATTAAGATGGCCAATCCAACGGCAACTTCTGCAGCGGCAACCACCATAATGAAGAATACGAATACTTGTCCTGATGTGTCGCCATGCACTTTCGAAAAAGCAACAAGGGCAATGTTCACCGCATTTAGCATAAGCTCAATGCACATGAACATAAGAATTGCGTTTCTGCGAAGCAGAACACCAAAAACACCTAGAGCAAATAAGGTAGTGCTTAGCCACAAATAATGCTGTATGGTAATGTTCGGAAGGATTTCCATAATTACGATTTTGAGGTTTCTTTTTTAGATAGATAAACGGCTCCAACCATTGCTGCTAGGAACAGCACTGAAGCCAATTCGAATGGCAACAGGTAGTCTTTGTACAATACTTTTCCTAGGTTTTGAACCAATCCGGCATCGCCCGCCATAGGTGCTTTGCCCATGTTGTATGTGGATTTCGAAATGAGTGAAACCAAGATTAGCATGATGCTGCACGCAGAAACAACTGCGGCAATCTTTACCCAATTTTTGGTTTTCTCTTCCTGCTCTTCATTCAAATTCAACATCATGATTACGTAGAGGAAGAGTACCATAATGGCTCCCGCGTATACAATGATGTGAACGGCTGCAAGGAATTGCGCATTCATTAAAAAGTAATGACCAGCAATGCTGAAGAACGTTACAATTAAATAGAGAACGCTGTATACTGGATTCTTGCTTAGGATCACAGCGAGTGCGCTGAAGATGGCCAAGAATGACAGAAAGTAAAAAGCAATTTCAGTTAAGCTCATTGTTTTAAACGGTCTTGAAAGGTTTGATTATGCGCGTGTTTTTTATCTTGTTTGAAAGACAATACATCGGGTGTTTGACGCTTCGTAACATCAACACGTTCTTCGAGGCCTTCCACCAATTTGTCTTTTCCAAACACTTCTTCTCCGCGAGTGAATGAACTTGGAACAATTCGATCAGTAAGGAAGATGGCCTCTTTCGGACAAGCCTCTTCACACAATCCGCAGAAGATGCAACGAAGCATATTGATCTCATAGATCTTCGCGTATTTCTCTTCACGAAATAATTTTTCTTCTCCTTTTTCGCGCTCTCCTGCTTCCATGGTAATGGCTTCAGCCGGACAAGCAACAGCGCAGAGTCCGCATGCCGTGCAGCGTTCAGCACCTGCTTCATCTCGCTTCAACACGTGTTGACCGCGATAAACAGGAGCAATTTCTCTGGTTTCTTCAGGGTATTTAATGGTTGCCTTACGCTTAAATAAGTGGCTAAGCGTGATTGCCATGCCTTTGAAGATTGCAGGCAAGTACATGCTCTCCATTAAGGTTAGTTCCTTCTTGGCAACAACTTTCGAACGGTTTGTTAAATTCATGGTGTTGTTGGTTTACAGTTTTCCCGTGAAATACATCACAAGTCCAGTAATAAAAATGTTGAATATAGCGAGTGGCAATAACACCTTCCATCCGAGGTTCATCAATTGGTCATAGCGGAAGCGAGGTAGCGTCCAACGAACCCACATGAAGACAAAGATGAAGATTAAAATCTTGCCCAAGAATACGGCAGTTTGAATGGCAGAAAGTAGATTTCCTTCCAGACCTAATTCATGTTGAAATGGGAAGTTATATCCACCGAAGTACAACGAGGCCATCACTGCTGAAGAGATGAACATGTTAATGTATTCAGCGAAAAGGAAGAAGCCTAATTTCATAGAACTGTACTCGGTGTGGAAACCACCGACCAATTCCGATTCGCTTTCTGGTAAGTCGAACGGCGCGCGGTTTGTCTCAGCGAAGGCACAGATTAAGAAGATCAAAAATCCAAGTGGCTGATAAACGATGTAAGCGTAATCGGCATCTTGTTGTGCAACGATTTCACCCAAGTTCAAAGTTCCGGTTAGCATAACCAACGCGATAAGCGCAAGACCCATGGCTACTTCGTAAGAAATCATTTGTGAAGAGGCACGAAGCGCACCGAGTAATGCGAACTTGTTGTTCGAACTCCATCCGCCAATCATGATTCCATACACACCAATAGAGACAACCCCGAGCATATACAAAAGTCCGATGTTGATATCGGCGATTTGCATGGGGAAGTAAGTTCCATCGATAGTGAATCCGGCTCCCCAAGGAATAACCGCTCCGGTCATACATGCGGTAAGCATGAAAAATGATGGGCCTAAAATGAACAACCATTTATTTGAATGGGTTGGAATCATTTCTTCTTTGAAAAGCATTTTCAATCCATCTGCAATCGGTTGCAACAATCCGAAAGGACCTGCACGGTTTGGACCTACGCGGTCTTGCAGCCAAGATGCCAACTTACGTTCTCCCCATGTCATGTAGGCTGCTGCGCCAAGCGTTACAGCGAACACGATCACACAAAGAATAATTTTATAGATAATAATCTGATCCATAGTCTTTATTTTTCTTCGTTGTTCGGATTTAATGCTCCTGTTCCTAAATCAACTTTGTCGCCGTGCGGCAATGATGCGCGTTGGCGATCGATTGAGGCTTTCAACATGCGAAGGTTTTCATAGTGGTTCGCGCTAATTACAGAGTGACGGTCAACTTTCGTTGGTCCCTCAATAACCCAGTCGCTGGTTTTCTTGTGATCGAAGCGACAGCTGTTGCAGATCCACTCTTCAGCTTCTCCGTAGGTGTCTTTGCGAGCGGTAACGCGAGCAACATCTTCACCTTTGTACCATAAGCGAACTTTACCAGTGCAAGTAGGACAATCGCGGTGCGCGTCTACCGGCTTGGTATACCACACACGACTTTTGAATCGGAAGGTCTTGTCGGTTAATGCACCAACCGGACAAACATCGATAACGTTTCCAGAGAAATCGTTGTCGAGAGCTTGTTCAATGTAAGTTGAAATCTCTGCAGCATCGCCACGGTTAATTACTCCGTGAACACGTCCGTCTGTAATTTGCTCAGCAACCTTCACACAACGGAAGCACATAATGCAGCGCGTCATGTGTAATTGAATTTTCTCTCCGATATCAATCTTCTCGAATTCTCTTCTTGGGAATTCGTAACGCGTTTCAGCTTTTCCGTGTTCGTAGGCTAAATCTTGAAGATGACATTCTCCCGCTTGGTCGCACACAGGGCAATCCAACGGGTGATTCAACAACAACATTTCAACCACACCTGCACGTGCTTCTAAAACTTCAGGAGAAGTAATGTTAAGCACTTCCATGCCATCCATAACAGTAGTTCTGCATGAGGCAACAGGCTTTGGCATAGGGCGAGGATCTTTTTCAGACCCCTTCGAAACCTTCACCAAACAAGTACGGCAGTAACCACCGCTTGTTTTCAATTTGGAATAATAACACATCGCTGGCGGAACAATGTCTCCACCAATCATGCGTGCAGCCTGAAGAATGGTTGTGCCATCTGGCACTTCAATTTCAATTCCGTCTATGGTAACTTTAGCCATAATAGTAGTTCTTCAATTAGTTAATGGGAGCAGTAAGGTTGTTCAGTCTGTAATAATGCTTCACGTCGTTTACGTGCTCACCGTTGCGAATGAAATCTTCGAATTCTTTTCTGAAGTGACGAATGGCAGCAGCCACAGGCCATGCAGCCGCTTCACCAAGTGGACAAATGGTTTTCCCTTCAATCTTCGACTGAATGTCCCACAGCAAATCAACGTCTGCCAATGTTCCGTGTCCGTGTAATATTTTATGAAGGATCTTTTCCATCCAACCTGTTCCTTCACGGCAAGGGCTGCATTGTCCGCAGCTTTCATGGTGATAGAAACGTGCGAAGGTGTATAGATTTTTTACAATGCTGGTGTCTTCGTCCATAACAATAAATCCGCCTGATCCCAACATGGTTCCAGTTGCAAACCCGCCATCTGCAAGACTTTCATAAGACATTAAGCGAGGCTCACCTGCAGCGGTGTTCAAGATTAATTCGGTTGGAAGGATTGGAACAGATGATCCACCAGCAACAACCGCTTTCAATTTTTTTCCGTTGCGAATTCCACCGCAATACTCATCTGAATAAATAAACTCTTCAACCGGAACTCCCAATTCAATCTCGTAAACGCCCGGCTTGTTAATGTGTCCAGATGCTGAAATCAATTTAGTTCCCTTGCTGTTACCAATTCCAATAGCTGCGTATGCGGCTCCGCCGTCGTTCACAATAGGAACAACAGCTGTAATGGTTTCAACGTTGTTAACTACAGTTGGACAACCGTACAATCCCGCGATTGCTGGGAACGGAGGTTTGATACGAGGATTTCCTCTTTTACCCTCTAAAGATTCCAACAATGCGGTCTCCTCTCCACAGATATATGCACCTGCGCCGATTTGAACATACAAGTCTAAATCGAATCCGGAGTTTAAAATATTCTTTCCAAGTAGTCCAGCTGCGTATGCTTCTTCAATGGCTTGTTCCACGATGCGTGCAACGTAAAAATACTCGCCACGAATGTAGATGTATGAAGTCTTTGCTCCGAGTGCGAAACTCGATAGGATCATTCCTTCAATCATAAGGTGAGGAATGCGTTCCATAAGGTAACGGTCTTTGAACGTTCCTGGCTCAGATTCGTCGGCGTTGCACACAACATATCTTGGAACACCTTCTGGTTTTGCAAGGAAACTCCATTTCATTCCTGTTGGAAATCCTGCACCACCACGTCCGCGCAATCCTGAAGTTTTTACTTCCTCAACAATTTGCTCAGGCGTCATCGACTTCAATGCTTTCTCAAGAGCAGCATATCCGCCGTGTTTGCGATAGGTATCAAGGAAACGAATTCCTTCAATATGATCGTTCGCTAAAAGTATTTTCTTTCCCATGGCTTAGTCTATGTTAACGGGATTATCGTTCGTGTACACACGCGCTTTTCCGCCGGCACGAAGTGCTTCAAGCAAATTGTCAGTCTTTTCTAACGTTAGATTTTCGTAGTAGTCACCGCCGCACTGAAGCATAGGCGCTGTTCCGCAAGAACCCAAACATTCAACGGTTTTCAACGTGAACATTCCGTCTGCAGTGGTTTGTCCTTCTTTAATTCCGAGTTTCTTTTCTATGTGACGAACAACGTCTTCCGCGCCGTTCAACCAACAGCTGCTGGTTCTGCACACTTCAAGCGTACATTTTCCAACAGGCTTCAAATTGAACATGGAGTAAAACGAAGCCACTTCGTATGCCTCGATCGGTTGAATTGAAAGGAACTCAGCAACGCAATCCATTGCAGGAACACTCAACCACCCGTCGAACTCGGCCTGCGCCAAGTGAAGCAATGGAATCAATGCCGACTTGTGTCGACCTTCAGGATAACGCGCAACAATCTTCTTCGCGATTGCTGCTGTTTCTTCACTGAATTTTAAAATTGTTTTTTCTGACATATCGTCCAAAATTTATGCGTCTAATTCTCCAGCAATAACATTCATGCTAGACATCGTAAGAATAGCATCGCTTAACATTGATCCAGTGATCATTTCTGGGTAAGCTTGATAATATATAAAGCAAGGTCTTCTGAAGTGCAAGCGATACGGTGTTCTTCCGCCGTCGCTTACCAAGTAGAATCCTAATTCTCCGTTTCCGCCTTCAACAGCATGATACACTTCACCAATTGGAATATCGGTTTCACCCATTACAATTTTGAAGTGATAAATTAACGCTTCCATACTGCTGTAAACCAATTCTTTTGCAGGAAGGAAAAATTCTGGAACATCTGCATGGATAGGTCCTGAAGGAAGTTTATCTATGGCTTGTTGAATGATGCTCATACTCTCCCACATCTCTGCCATACGCACAGCGTAGCGATCGTAGGTGTCTCCGGTAGTTCCAACAGGAACAGTAAATTCGAAGTCTTCGTAAGAACTATAAGGAGCTGCAATGCGAACATCATAATCTACACCCGCTGCACGAAGATTCGATCCTGTGAATCCGTAAGCCAACGCGCGCTCGGCAGTGATAGGTCCGCAGTTCACTGTTCTATCTACAAAGATTCTGTTTCTTGTAACCAACGCATCGAACTCTTTCAATGCTTTCGGAAACTCTTTCAAAAAGGCTGTTAATCTTGCCCAAGCTTTTTCGTTGAAGTCTCTTTCCATTCCGCCAATGCGACCAATGTTCGTTGTTAAACGCGCACCGCAAACTTCTTCAAAAATTTCATAAATCTTTTCTCTCCATTGGAAAAGGTAAAGGAATCCGGTCATTGCACCCGAGTCAACCGCAATAACGGTGTCGCATACAATGTGATCGGCAATACGCGAAAGTTCCATGATAATCACACGCAAGTATTGCGCGCGTTTTGGAACTTCGCAGTTAATCAATTTCTCCACCGTCATGTGCCATCCCATGTTGTTGATAGGAGAGGAGCAGTAGTTCAGACGGTCGGTGATTGGAGTGATTTGAGCGTACGGACGGTGTTCGGCCAATTTCTCAAAAGCTCTGTGAATGTATCCAACAGTTGGTTCTGCTTTCACAATCATTTCTCCGTCCATGGTTAAGACGTTTTGAAAGATACCGTGGGTAGCAGGGTGTGTAGGACCTAGGTTCAGGATTGAATAATCCTTTTCCGGATCGTTTGGGTTTATGATTGGAGTTGTACTCATAGGATTATCGCCCAAAATATTTATCTTGTTTATCGTCACGTCCAGCGTCTTCCAACGGATACTCTTTGCGCATCGGGAAGTAGTTCATTTCATCCATGTTCAAGATTCTTCTTAAGTCTGGATGACCTTGGAATTGTACTCCGAAGAAATCGAATTCTTGACGCTCCATCCAGTTCGCCGAAGGCCAAAGAGAAACAAGCGAAGAAATTTTCAAATCAGATTTCGGGAAGAAAGTCTTCACACGAATGCGTGTGTTCGCTTGCATGTTGTGCAAGTGGTAAACCATTCCGAACTCTTTGTCGCCTTGCTCTGGAAAGTGCATGGCGCAACAAGTTGTCAAAAAACCGAATGAAAGTTCGGTCGACTCTTTGAAGTGTTTCATCACTTCAAGGATGTTTTCTTTTTTCACTTCGAAGCAAGGGAAGTCACGATCTACGTAGCTTGTAACGATGCTTGAAGAAATATTTTCAGAATTCGATAAAACGAAATCGTGAAGTTCTTGGGTAGTCATGGCTGCCATTATTCAATTCCGTATTGTGCCAAGCGGGCTTTGTATTCTTCTGAAGTTCTGCGGCTGCGACCTTCGTTCTTGGCAAGCTCTTGAATTTTCAAGATGCCGTCTAAAACTTGTTCTGGTCTTGGCGGACAGCCAGGAATGTAAACGTCAACCGGAATGATTCTATCGATTCCTTGAAGAACGCTGTACGTATCGAAGATTCCACCTGAAGAAGCGCAAGCGCCCATGCTCAACACCCATTTCGGTTCTGCCATTTGCTCGTAAACTTGACGAAGGATAGGTCCCATCTTTTTCGAAATGGTTCCCATAACCATAAGCAAGTCCGCTTGTCTTGGCGAGAAGCTCAAACGCTCCGAACCGAAACGTGCAAGATCGTAGTGAGAAGCCATGGTAGCCATGAACTCAATTCCGCAACATGAAGTTGCGAATGGCAAAGGCCAAAGTGAATTTGCTCTCGCCAATCCAACGGCTTTGTCTAACGATGTGGCGAAAAATCCTGCGCCTTCATAACCGTCTGGCTTGTGGCTTGGATCAATGTTTACACTCATTTCTTTTGTATTAAAAGTTTTATTTTTCCCAGTTTAATGCGCCCTTCTTGATGATGTAGAGCAGGCCTACAACCATTAGTCCCATGAAGGTGAACATTTCCCACAATCCGAACACTCCTAGTTCTCTAAAGTTCACTGCCCAAGGGTACATGAAGATGACCTCAACGTCGAACAGAACGAATAGAATAGCGACAAGGAAATATTTGATTGAAAAGGGGGTACGTGCATTTCCAACGGATTCAATTCCGCATTCGAAAGCTTCGTTCTTAATTTTTGTTTTTCTCTTCGGACCAAGCAGGTGTGTCAGCAACATAGTGGTGACAACAAATCCAGCGGCAACGAGTGCCATGAAAACGATGGGCAGATATTCCCAAAGGTGTGATGTTTTTTCCATTTCTTGCAGGAGCCCATTTTAGGGCGTCGCAAAGTTAGAAGGAACAACGGATTAACATAGTTTTTCGAAGTGTTTTTTCACACGATTATTCAAAGTTTCAAACAAAAAGAAAGGAGGCAAGCCTCCTTTCAAATAGTATTTAAAATCGTTCTAAGTAATTACAGTCCCAAGAGAACCTCTTCAGCTGTTTTTCCTCCGAACAACATGCGCTCAGGATTCTCTAACATTTCTTTCACTTTCACCAAGAAACCAACGCTTTCTCTTCCGTCGATAATGCGGTGATCGTAGCTTAATGCGATGTACATAATTGGACGAATAACCACTTGTCCGTTTTCAGCAATCGGGCGCTCAACAATGTTGTGCATGCCTAGAATAGCGCTTTGCGGAGGGTTAATGATAGGCGTTGAAAGCATAGATCCGAATACTCCACCGTTTGTAATGGTGAAGGTTCCACCTGTCATATCGTCTACGGTAATTTTTCCGTCGCGTGCTTTTTTTGCAAGTCCGCCAATGCTCTTTTCAATATCTGCTAACGAAAGCATTTCAGCGTTTCTTACAATTGGAACCATTAATCCTTTCGGAGTTGATACTGCAATTCCAACATCGCAAAAATCGTTGTAAACAATATCGGTTCCGTCTATTCGCGCATTCACAGCAGGGAATTGATGAAGCGCTTCACAAACAGCTTTGGTGAATAAGCTCATGAAGCCTATACCAACACCGTGTTTCTCTTTGAATAGTTCTTTGTACTTCGCGCGAAGATCCATTGCTGGCTTCATGTTCACCTCGTTGAAGGTGGTTAGCATGGCAGTGTTGTTCTTCACAGAAACCAAACGCTCGGCAACTTTCTTGCGAAGCATGGTCATCTTCTCGCGACGCTCGGTTCTTTCGCCGGTTCTTGCAGGAACTGCAGAAGTGTCGAATCCGGCTGCCATTGCAGCGGCTACATCGCTTTTCAGAATTCTTCCACCAGGACCTGTTCCGCTAACTTGCGCAGTAGTCACATTGTTTTCTGCCATCATCTTTGCAGCAGCAGGGGCCGCGTGGCCAGCTGCATAACTAGCCGCAGGCCCCGGAGACGGTGCCGCAGCTGGCGCAGGGGCCGGTGCTGCACCTGAAGCCGCTTCCACTTTCGGCGCGGCAACCGGTGCAGGCGCATTGCCTTGCTTCGAAGTGTCTATTGTTGCCGCTGTTGCTCCAACCGCTACAGTGTCGCCCGCTTCAGCAAGAATGGTAATTTCTCCAGACGCTTCAGCAGTCATCTCCAACGTAGCTTTGTCGGAATCAATTTCCGCAATCACTTGTCCGTTTTGAACGAAGTCTCCAGACTTTACAACCCAGTTGGCAATCTGAACTTCGCTAATACTCTCACCTGGAGAGGGAACTTTAATTTCAATTACTGACATACTTCTGTTTTTTAGGCTTTAGAAATCTTATCAAACAAGGTGCTTATCATTTTAGTCATTCGCATCTCATGCACACGCGGAGATCCGGTTGCAGGAGAAGCCGACGCAGGCAAACTTACAACGTCTAAGTTTAAGTCGCGCAACGATCGCATCATGTAACTCCAAGCGCCCATGTTTTCTGGCTCTTCCTGACACCATACCAACTTCGCTTTCTTGCCGTACTTTCCAAGTAATTCACGGATTTGTTTTTCAGGAAGTGGATAAAGCTGCTCAATACGCACCAACGAAATCTCGTCGGTTAAGCCGCGCTTCTCTTTCTCTTCCAACAACTCGTAATATACTTTTCCGGTGCACAACGCAACCACTTTCGTCTGTTTGCGCGCTTTAATGTTATCGTCAATCACTTCGCGGAATCCTCCTTTCGCAAAGTCTTCAATCTTCGAAGTTGCTTTTGGATAACGCAATAACTTTTTCGGTGTAAACACTACCAACGGCTTGCGATATTCCGTCTTCACTTGTCTGCGTAGCAAGTGGAACATGTTCGAAGGAACAGTACAGTTAGCCACTTGAATATTCAACTCAGCAGCCAATTGTAAGAAACGCTCCATGCGACCCGAGCTGTGCTCCGATCCTTGTCCTTCAAATCCATGTGGAAGAAGAATCGTGATTCCATTCATTGTGCGCCATTTGTCTTCAGCGGCTGCAATGAATTGATCGAACATAATCTGTGCTCCGTTATTGAAATCACCGAATTGCGCTTCCCAAATGGTTAATCCTTGCGGTGTTCCGAAGGCATATCCGTAATCGAATCCAAGAACGCCGTATTCACTCAACAAACTATTGTAAATCGAAAGCTTCGCTTGCTTAGAACTAATTTCATTCAATGGAACAATGCGCTTCTCTTCATCTTCGTCTGTCTTCACAACAGCGTGTCTGTGCGAGAATGTTCCGCGCTCAACGTCTTGTCCAGAGATGCGAATAGGATGTCCTTCTTCTAACAAAGATGCATAAGCCAACAACTCTCCAAGCGCCCAATCTAAGGCGTTGCTGTCGAGCATGGTTCTGCGATCTTCAAATACTTTTTCAATCTTACGGAAGAATTTTTCTCCTTGTGGAAGGGTTGAAATCTTCATTCCTAACTCTAACAATTTCTTTTTCGCGACAGCTGTTTCAATGCTCTGCTCGAAATCTACTTCAGAGGCTACACGAATGTCTTTCCATGTCTCTTCCAAGAAGTGCTTCACATACGCTTGCTTTACTCCGCGCGACTTGTCGTATTGCTCGTCCAAATGCGCTTCGAAGTTGGTCTTCGCTGCGTTTACTTCTTCTTGCGTAAGGACGCCTTCCCCCATTAATTTGTTTGCATACAAATCGCGCAAGCTCAAGTGAGAAGCAATGGCTTTGTACAAACTTGGTTGCGTGAACTTCGGCTCGTCGCCTTCGTTGTGTCCGTATTTGCGGTATCCCAAAAGGTCTACAAATACATCCATGTTGAACGCCATGCGGTAATCGAAAGCAATCTTCATGGTCTGAATAACCGCTTCAACATCGTCAGCATTCACGTGGAAGACAGGGCACAGCGTGGTTTTCGCAACGTCGGTGCAATAGGTTGAAGATCTTCCGTCTAAATAATTCGTGGTGAAACCCACTTGGTTGTTGGTGACAATGTGAACCGTACCACCTACGCGGTAACCGTCTAATTGCGCCATTTGAACCACTTCATAAACGATACCTTGTCCGGCTATTGCAGCGTCTCCGTGAAGCAAGACAGGAACAATTTTGTTTTCCGAATTTAAGTAATGATCAATTTTCGCTCGGGTTAATCCTGCTACTACCGGGTTTACCGCTTCCAAG
>Ga0209299_1000251_pt1 | contig 30351 bp, 28 predicted proteins | sample S_140806_MF_Meta_FD_187326 | JGI IMG/M metagenome (GOLD analysis project Ga0209299, IMG submission 187326) | Freshwater microbial communities from Lake Simoncouche, Canada to study carbon cycling - S_140806_MF_MetaG (SPAdes) (version 2) | ecosystem: Environmental > Aquatic > Freshwater > Lake ...
CTGTCATCTGGATCAAGGGGATCAGATCACCCAGCCAGAGGTCGGTTTCGGCGCTGAAGCCGCGAACCGTGGTGTCTCCGGTGGTGCGGATCGGCGCGAAGCCATAGAGCTCCAGGGTGGCGGCCCAGGGGTTGGGGGGTGCCGGGGAAGGGGCAGGCAGGGGGGCTTCCGGCGCTGAAGCCGGGTTGACGGCCGGATCGGCCAGGGCCGTCGCCGGGAGGGCAAGGCCGGCCAGGGCCACGCCCAGAGCCAGGCGGCAGCAGAGCCCCGGCCGTCCATTCCCTGTCGTTTCGGGGTCGTGGTTGGCTGGCTGGGTCATGGAGGCTGGCCTGGCGGGGAAGCCAAATTGCGGTGGCCGGACCTTATCGGAGATTGGCAAACGATGCCTTACTGCATTGTTTGACGCGGTTCGCCCTCTGAGTCCGTCGGGCGACCCGCCGATCGAATGCGCTGCCCCAGGCTCCGGCCCCTATCGCCGAGCAGGTGCACCAACCATCCCGGCCCTGAGAGGGCCAGCACCAGGATCGTGAGCGAGGTGCTCAACCGGCTGGAAATCGCTCGGGCCTCATCAAGGCCGGAATGGATGAAGGCCAGGGTCACCACGGCCGCGAAGATGCCGGTGGTGAGGGCACTGGCGGAGCGCAGGGTTTCCTTCGGGGGGCGGCGGTTGGGGTGGGCGGCATCAAGGCTGAGGCTGCGTCCGCCGATGGCCCCCGCCACCATCAGGCTGGCCAGGATGCCCAGCCGCAGCATGAGGCCCTCGTGGGGGTCAGTGCTCTGGATTTTTTGGCCCACCACCATGGCTGTGCCCAGCAGGGAGCCGCAGCTGGCGCCGAGCACGCCCCACCAGGCCCAGGGGGCCAGGGCCCGGCCGCTCAGCACCGACCCTCCCGCCAGCATCAGGGCGGTGAGGAAGGTGGAGGGCAGGGCTGCCAGGTGGCCGGTGATCAGGTAGGCCCCCGCCACGCCCAGGAGGGCCCCGAGCAGTTGCAGGAGATGCTCCGGCAGGTGCGCTGCAGCGGGCTGTGACCACCGGGTCGGGGTCGCAGATCGGGGATCGGGGGGCCAGCCCTGGGCCATGGTGGGGCGCCCTATTGGCGCGCCAGGATCTGGCGCATCTGCTCCTTCAGGTCATCCACCTGGGTGCCGCTCACGTCCACCAGGGCCCGTTTGATGCGGCCGGCGTAGGCGAAGGGGGGCTTGTAATCCGGCAGGGCCGGCGAGCCCGGATCGGCGCCCACCGCCACCCCGGCGGCCAGGCCGAGGCTGAGGGGAATGGTCACTGGCAGGTTGCCCTCGCCCACGGGCTCGCCATCGATGAACACCACCACCTTCGCCGGAGTGCCCTTGCCGTTGGCGATGTCGGGTGCACCGGTGGGCGTGAATTCGGCGCTCAGGATGTGGTGGCCGGCTGGAACAGGACCACTGGAGCGCACGTGGAAGAACTGTTCGGCCACGTAGTTGTAGCCGTAGGTGAGCAGGCCGTTCTGCACGTAGAAGGAGAAGCCGCCATCATTGCCGCCCATGCTGAACAGCACCCCCTCGGCGCCGGCTTCGGGCACCTCCACCTCCACCGAAATCGAATGGGGTCGATTCAACACCCGCGGTGCCGCATTCAAGGGCACCATCTGGGTACCGGGGTAATAGATGTAGCGCTGGCGGTCGGCGGTGATCTGGGGTCGCTCCACCGCAAAGCGCTGGGTGCCGCGGCTATCGATCGGCAGCACGTTGTACTTGCCGGCCTCCACATACCACATGCCGATCATGGCGATCAGACGATCCCGCTCGCTGGCGGCGAGGTTGTTGGTTTCGGCGAAATCCTCGTGGAGGTTGTAGAGCTCCCAGCCGTGGGCATCGAGCTGGATCAGCTGGTCGTAGCTGATCGGTTCGCCGAAGCGGCGGCCTGATTCCACGAACGAGGTGCCGGGCCAGGGGCACACCGCTCGCCAGCCAGCGTGGTAGAGCGAGCGGTGGCCAAACATCTCGAAGTACTGGGTGAGATGGAGGCTTGGCGCGTTGGGATTGGCGAAGCAGGAGGCCAGGGAGAAGCCCTCGATCGGGCTTTGGGTCACCCCCTTGATCGTGGTGGGCGGTTCGATCCCGAGGGCATCGAGCACGGTGGGCACCATGTCGATCGCATGGCAGTACTGGGAGCGCACCTCACCGCGGGCGCCGATGCCCTTGGGCCAGCTCAGGATGAAGGGGTCGCTCGTACCGCCCCGGTAGGTCTCGCGCTTCCAGCGGCGGAAGGGCGTGTTGCCGGCGTGGGTCCAGCCCCAGGGGTAGTGGTTGAAATACTTCGGCCCACCGATGTCGTCGATGGCGGCGAGGTTTTGCTCCAGGTTCTCCGGCACGTTGTTGAAGAACTTGCCCTCGTTCACCGAGCCCGTGGGACCGCCCTCGGAGCTGGCACCGTTGTCGGAGATCACCATGATCATGGTGTTGTCGTACTCGCCGATCTCTTTGAGGAAACCGATCAGTTCACCGATGTAATGGTCGGTGTGCTCCAGGAAGCCGGCGAACACCTCCATCATCCGCGCGTAGAGCCGCTGCTCCTTTGCGGAGAGCCCGTTCCAGTCGGGCACATCGGGGTCGTGGCGAGAGAGCACGGTGCCTTCTGGGATGATGCCGAGTTCCTTTTGGCGCGCGAAGGTGGTCTCGCGGTAGGCGTCCCAGCCGCCATCAAACTTGCCCTTGTACTTGTCGGACCACTCCTTCGGCACGTGGTGGGGCGCATGCATGGCGCCGGTGCAGAAGTACATGAAGAAGGGTTTATTGGGCGCCACCTGCTTCGAATCGGCGATCATCGCTTTGGCCTTCGTCACCAGATCGGGGGTGAGGTGATAACCCTCCTCGGGGGTGGCAGGGGGCTCCACCTGGGTGTTGTCTTGCACCAGTTCGGGGTAGTACTGGTGGGTGTCACCCCCCAGGAAGCCGTAGAAGCGTTCAAAGCCGCGGCCCAGGGGCCAGCGGTCGTACGGGCCCGCTGCCGAGGTGGCCTCCGCCGGTGTGAGGTGCCATTTGCCGATGGCGTAGGTGTTGTAGCCCTTCTGCAGCAGGATTTCGGAGAGGAAGCCGTTTTCGAAAGGGATGTAACCGTTGGAGCCGGGATAGCCCATCGACCCTTCGGTGATGCAGGCCAGGCCGTTGGAGTGGTGGTTGCGGCCGTTGAGCATGCAGGAGCGCGACGGCGAACAGAGCGCCGTGGTGTGCATGTTGTTGAAGCGCAGGCCGTCGGCCGCCAGGGCATCGAGGTTGGGGGTGGCGATCGGGCTGCCATAGCAACCGAGTTGCCCGAAGCCCGTGTCATCGAGCACCAGGAACAGCACGTTGGGGGCCCCCTCCTTGGCCCGGTTGGGCATCGGCCAGGCGGGGGTCGACACGTCAGCGGTGCGGCCGATTACGCCGGGGAACGCGGCACCGGGCTTGTATTCGTTGAGCGGCATCGGAGCAGGAGGGAGGCTCTCTCGGGACCGTAGCGAGGGCAGACCGTTCCGGCCTCGGGCGGGCCGGCAGGTTGCGCATCCTGCTGGGCTCTGCGCGATTTCTTGGGGCCAGCTTTCGGGGCTAGAGATGGACGGCTCTGGGAGTCACGCTGCACCAGCCTGGCCGTACTGCCGCCCGCTGAAGCCGGCAGCATGCCGATGGTTCCACCAGGGCCACCGACCAGTCCACCGCACGCAGCTGTTGCGTTTTTTGGAGACCGTTGCGTTTTTGGTGACTTTGGTTGGCAAAAAGCCCAAGGTTTCTTTTAGTAGCTACATGGGCACAACATTATCGATGCCGGCCGGGCTCGTTGAGAGTATCGGATCACTCCCCTTTATCAAGCTGCCAGGGGCCTCCCTGGCATCGAGTGATCCCTCTAACCACGGCAATGTTGTGGGCACATTTCTGCCCTTCCACGTTCACCGCTGGGACCATCCTGAGCGGGATCAGCCCTTTATCAACCATTCGGGTTTCATTCGCCTCGGCGATCTCACCCTGCTCGGAACCTGGGGCTCCGGCATCGATGGAGAGGTGGAGCAAAAGTGTGAGGCTCAGATCATCCTCCCCTACGTGGCGGGCATCAACGCCTTCACGATCGACCAACAGACCTACACCACCCGCTCCTCCTGCTTTTACATTCCTGCCACCCGGGCCAAGATCAAGGTGGTCAACACCATGTGCTCGGGCGTGGTGATCAGTTTTTCGCCCGATTCCTTGCTGCCGGTGGCCCACGCCATCGCTGGCCCCGGTTTTGATCCCCTGCCGCTGCTCACGGCCCTGGACCGACCGGCCGTCTTGAGCCGTCGGGCCGATCCCCGTATCGAGCGAATCCACAACCTCCTGATGGAGACCATGGCCTACGCCGAGCGCTGCCTGGTGAGTGGTGGAGCCATTAACCCGATGCTGCGTCTCGATGACCTGATCCGTCGGTTGGTCGTGATGCTCCTGGTGCCCGATCTGCTCGATGCGGCCACGGAAGAAGCGCCGAGCAGCGAGCCCTTCCTGCACCAACAACTGGTGGATTGGCTGTTGGCCCATCTCGATCAACCGATCAGTCTTTCGGAGCTGGAGCAGCGCAGCAGCTACAGCCGTCGCGCCCTCCAGTACGCCTTCAAGCAGCGCTTTGGTTGCGGCCCGATGCAGTGGTTGCGCCAGCAGCGGTTGGCCAAGGCCAGGGCCCTGCTGGAGCAACCCGGATCTTCCGGCAGCCTCGCCCGGGTGGCCCAGGCCTGCGGCTACCTCTGCCAGGGCTCCTTCAGCCGTGATTTTCTGGCCCGCTACGGCGAGCGTCCTTCCCAGGTGCAGCGGCGGTTCCGGGATGCCGACCTGCTAGAGCGGTTCGCCAGATCCGCCGCCGGCTCCTGAGGCCGTGATCAACCCGCAACCCGTTCAGTTGGCCGCAGCCGACCGCATGATGCAGCGGAAGCCGAGGTGGCAGGTGGAGGTGTCGATTCCCTGGGCCATCCGCGCGGCCGGGCGGTAGCGGCGGCAGTAGCTGGGGGCGCACAGGAAGGAGCCCCCCTTCACCACCTTGCGCGGGATAGCGCCGTGCTGGGAGGTGGGGTCCACGCTGGCGGCGGCGTCAATGGCCCCGCGGGGATTGCGCACGGTGGCACAGCAGCCCTGCGGCAGGGAATCCGCCGCGCCACTCGGTGTGCTTTCCGGGCTGGTGGCCGCCCTGTTGCCCCCACCTTCATGGGCCGCTCCGCCGCTGGGAGTCGTGGCGGAGGCGGATCGCACCGCCTCCAGTCGGGCCCCGTGCTCCTGATACCAGTCGTCGGTCCATTCCCACACGTTGCCCACCATGTCGAGCAGGCCGTAACCGTTGGGTGGATAACTGCCCACCGGTGCGGTGCCCTCCCAGCCATCGGCGCGGCTGTTGTGGTGGGGGAAGTCGCCCTGCCAGGTGTTGGCCAGCATCCGGCCGCCGGGATGGAGCTCCTCCCCCCAGGCGAACTCGGCCCCAACCAGGCCGCCCCGGGCCGCCCGTTCCCATTCCGCCTCCGAGGGCAGCGCCTTGCCCGCCCAGGCGGCGTAGGCCAGGGCGTCGGCGTGGGCGATGTGCACCACCGGATGGTGATCGCGGCCCTTGATCGAACTGCCGGGTCCCTCCGGATGGCGCCAGTTCGCCCCTGGTCTGTACTGCCACCAGCGGTAGGGATCGCCCTGCCCCACCGGCCCTGGCGGCGGCACAAACACGATCGAAGCAGGCTGCAGCAGCTCCGGCCGGGCCTCCGGGTAGGTGGCGGGATCGGCGGGCCGCTCCGCCAGGGTGACGTGGCCCGTGGCCTTGACAAACTTGCGGAACTGGGCGTTGGTCACCGTGGTGCGGTCGATCCAGAAGCCATCCACCGCCACCGGGTGGGCCGGGGCCTCTTCGCTGTAGTGGTGGTCTGAGCCCATCTGGAAACGGCCGCCCGGGATCCAGACCATGTCCCGTGCCGGTGGCCGGCCCGGCGGGCGGGTCGAGTCGCGCACGCTTTCGCCCGAACCCCGTGGGTCGATCGTGGTGGTCACACCCCATCCTCCGCCCAGGGCCTCCGCCGTTCCAGTTCGTCCTCCAGCCGCCGTTCCGCTTCGATTTCGCGGCCCAGAAAGAGGTTGAGAAAGGTGCGGATCAGCGCCACCACCCCCAGCTGGATCAGGTGCGTTGGGGAGGGGCTCACCGTGGTGGCCACGATGTCGGCCCCCAGCTGGAACTCCAGGGCCAAGGCCAGCCAGCTGCCGAAGGTGAGGCGGGCCCGGTTCGAGGGCCGCTGCGGTAGCCGCCGCCCCAACCGGGGCAGGGCATCGCGGCTGATCGCCAGCAGGCCGCTCAGCACTGTGAGCACCGAGAGGGATTCCAGCAGCAGGGAGGTGGCCTGGGCCAGGGGCAGCAGCACCTCTTCGGCCGCCGCGGTGGTGAACGCCATGGACATCCTGGGCCGCTGTTGAAGGCTAGGCGGAGTCCCCGGCCCGGCCAACCCGACGAACCCCGTGAACGCTGCTACGTTTCGAGTCCTTGACGCCCGCTCCTTGGGCAGCCAGCCGCCCCACCGTTCCCCGGCCCCCTCGGCGGCTCCCTCCCCCGCCGGTGGAGAATTCGAGGCCGCTGGTCCGGTTCCCGCCGTTGGAACAGTTCCCGCCGCTCGAACAGTTCCGGCGAGTGGAACAGTCTCGGCTGGTTTAACAGTCGCGTCCGGTGAAACAGCCTCGGCCGGCAAAACAGTTGCCGCCGAGTCCGGCCAGGGGGGTGGTCCCGTGGGTGAGTCCGCCTCGCTCCCGCCGGACTTTGGCACGGCCATGCTCGCCGCAGCAGCGGGCAACGAATCCTCCCTTCCCTTCCCTGCGTCCGCCCAGGGCTTGTCGGCGGCTGCCTCGGTGCGCCAACTGCTCGACAGCCTCAACCGGGAGCAGCGCCGCAACCAGGAATTGCTGGCTTCCCTGGCCTTCGCCCTGCGCAGCTTCACCAATCTCCGGCGTTTTCTCGAGCTGGTGCCGGTGGTCGCCTCCCGGCTTGTGGAGGCGGAGGGGGCCGTGCTGGTGGTCTTCCACCCCGATGGGCGTCTCTGGCGGGAGCAGCTGCAGGGGTCCCCTGGGGAGGGCTGCGCCGAGGTGATCCGCCAGCTCGCTGTTCTCAGCGACAGCCAGCTCCAGGCCCAGTCTGGCGATGAGGCGGTGGTGGCCCTGCTGGACCCCCTGCTGCATCGCCTGCTCGGCCCGGCCCGGGTGATCGCCACCTCGGTGGTGGCCCGCAGCCGCATGCGGGGCCGGCTCTATGTGTTCAGCGCTCGGCGTGGCTTCAGCTGGAGCGAGGTGCACCGTCGCCATCTCCAGCTGGTGGCCGATCTCACCGGCGTGGCGTTAGAGAATGAACTCCTTCAGGAGGACATGCGCCGCCATGAGCGCATCGATCGCCAGCTGAGCATCGGTGCCGAGATCCAGGCCCAGCTTCTCCCCGACCATTGCCCAACGATCGAGGGGGTGGATCTGGCGGCCCGTTGCCGTCCGGCCTTCCAGGTGGGCGGCGACTACTACGACTTCATCCCCACCCGTCCCCAGGAAATCGGTCGGCGTCGCGAGCGGGGCCGCTGGGCCCTGGTGATGGGGGATGTGATGGGCAAGGGGGTGCCCGCCGGCCTGCTGATGACCTTGCTGCGGGGAATGCTGCGGGCCGAGGTGCTCAGCGGCCTGCCCCCGGATCGGATTCTCCACGATCTCAACGCTCTGGCCCAGGAGGATCTGGCCCATTCGCACCGATTCGTGACCCTCTTCTATTCCGATTACGACCCCCGCAGCCGCCTGCTCCGCTACGCCAATGCCGCCCACAATCCTCCCCTGATCTGGCGGCGTCAGGCCGGTTCGGTGGAGCGGCTCGATGCCCCGGGCCTGCTGATCGGCCTCCAGAGCGAGGCCGAATACGGCAGCGGCCAGGCGGTGCTGGAGCCCGGCGATGCCCTCCTTTATTACACCGATGGCGTCACTGAGGCCACCGGTCTTGGCGGGGAACGCTTCGATGAGGAGGGGCTGGTGGGGGCCTTCCAGGCCGCCGCCCGCTCCGGGCTGGGTGCCCAGGGGATTCTGGATCAGCTCTTCGCCCGGCTGGATCGCTTCGTGGGCGCGGATCGCCAGTTGGAGGACGACGCCTCGATGGTGGTGCTCAAGGTGCGGGAGGAGGTGATGCTGCCGCCCCTGCCGATCGTCTGAGCGGTGGCGAAGGGCCCGGTCTCCCGGGGCCCCGGTGGCAAGCTGAGGTCTGCCTGTGTCCCTCTCCATGGCTGCTGAATCCCCCGCCTCCCCGGGCCCCGCTGCCGGCGGCAGTGCTGGTGTGACCGGTGGTTCGGCGGCCGGCTGGAGCGATCGCTTCGATCAGGGGCTGCATCCGGCGATCGAGCGGTTCAATGCCTCGATCGGTTTCGATATCGCCCTGCTGCAGCAGGATCTCGATGGCTCCATCGCCCATGCCCGCATGCTCGGGGTCTGCGGCGTGATCAGCCCCGAGGAGGCCGTCCGCCTGGAGGAGGGCCTCGAGCAGGTGCGTTCCGAGGCGGCCGCCGGTGAGTTTCGGCCGGGCATCGAGGCCGAGGATGTGCATTTCGCCGTCGAGCGGCGCCTGATCGAGCTGCTGGGTTCTCTCGGCAAGAAGCTGCACACCGGCCGCAGTCGCAATGACCAGGTGGGCACGGATGTGCGCCTCTGGCTGCGGGATCGGATCGATTCCATCGATGGGGCCCTGTTGCGCTTCGAGCGGGCCCTGCTGGCCCAGGCCGAGGCCCACGCCGACACCCTGATTCCCGGCTACACCCATCTCCAGCGGGCCCAGCCCCTGGCCCTGGCCCACCACCTGCTCGCCTACATCGAGATGGCCGAGCGGGATCGCCAGCGCCTCGCCGATGTGCGCCGTCGCGTGAACATCTCGCCGCTCGGGGCGGCCGCCCTGGCTGGCACACCGGTGCCGATCGACCGCCGCCACACCGCCGCCACCCTCGGGTTCGACGCCATCTACGCCAACAGCCTCGATGCCGTGTCCGACCGGGATTTCGCGGTGGAGTTCATGGCCGCCGCCAGCCTGGTGATGGTGCATCTCAGCCGCCTCAGTGAGGAGGTGATCCTCTGGGCCAGCGAGGAATTCGGCTTCGTTTCCCTCACCGACCGCTGCGCCACTGGCAGCAGCCTGATGCCCCAGAAGAAGAACCCCGATGTGCCCGAACTGGTGCGGGGAAAAAGCGGCAGGGTGTTTGGCCACCTGATCGGACTGCTCACGATGATCAAGGGCCTGCCCCTGGCCTACAACAAGGATTTCCAGGAGGACAAGGAGGCCCTGTTTGACGGCGTGGCCACCTGTCTGGATTGCCTGGAGGCGATGGCCATCCTGTTCGAGGAGGGTCTGGAGTTCCGTCCCGCTCGGTTGGAGGAGGCGGTGGGCCGCGATTACTCCAATGCCACCGATGTGGCCGACTACCTGGTAGCCCGGGGCGTGCCTTTCCGAGAGGCCTATCAGCTGGTCGGGTCGCTGGTGAAGACCTGCCTGCGGGAGGGGCTGTTGCTGCGGGAGCTGCCGCTGGAGCGCTGGCGGTCGCTCCATCCGGCCTTCGCGGCCGACATCCATGGCGCCATCGAGCCCCGCCAAGTGGTGGCCGCCCGCCGCAGTGAGGGGGGCACCGCCTTCGAGCAGGTGCGGCTCCAGCTGGAGCGGGCCCGCCAGCGGCTCGAGGCTCCGGAGGCGGGTTTGGCCTGAGGTCCACCCGCTGAGCATGACGACCCTCTACAGACGGGTTGAAGCCTGGATTCCCGGGTCTAATCTGGTGAGGTCATTGGCGCGTCTGCGCCCTCCGGTCCCCCCTGGACGTTCCGTGAGCATCTTCGTTGGCAATCTGCCCTTCCGCGCTGAGCAGGAAGACGTGATCGAACTCTTCGCCTCCTATGGCGAAGTCGTCAATTGTTCCCTTCCCCTCGAGCGGGATACGGGTCGCAAGCGCGGTTTCGCCTTCGTAGAGATGGCTGATCCCGAATTGGAAACCAAGGCCATTGACGGGCTGCAGGGTGCCGAGCTGATGGGGCGCCCCCTCCGCATCAACAAGGCTGAGCCCCGCGGCGGTGGCGGTGGCGGCGGCGGTGGCGCCCCCCGCCGCGGTGGCTACGGCGGCGGCGGTGGTGGCTACGGCGGTGGTGGCGGCGGTGGCTACTCCCGTTCCGGCGGCGAAGGCGGCGGCTATGGCTCCGGGGCCCGCGGCTGGGAAGACCGCAGCGGTGGCGACCGATCCAGCGACGGTTTCGATGCTGGCCGTGCCCGTCGCCGCCGCAGTGGCGGCGGCGATGGCGGTGGTGGCGACTACGGCGGCTACGGCGGCGCCGAAGTCTGAGGTCACGGGGCGCTGAGCCGCGCAGCCTTGCGCGGCGGGATCACCAGGATCAGAGGCCTCGCTCCTCCAGTTGCAGGGCCGCGGCCTCCAGCACCTCCGGCCCGGCCTCGCGTTGACCGGCAGCCTGGGTGAGTTCGTTGCGCCAGTGCCGCGCCCCGGGCACACCTTCCACCACATGCACCAGGTGGCGGGCGATCGCCCAGAGCCTGCCGCCACCTGAGCGCCAGCGCTCGGCGTGGGGGATCAGGCCGCGCACCACGCTGGAGGCCCGCGCCGGTTCATGACTGGTGTCATGGAAGATCGCGGCATCCACCCCCGACCACAACAGGGGATGGGCGTAGGCGGCCCGGCCCACCATCACCCCATCCACATGGGCCAACTGGGTCTGGCAGGTGGCCGGATCCTCGAGGCCGCCATTGAGCTCGATCAACAGCTGGGGGCGTTCCGCCTTGAGACGATGCACCAGGTCCCAGCGCAGCGGCGGGATGGTGCGGTTCTGTTTCGGATCCAGGCCTTCCAGCCAGGCCTTTCGGGCATGCACCGCGAAGCGGCGAGCGCCGCCGGCGGCCACCGTGTCCACGAAGTGGAGGAGATGGTCATAGGAATCGAGCTGGTCGATGCCGATGCGGTGCTTCACCGTCACCGGTAGGGAGGTGGCCGCCGCCATGGCCTCCACGCAGCGGGCCACCCGCTCCGGTTCGGCCATCAGGCAGGCGCCGAAACGGCCCTGCTGCACCTTCTGGCTCGGACAGCCCACGTTGAGGTTGATCTCGTCGTAGCCCCAGTCGGCCCCCAGCCGGGCCGCCTCGGCCAGCAGAGCGGGGTCATCCCCGCCCAGCTGCAGGGCCAGGGGATGCTCCCGGGGATCGAAGCCCAGCAGCCGCTCCAGCCTTGCCTGGACCTCCGCCGCCCGGGTTGAGCTCAGGTCGGCGCGGATGTGGTGCAGGGCCCGAGCCACCACCATCTCACTGGTGAGCAGGCAGCGCCGACTCACCAGCCGCATCAGCAGCCGGAAGTGGCGGTCGGTGCAGTCCAGCATCGGCGCCACACTGAAGCGGTAGGAGTGCTCCATCCCCCCATGCTGCCCAGCCGAGCGTCCGTCGTGGTGGTCGGTGGTGGCCCGGCCGGGTACATGGCGGCGATCGCGGCGGCCGAGGCCGGTGCCACCGACCTGTTGATTCTCGAAGCCACCCCCGAGCCACTCCATAAGGTGCGGATCAGCGGCGGCGGTCGCTGCAACGTGACCCATGCCTGCTGGGATCCTCGCGCCTTGGTGGGTCACTACCCTCGCGGTGGCCAGGCCCTGCGGGGCCCCTTCTCGCGCTTCGCCACCGGCGATACGGTGGCCTGGTTCGCCGACCATGGCCTGGAGCTGGTGGAGGAGTCCGACGGACGCCTGTTTCCCCGCTCCAATCGCTCCAGCTCCGTGGTGGACACTCTGCGGCGGGCAGCCCGACAGGCCGGCGTTCTCACCCTGGAGGGCCAGGCCCTGCAGGCTGCCGAACCCCTGGCAGGCGGCGGCTTCCGCCTGCTCCTGCGGGGCGGCGGCCCGTTGGAGGCCGATCGCCTGGTGCTCGCCACCGGTAGCCACCCCAGCGGGCTGCGGATCGCGGAGGCGCTGGGCCATGGCCGGGTGCCGTCGGTGCCCTCCCTGTTCACCCTGGCCCTGGAGCCCCATCCCCTGGCCTCCCTGGCCGGGGTGGTGGCCAATCCGGTGGTGCTGGAGCTGGAGGCGCCGCAGGCCGTCGCCGAGGCATCCCAGGGGCGCCGTCGGGGCGAGCGCCACCGTCAGCGGGGTCCGCTGCTGATCACCCACTGGGGCTTCAGCGGTCCAGCCACCCTGCGCCTCAGCGCCTTCGCCGCCCGAGACCTGCGCCATTGGGGCTATCGCGCCCAGCTCCGGATCGACTGGACCGGAGGTCTCGATCCGGCGGAGCTGGAGGCGCGCTTCCGTGCCGTTCGGATGGAGCAGGCCCGCAGGCAACTGGGCACGGCTCGCCCCTGGGCTTCGCTGGGACGGCGTCTATGGCTCCATCTGCTCGAGGCCTGTGGGGTCGATGGAGCCCAACGCTGGGCCGATCTGGGGCGGAATCAGCAGCGCGACCTGATGACGGCCCTGCGGGAGAGCCGTTACGCGATCACGGGTCGCGGACCCTTCGGCGAGGAGTTCGTCACGGCTGGCGGCATCCCCCTGGGAGAGGTGAACCTGGCCACGATGGAGAGCCGCCGGCAGGAGGGCTTATTTCTGGCCGGCGAGATTCTCGATGTGGATGGGGTGACCGGCGGTTTCAATTTCCAGCATTGCTGGAGTTCCGGTTGGTTGGCTGGCCAGGCCCTGGCGGGATCCTGATCGAACCCCGTGGTCCGGCGAAGCGATCAGCGAATGTGTTCATATACCGAGAACATCGGCATGTACATCGCTACCAGGATGGATCCCACGATTCCACCCACAAGCACGATCATCACCGGTTCGATCAGGGAGGTCAGGGTTTTGATGGCGGTGCTTACTTCGTCTTCATAGAAGTCAGCAACCTTGGAGAGCATGGCGTCCATTTCGCCAGTTTCCTCGCCGATGGCCAGCATGCTCACCATCATTTCCGGAAAGACACGTTTGAGGGCCAGGGCTGTGCTCAAGGGCACGCCCTCGCTGATGTCATTGCGGGAATTGCTGATGGCGTCACCCACCACGGAATTGCTGGTGGTGCCATGCAGAATTTCAAGCGACATCAGGATCGGAACCCCAGCCCTGGAGAGGGAACTCATGGTGCGGCAGAACTCGGCCGAAGCCGTTTTCTGAAGCAGGTCACCGAACAACGGGAGCTTCAGCAGGATCCCATCCACCTGCCGGCGTCCCACCGGTGACGCGTAGTAACGACTGAAGGCGTAGATGCCCAGGATGATTCCGCCAACCAGAAAGATGGACAAAGAGGAGCGCAGTAGCTTGCTCAGGTCAAGCATCATCTGCGTGAATATCGGCAACTTGGCTCCGAGCTGATCAAAGATGTCAGCAAAGGTGGGAATCAGGAAGACGGTCATCCCCAGAAACACCAGAATTGCAATCGCCAGCACCGTGATCGGATATCCCATGGCGGCTTTCAACTGATTCTGCAGGCGGGCATTGTCCTCCAGGAGTTTGGCCAGGCGCTTCAGGGTTTCGTCCAGCACACCGCCAGCTTCACCGGCCTCCACCATGGCGATGCTGAGGTTGTCGAACACCTTCGGCCAGCGCCGCATGGCCGAGCCGAGGCTGCCACCCTGGTTCACATCCTCGGTCATGGCCGTGAGGGCGCGGCGGAACAGGGCGGATTTCTGCTGTCGACGCATCAGATCAAGGCTGCGCATGATCGGTACGCCGGCATCGACCATGGCGGAAAGCTTGTTCGCGAACAGGGCCTTTTCCTTGACACTGATCTTGGCTTCCAATAAGTTGCTCCAATCAATCAGCTGCGCCGGCTTGTTGGTGAGCACCGGCTTGTTGGCTTCCTTCCGGACTAACGTGGTGGGGAGAATGCCACGGCTGCGCAGGCCGCGTCGCGCATCCGCAGGGTTGGACGCTTCCAGTGTCATCTCCCGCATGCGGCCGCTGCGGGTGGCGTAGGTCACCAGGAAGGTGGTCATCGCTTCAGGTGGCGGGAACGGGGGTCGGGCTGATCAGGGCTGCCCGAGCAGTCTGGACAGCTCCTCGGGTCGGATGGTCTTCATCATCGCTTCTTCGGCGGTGATTCTGTTGTCTTGAACCAGGTTGGCCAGGGAGCGCTCCAGGGTCTGCATGCCGTACTGGGCTCCGGTCTGAATCAGGGAGTAGAGCTGGGCGGTCTTACCTTCGCGAATCAGGTTGGCGCAGGCCGGCGTGTTGACCATGACCTCTAGGGCCAAGACCCGCCCCATGGATCCGGCCATGGGCTGGGTTGTTCTACAGAGGGTCTGGGAGAACACTGCCAGGAGACTGGAGCTCAGCTGAACGCGAATCTGGGTCTGCTGCCCGGCGGGGAACACATCCACCATCCGGTCCACGGTCTGGGAGGCGGAGCTGGTGTGGAGGGTGCCGAAGACTAAGTGGCCCGTTTCGGCGGCGGTGATGGCGAGCTGGATGGTTTCCAGGTCGCGAAGCTCACCGACGAGGATCACATCGGGATCCTCCCGCAGGGCCGCCCGCAGGGCGTTGGAAAAGCTGCGGGTGTCTTCGTTCACCTCACGCTGATGGATCAGTGACCGATCATTTTGATAGGTGAATTCGATCGGATCTTCGATAGTGAGAATATGTTCCGAGCGGGTGTGGTTGATGTTGTCGAGCAGGGAGGCCAAGGTAGTGGTTTTCCCGGAGCCTGTCGGCCCCGTCACCAGCACCAGGCCCTTGGGTTTGCGGCTCATCTCCTCCACCACTGGAGGAAGGCCGAGTTTTTCGATGGCGGGGATGTTGGTGCCGAGGGCTCGCAGGCAGGCGGCATAGCTTCCCTTCTGGCGATAAACATTCACCCTGAACCGTGACACACCCCGCAATCCATAGGAGCAGTCGAGCTCCCAGGTCTGTTCAAGCTGCTTGCGCTGGGCATTGTTCAGCATAGAAAAGATCAGCTGGTTGCAGCAGTCTTCGCTGAGGGTTGTTTCCTGTCGGATCGGACGCAGTTGGCCATTGAAGCGGCCGTAGGGCGGGTGACCGGTGGCGAGATGGAGGTCACTGCCGCCATCCTTAACCAGGTCGATCATTAGGTCTTCAATGGAGAAATCCATGATCTACGTGCGCACCCGCAGACAGTAAGGGCATTCCAGCCATTCGTCCTGAAGGCCGGCTCCGCATCCCTTGCAGGTGAGGGTGTTCCGGGCACGGGCCCGCCGCTCGGATTCCAGGCCGCTGTCGGTGAGCAGCATCCGCTCAACCTCGTCGAGGCTGGTGAGCCCCTGGCGCACCAGATCGAGGCCGTAGCCCAGCAGGGTCTTCATGCCGGCCTCGAGGGCGAGGCGCCGCAATTCCTGGGTGCTGGCCCGCTTCGCCACGGAGGAGGAGAGGGTCTCGGTCATGGTGAGAACTTCGTAAACCCCAACCCTTCCCGCATAACCCCTGCCCTGGCAAGAGGGGCAGGCCCCTTCACTGCCGGGAGCCGCGAGGCAGGGCCGGTAGAAGGAGATCAGGGATTCGTTGCTGGCCACGAGGCCGAAGCGCGCCAGTTCTTCTGTGCTGGGGTGATGGGCTACGCGACAATCGGGGCAGAGCCGCCGTACCAGGCGCTGGGAGACCACCCCAAGCAGGGAGGCGCTGACCAGGAAGGGTTCCACCCCCATCTCATCGAGCCGGGCAAAGGCGCTCACGGCGTCGTTGCAGTGGAGGGTGGTGAGCACCAGGTGGCCGGTGAGGGCCGCCTCGATGGCTGTGCGGGCGGTTTCCAGGTCGCGCGTTTCACCCACCAGCAGCACGTCGGGGTCCTGGCGCATGAAGGCCCGCAGGGCGGTGCTGAAGTCGAGTCCCTTGTCCCGGTTCACCTGGGTCTGGGTGATGCCCTTGAGGGTGTATTCGATCGGATCTTCCACCGTGGAGATGTTGATCCCCGGGTCGTTTCTCTCCGCCAGCAGGGCATAGAGCGTGGTGGATTTGCCGGATCCGGTCGGACCGGTCACCAAAATCATGCCGAAGGGTTTGCCGCCGATGTCGCGCAGGCCGGCCCGGGCCAGGGGGTCGGTGATCAGGGTGTCGAGTCCGAGCTGGGTGGCGCCGCTGTCAAGCAGCCGCAGCACCACCTTCTCGCCGTGACGGCTCGGCAGGGTGCTCACCCGGAAATCCATGGTGCGGCCTCGGAACGCCCGCCGGATCCGTCCGTCCTGAGGAAGCCGCCGTTCGGCGATGTCCAGGTCGGCCATGATCTTCAGCCGGGAGGTCACCGCCGGGATCAGGCTCTTGGGCAGGGTCTCGACCGCGCGGAGCACGCCGTCCTGGCGGAAGCGGATCAGCAGACCGTTTTCCTGGGGTTCCACGTGGATGTCGCTCACGCTGTTGGTGAGCGCCTCGATCAGGATCCGATCCACCAGGCTCAGCACTGGCGAGAGCGTTTCCTGGCGGCTGCTGGCTTCGAGATCCTCGTTGGCGATCGGATCTTCGGAGGCGTTGGCCGTCCCACTCAGATCAATGCCCGCGAAGAGGGAGGTTGCTCGATCGTGGGCGCGGGCCTGCATCTCGGTGCCGTTGGTGGGGGGATGGGGGCTGGATCGTGCCTGGGGTTCGCCCGTGGCTGGCCTGAGATCAGAACGGGACTTGGCCTGGAGGGTCTATGGGGTCTTGCGGGCAGTCGTGCAGGGATCGGAGTCGGAGCTTGCCTGCGGGGAGTGATCCAGAACACCGCTCTGCGTACTGCAGCATTCTGCATCATTTTTCGGTAAACGCTGGTGGCGTCACTGTGTTGGGTTACGAAATCCGGGCGCCGTCGCCGCGTTGCCGAGGTGCGGGCTTCCGCCGCTTGTGGGGGGGTGGCCCGGCGCAGCAACATGAATGAATCGAAACGCATGTCCTGCAAGCATGAGCGGCGAGCCCACCCAGGCCGGCGGTGCCGGTAGTGAAGTCCAGGAGCCTTCCGGGCAGGCCCCGGCTGCCGGCGTTCCGGCTGCGGCGGAGGCGGTTCCATCCCAGGAGATTGGCGGGGTGGCCGGTTCCGATCAAGGAGGCCCCCCCCCGCAGTCCCCGGCTCTGGCTGCCGATCCGGTGGCGGCGGCAGCCACGGCGGAGCTCGGGGCTGAGGCCGGAGCTCTCTCCCGACTGCAGGAGCTGGAGTCCGAACTGGCTTCCCTGCGGGTGGAGCACCAGACCGTGCGCGATCAGTACATGCGGATTGCCGCCGATTTCGACAACTTCCGCAAGCGCCAGAGCCGCGACCAGGAGGATCTGCGCGTCCAGATCGCCTGCAACACCCTCAGCGAGATCCTGCCGGTGGTCGACAACTTCGATCGGGCTCGTCAGCAGCTCAATCCCCAGACCGAGGAGGCCCAAAGCCTGCATCGCAGCTACCAGGGCCTCTACCGCCAGCTCGTGGATGTGTTCAAGCAACTGGGCGTTTCGCCAATGCGGGTGGAGGGCGAACCGTTCGATCCGACCCTGCATGAGGCCGTGCTGCGCGAACCGAGCCAGCACCATCTCGAGGATGTGGTGATCGAGGAGCTGCAGCGGGGCTACCACCTTCATGGCCGCGTCCTGCGCCACGCCCTGGTGAAGGTGTCGATGGGCCCGGGCCCTGACGGCACGGTTGCTTCCGGCGAGGAGCAGGCCGGCTGATGGCCGATTACTACGCCCAGTTGGGGGTCGGCCGCGACGCCGACGCGGACACCATCAAGCGGGCCTACCGCCGTCTGGCCCGCCAGTACCACCCTGATGTGAACAAGGACCCCGGGGCGGAGGACCGCTTCAAGGAGATCGGCCGGGCCTACGAGGTGCTCAGCGACCCCCAGACCAAGGCCCGTTTCGACCAGTTCGGTGAGGCCGGTCTCGGGGGAGGCGGCGGCATGCCCGACATGGGCGATGTGGGCGGCTTCGCCGATCTGTTCGAAACCTTCTTCAGCGGCTTCGGCGGTGCCGCCGCCGGCGGCCCCCGCCGCCGGGGCCCGCGCCAGGGCGACGATCTTCGCCTCGACCTCACGATCGACTTCAGCGAGGCCGTGTTTGGGGTGGAGAAGGAGGTTCAACTGCGCCACCTGGAAACCTGTGGCACCTGCAGCGGTTCCGGCGCCAAGGCCGGCAGCGGTCCCACCACCTGCGGCACCTGTTCCGGCGCCGGCCAGGTGCGGCGGGCCACCCGCACGCCCTTCGGCAGCTTCACCCAGGTGGCCCCCTGTCCCACCTGCGAGGGCACCGGCCAGACCATCGCCGACCCCTGCACCGCCTGTCAGGGCCAGGGTCTGCAGCAGGTGACCAAGAAGCTCCGCATCAATATTCCCGGCGGCGTTGACACCGGCACACGCCTGCGGGTGGCCAACGAGGGCAATGCCGGCCAGCGGGGCGGATCCCCCGGCGACCTCTACGTGTTCCTCGGGGTGCGGGCCCACCCTGAATTGCGCCGGGAGGGCACCACCATCCTCTCGGAGCTGCCCCTCAGCTATCTCCAGGCGATCCTGGGCGACACCATCGAGGTCGAGACCGTGGACGGCAAGGAATCCCTGGAGATTCCGCCCGGCACCCAGCCCGGTGCGGTGCTCACCCTCAAGGGCAAGGGGGTGCCGCGGCTGGGCAATCCCGTGGCCCGCGGCAACCACCAGTTCACCGTGAAGGTGCACGTGCCCACCCGACTCAGCGGCGAGGAGCGCCAGCTGTTGGAGCAGCTCGCAGGCCATCACAGTCGCAAGGATCAGAAGCCTCCCCACAAGAGCGGTCTGTTCGGCGGCCTGTTCGGCGGTTGAGCGCGATGGAGGAGGCGCACCTCGATCTGCGTGGCACCCCCTGCCCGCTCAACTATGTGCGTGCCCGCCTAGCCCTGGAGAAGGTGCCCGAGGGGGGGTATCTTCTCCTCGATCTCGACGCCGGAGAGCCCGAGCGCATGGTGGCGGAGGGGCTTCGCGGCGATGGTCATGGGGTGGAGCGGATCGAGGCCGGGGATAGCGGTTTGGCAGGGGTGCGGTTGCGGATCCATCGTGGTTGAGTCCCCAGGGGCCTCCGGTCGGGTGGTGGCTCTGCAGGCCAATTACTGCCGGGTCGAGCTCGATGCTCCCGGCCCTGGCGGATGGCGCCGGCTTCTCTGTACGCGCCGGAGTCGCCTCGACCATGAGGGCCTTCAGGTGTGGGTGGGGGATCGGGTGCGGCTGGAGGGCATCGACTGGACGGCCGGCCGGGCCGCTGTGGCCCAGGTGGAGCCCCGCCAAAACCTGCTGCAACGCCCCACCGTGGCCAATGTCGACCGCGTGATCGTGGTCACCGCGTTGGCGGAACCCGATCTCGATGCGCTGCAGCTCACCCGTTTCCTGGTGTCCGCCGAGGGCAGCGGCGCCGCGGTGGACCTGGTGCTCGGCAAGGCGGATCTGGTGGCGGAGCCGGCCCTGCGGCAGGCCTGCGCTGACTTCGAAGCCTGGGGCTATCCGGTCTTTCCCCTCTCGACCCGCACCGGTCTGGGGCTTGACACCCTCCGGTATCACCTGCGGACTGCGGCGGGCATCACGGTGTTGTGCGGACCCTCCGGGGCCGGCAAGAGCAGCCTGCTGAATGCCCTGGTTCCTGATCTGGATCTGCGTGTGGCGGCCGTCTCCGGAAGGCTGCAGCGCGGGCGTCACACCACCCGCCACGTGGAGCTGTTTCCACTGCCCTCCGAGGTGGCCGCGGATTCTTTCCCCCTCTTTCCTGCCACCCCGGCCCTAGTGGCCGACACCCCCGGATTCAACCGGCCGGAGCTTCCCTCCGACCCGGTTTTGCTGGCGCAGGCTTTTCCGGAGATCCGGCAGCGTCTGGCCCTTGGCCCCTGTCGTTTCCGGAATTGTCGTCATCTGGAGGATCCGGGCTGCGCCTTGGGCACCGACTGGCCCCGCTTTTCCCACTATCGCCAGTGTCTGGAGGAGGTGGAAGCCATCGCTTCAGTCCCTTCCCGCGTGGCCACGACCAGCCGACGCCGGACCAGCCGACGCCAGGCCAGCCACGATCTCAGCCGCCCAGGCCGGGAAGATTCAGATCCAGACCACCCGTGAGGTCATCCATCCGTTCCCGCATCGTGCTGGTGGAGGTTTCGTAGGCGTTCTTGAGGGCTTCGAACACCGCTGTTTCCACGCTGCTCAGCGGCTGGTTGAGCAGGGCGGGATCCAGCGACACCTTGAGGGGTTGCTGGTTCCCCGAGAGCCACACCTTGGCTAGGCCGTCGGCGCTGCTGCCCTCGATCTCCATCGCATCGAGATCTTCCTGCAGTTTCTGGGCGTCCTGCTGGATCTGCTGGGCCTTGCGGAAGGCCTCGGTGAGCTGTCCAAAGTTGGGAAGTCCGAAGCCAGCCACGTCACGTTGCGAAGGAAGTAGTGAAAGGCTAGTCCCCGTCGGGCGGGAAGCCCAGCCTTTTGACCTCCGGATGCAGGTCGATGCCGGTGGATTCCCGCACCCGTTGCCTCACCAGGTTGATCAGGGCGTCGATGTCGGCGGCCGTGGCGCCACCGGTGTTCACGATGAAGTTGGCGTGGAGCGGCGACACCTCGGCCCCGCCGATGCGGGTGCCCTTCAGCCCCAGGCTCTCCACCAGCCGGCCGGCCTTTTCGGGTTCGGGGTTGCGAAACACACTGCCGCAGCTGGGTTGCTGGTAGGGCTGGGTGCTGGTGCGGCTGTGCAGGTTGGCGCTGGTGCGGGCGGTGACCGCTGCGGGATCGTGGCCGGGTTCGAGCAGGAAGCGGGCGGAGAGCACCAGCAGGGGCTCCTGCTGCAGCCGGCTGTGCCGGTAGTCGAAGTCGAGATCGGCGGCGCGGATGCGATGGGGTTCGCCAGATCCGCTGGGGTCGAGCACCAGCACCGAGTCGAGCCATTCGGCGGTGCAGCCCCCCTGGGCGCCGGCATTCATCACGGCGGCACCTCCCACGGTGCCAGGAATGCCCACCGCCCATTCAAGTCCGTGCAGGCCTGACCTGGCCACCTTGCGGGCCAGGGTGGGGATCGGTTCGCCGGCCTCTGTCTCCACCACCCCGCTCTCGCCATCCACCCGGCTGCCCTGCAGTCGCCGGATGCAGAGGGTGAGGCCCGGCAGGCCCCGGTCGGCGATCAGCAGGTTGGAGCCCGCCCCGATCGCCCGCAGGGGCAGCTCGCGCTCCCGGGCCCAACGGGCCAGGGCAACCAGCTGGGCGCCATCGGCGGGCTCGGCAAACCACTCTGCGGGTCCACCCACCCGCCAGGTGGTGAACTCCTGGAGAGGCACTCCCGGCCGCAGGCCGGTCGGGGGATTGGGGCCGGCCCCCATCTCAGGCCACCAGTGGAGCCGTGGCCGCTGTGAACCACGAACCCTCGAGGTTTTGCAGGCGATCCCAGAGGCTGTTCACATCGCCCGCTCCCATCGCCAGCACCAGATCGCCCGCCTCGGTGCAGGCGGCCACCCGCTGGGCCAGGACCGTGAGATCCGGGCTGGCCTCCACGGTGCTGGAGGGGATGCGCGCCTGCACGGCGGCGGCCAGGGCCTCGCTCGACACGCCCTCGATCGGGGCTTCTCCGGCGGCATAGAGGGGGGCCACCAGCACCAGGTCGGCGGCGGCGAGGGCGTCGGCGAACTCCTCGAGGAACTGGGCCGTCCGGCTGTAGCGATGGGGCTGAAACACCGCCACCAGGCGGCGGGGCTGGCTGGGCAGGGGGCTGCGGCCGCTCTCCACCATCAGCCGGGCCATCTGCAGGGTGGCGGCCACCTCGCTCGGATGGTGCGCGTAGTCGTCGACCACGATCCGGCCTCCCCAGAGCCCGCGGCAGTCGAATCGGCGTCCTGGGGGCTGGAGTTGCGCCACCGCCTCCTTCAGCGCCGCGAAGGGAACCCCTTCCAACCGGCAGGCGGCCATGGCGGCGGTGGCATTGCTGAGATTGTGGCGGCCCGGAAGGGGCAGCTCGAAAGTGCCCACCAGCGCGCCGTTCTCGAAGAAATCGGCCCGGGTGCCATCGCCCCGTTCCTCACTGGCGATGGCAGCGAAGGCCACCCCATCGGCCCGCTCGGTCGACCACCAGCTGTCTGCCGCGAAGGATTCACGCAGAATCGGGCAGTCGCGGTTGGCCAGTAGCCGGCGGCAGCCTGCCGCGAAGCGTTGGAGGGTGGCCACCAGGGCGGCCAGGTCGGGGTAGTGGTCGGTGTGGTCGAGTTCGAGGTTGGTGATCACGCCCAGCTCGGCGGCGAACTTCACCAAGGAGCCATCGGATTCATCGGCCTCCGCCACCAGCAGGCGGCCATCGCCATGGCGGCCGTTGCTGCCGAAGGCGGGCACGATGCCGCCGATCACCGCGGTGGGGTCGTGGCCGGTGGCCTCCAACAGGGTGGCCACCAGGGTGCTGGTGGTGGTCTTGCCGTGGCTGCCGGCCACGGCGATTGAGGGCTGACCGGCGATCAGGGCGGCGAGCACGTCGGAGCGGTGGCAGAGGGGAAAGCCCAGCCGGCGGGCTTCCTGCACCTCCGGGTTGCTCTCCGGCACGGCCGAGCTCAGCACCACCAGAGGGAGCGGGGCTGCCGCGGCGGCACCGCCGCTCGGCTCCGCTCCGATGGCGTGGATGGTGGCGGCGTTCTGTTCGTGGAAGATGCGAACCCCAGCCTTGCCCAGGGCCGAGGTCACGGCGTTGTCGCGGGGGTCGGAGCCGCTGACGCGGAAGCCGCGGCTGGCGAGGATCCCCGCCAGGGCCGACATGCCGATCCCGCCCACGCCGATGAAATGGAGCGGCTGCTGGCGGTCGAGCTGCAGGCCCAAGGGCGTCTCCGGAGGTCTGCCGAAAATACGGCGCCGGATGGCTGCTGTCGCGCCCCAATGTCTTACGAATTTCATCGCTGCCTGCGCTCTCCCCACCGTGATCCGCGGTTCGGGGTGCGGACCAGGCTGGGCCGACGAGTGCCGTTTCGGCCGGATCCTCCTCAGTCGGATCTCAGGCGAACCTCATCGGGCCTTCACCGCGTGGGAGGCTGTGGGTGCTCCTCCGGCAGTCCCGTCCATCCCCGAATGGGCCCGGAGCCCCGCCGAAGGAGCCGCACCGCTATCTCTGTATGATCGGCGGCCGAATCACCCTTACTAGCGGATCCCGCCGCTTTCTGCCATGACCCTGCGCGTAGCGATCAATGGATTCGGCCGCATCGGCCGTAACTTCATGCGCTGCTGGCTGAGCCGCGGGGCCAATACCGGCATCGAGGTGGTGGGCTTGAACGACACCTCCGATCCGAAGACCAACGCCCACCTACTCCAGTACGACACGATGCTTGGCCACATCCGCAATGCGGAGGTGAGCCACACCGAAGACACGATCATCGTGAACGGTAAGCACATCAAGTGCTTCTCCGACCGCAACCCCCTCAACCTGCCCTGGAAGGAGTGGGGCGTGGATCTGGTGATCGAGGCCACCGGGGTGTTCATTGACCAGAAGGGAGCCGGTAAGCACATCGAAGCTGGCGCGAAAAAAGTCTTGATCACGGCCCCCGGCAAGGGTGAGGGTGTGGGCACCTTCGTGGTGGGCGTCAACGCTGATCAATATCGCCACGAAGACTTCGACATCATCAGCAACGCCAGCTGCACCACCAACTGCATGGCGCCGCTGGTGAAGGTGCTTGACCAATCCCTCGGGATCGTGAAGGGCATGATGACCACCACCCATAGCTACACGGGTGACCAGCGCATCCTCGATGCCTCCCACCGCGACCTGCGCCGTGCCCGCGCCGCCGCCGTGAACATCGTGCCCACCTCCACCGGTGCCGCCACCGCTGTGGCCTTGGTGTATCCGCCGATGAAGGGCAAGCTCAACGGCATCGCCCTGCGGGTGCCCACCCCCAATGTGTCGGTGGTGGACATGGTGCTGGAAGTGAGCCGCGCCACCACGAAAGAAGAGGTGAATAGCATCTTCAAGGCTGCTTCTGAGAACGGCATGAAGGGGATCATCAAGTATTGCGATCTTCCCCTGGTGTCCACCGACCACGCTGGCACCGATGAATCCACGATTGTCGATGCCGACCTCACCCTGGTGATGGATGGCAACATGGTGAAAGTGATCTCCTGGTACGACAACGAGTGGGGCTACAGCCAGCGCGTGGTTGATCTCGCTGAGGTGGTGGCGAAGAACTGGAAGTAAGGACTGGGCCAGTCTCGCCTTCCTGGGTCGTCCTGCGGGGCGGCCTTTTTTGTTCTGGCTGTCCGGTTACCCACGGCGCAGGGCACTCACGGAGGCGAAGGGGCCAGGCGGCGGACCTTCCGAACCAGCGCGGTCGTATCCGGTTCAGACTGCCCCCATCGCCCCGGAGCCATGCCGCCCGATATCCGCTGGCAGCAGCGCTTCGCCAATTTCTGCCAGGCCCTGGATCAGCTGGAGACCTTTTTTCAGCCTCCCGCGCTCAATGAGCGCGAGCGCCAGGGCCTGATCAAGGCTTTTGAATACTGTTTCGAGCTGGGCTGGAACACCCTGCGGGACCTGCTGTTGGCGGAGGGCAACGCCGGCCTGATCGGTTCGCGCGACACCCTTAGGCTGGCCTTCCGGGTGGGGCTTGTTCGCGACGGAGAGGCCTGGCTGGCCATGGTGCAGGACCGCAATCTCACCAGTCACACGTACAACCGCAGCACTGCTGAGCAGGTGAGCGAGCAAGTGGGCACTCGCTATCTGCCCTGTTTCCAGGAGCTGCGCCTGGTGCTGAGCGAGCGCGTTCAAGCCACTGCCGCTGGCGAGGTGCATGGCTGAGATTCCAGGCGCTGCGGCCGCTACCCCCGCCGCGATCCCCGGCGTCGCGCCGGAGGCCTCAGCCCGCCTGCTGGCCCTGCTCAGTGCCGAGCCCGCCGTGGAGGAGGTTTGGCTCTACGGCTCCAGGGCCATGGGCCGCCATCACGCCGGCTCCGACATCGACCTCACCCTGGTGGCGCCGGGCTTGAGCCACCAGGGACGCCTGCGCCTGATGGGAGCCCTTGACGACCTGCTGCTGCCCTGGAGCATCGACCTCTCCCTGCGGCACGAGCTGCCCGAATCCCTGGCTCAGCACGTGGCCCGGGTGGGGCGGCGGCTGGTGCCTGGCTGAGCGCCGCCGGCATGACGCTTGTTGCCAGATGCCGATTCGATTGGGCGAATGCAATCGATTCAGGCGTCAGCCGGCTGATCAGGCTTCAAACTGTCGGGTTCCCGGGCAGACGCTCGAGGTTGGCCACGTTCACCTGGGTGGTGACGCCATCGGCCCAGCTCACGGTCGCCAGCAGTAGGGAGCTGCCAGGGCTCAACGGGGCGATGACGGTCACGGTGCCGCGGACAAACGGACCCACGCTGGTGGGTGCGGCGGGGCCGCTGAGCATCGCCAGCGACTGCAGGAAGCTTCCCGGGCCGGATGGGGATGAGCCCTATGTGCTGTTCGTGAATCAGACCGAGTACGGCAATGCCCGCTACCGCTTCGCGGGCCTGCGGCTACCTGCGCACCAACGTGCTCTCGGCCCGGCCCGACCTCAAGAAGTACACGGACCTGCGGTTCAGGCAGGAGGACAAGCGCCATGCCGATGCCGCCGGGCCGGGCGAGGACGTGGTGCTGGTGTTCATGGAGGCCCTGGGCCTGGAGCCACCGCTGACCCTGGTCTGCAGCGACCTGCACCTTCAGATGGAGGGCTACCCGATCGAGCAGGGGGCGGAGATTGAGATCCCGCTGCTGCCGCCCAGCGCCCGCGGGCCGGCCAAGGGTTTCGGCTGAAGGGCCTGGGGGCCGGCGCACTGCCGCCGATACCGTGGGGCCTCACCTGCCCCTTTACGCCCGGCGATGCCTGCCCATGCGCTCCTGCCGGCCGTGAACCGTCTGCTCCAGCAGGTGGAGGAGACCAGCGGGCTGCCGGTGGCGGTGGCTCAGCAGAGCGACCTGGAGAACCTGGCCACGCTGCGGCCGGCGACACCGGAGCGCCAAGCGCATTTGATCGTTTATCGGGATGCTGATGAGGCCAGCAGCTACCACGTGGCCTTTGAGGCAGCCCTGCTGCTACGCATCGTGCAGGTGCCGGCCGAGCAGCGGGTGAACCTCAACGAGAAGCGCGAGGCCCGAGAGAAGGTGATCTCCCAGGTGGAGAAACTGGTCAAGGGCAGCTTGAGCCTGGCCCTGGCGCGGAAGGCGGGGCTGCGCTTCTACGACGGGCTGATGGTGCAGCTGCGCTCGACAGGCCCAGGGCTGTGGGCCGATCGCTGGCTGTTCGAGCAGGTGCCGGAACTGCGGGGTCTGCAGGCGGCGGTGCTCCAAAGCCAGGTGCAGCAGAACGTGCCCTGCCTCAATGCCGAGGTGGACAAGATGGGCCCCGCCGATGTGGTGAAGGCCAGTAGGGCGATGAATGCCGCCTATGCCTTTCAGACCGCCGAGCTAGTCGGCATCCCGCCGCTGGCAATCCCGTACCAGGCGGCAGGGTTTGAGGCCCTGGCCAGGGAGCTGATCGCCATCACCCGCGCCGAGCCCACCACGGCGGATCCGGATCGGGAAATCGTCGATGGCTGGGCCGAGAAGCTGGGCCTTTCCCGCTGGTACGTCTGGAAGACGCCCTGATGGAGAGCACAGCCTTCACCTTGGAAGAGGCCACGTTTGATGCCTCCTTGCTGCCGGAGGGCAGCCGCACGCCCGGCACGGTGGCATTCCACCGGGCAGTGACCGACTACTTCCAGAAGTCCTATGCCTCCATGGGCGGCCAGCTGTCGGTGGTGTTCGCCGCCGGCCGCATCGAGGTGGCCTGGGAGCCGGCGGCACCGGAACCGGCAGGGCCGGGAGCACCAGCGATGGCCTCCATCGGCCCGCTCCTGCAGCAACGCCGGTTCGATGAAGCCCGGCCTCTGCTGGAAACCCTGCTGCAGCTGCAGCCCGAACACCCTGAGGCCCTCTACAACCTTGGCGTGCTCGCCAGCGAAGAGGGCCGGCTGGAGGAAGCCCGACTGCTATTGCGCCGGGCGGTGATCGCCAACGCCGGTGATACCCACGCCCAGGCCAACGCAGAGGTGGCGCTGGGATTGGCCGCGCTCAGGCAGGAGGACCGCTCAGAAGCAAGGCAGGCCCTGGAGGCGGCCATCGAGCTGGAGCCGCGGAACGCCTTTGCCATCCGCAGCCTTGGCAGCCTGCTGGTGATCGCCGGGGCCCTGGCCGCCGGCATCGAACGCTTTCGCCAGGCGCTGGCGGTGGCACCGGATGACCTGGTTACCACCTTCAACCTGGCCCAGGCGTTGCTGGAGCTGGATCACCAGGAGCACCGCGACGAGGCAGATCGGCTGCTGCTGCGCGTGATCGAGGCCCAGCCCTACGGCGAGCTGGCCAACAAGGCCAAGGACCTGCGGGGCAGCATCGCCAGCCGGGATCTGCGGGCCGAGCAGCCCGATGGCTTGCGGCAGGACGCCGTGAGCTACTGCCTCCAGGCCTTGCAGCTGTTCGAGGGGATGGATCAGCAGCGCTTCATGGCGGTACTCAGCGAGGTGGCGGCCATGGGGCAGGGCGGGCTGCAGATCAACGAGCCCGGTACCTCCCGCAGACTCAAGACCCTTCCCGGCAGCTGGAGCGACCTGGCCCTGGCCTGCCTGATCCATGTGGGCATGAAACGGCTGACGCCCGATGAGGACTCAGGGCTGGGGATCGGGGCGGAGTACGAGGAGGCGGTGCGGTTGCATGGGACTGGAGGCACGAATCCATGACTCTCTGGCTGATCCGCGCCGGATCCCGCGGCGAACACGAGCAGAAGTTCCTCGATGAGGGCCGGGTGTATGTGGCCTGGGATGGCCTGGATGTGGATCTGGGGGCTCTTCTGGATCGGCAGGGGTTGATCCGGGTCATGGAGGACCGTTTCCCAGACGAGAAGGCGAAGGCCCTGGTGAACTGGTCCTCGCAGGTCTGGCCCTTCGTGCGAGACATGGCCAAGGGTGACTGGGTAGTGATGCCCTCGAAACTGCAGTCAGGCCTGTATTTCGGCGAGCTCACCAGCGACTACCACTTCGAAGCGGCAGGCCCGAATCCCTACTACCACTGGCGCAGCGTCAACTGGTTCAGCGGGCTCATCCCGCGCACGGTCTTTCCCCAGGACCTGCTCTATTCCTTTGGGGCGTTCATGACGATCTGCCGGATTCAGCGCAATGACGCTGAGGCCCGGGTCAAGGCAATGGCTGCCCGCAATTGGCAGACCGAAGCTGTGGCGGCGCTTGCGCCTCGTATCCCCGGTGGTGTCCAGTCGAGTGGTGGGGGAGAAGACGCTGCAGAAGCCGCTGAGGCCAACCTCAAGGAACTGGCCGCCGATCAAGTCGAGCGGCTAATCGAGGCCAGGTTCAAGGGACATGGCCTCACCGAGTTGGTGGAGGCGATCCTCAAAGCCGAGGGGTACAGCACCTATCGCAGTCCGGAGGGTGCTGATGGAGGCGCCGACATTCTGGCCGGAGGGGGTGAATTGGGCTTCGGGAAGCCTTCGATCTGTGTCGAGGTGAAATCAGGAGATGGGCCAGTGGATCGCCCCACGGTGGACAAACTTATCGGGTCCGGGCAGAAGTTTGGAGCTGAAACCTGTCTGTTCGTGAGCTGGAGTGGGTTCAAGCCCAATGTGCAGAAAGAATTGGCAGCCAGCTTCTTCAAGGTGCGGCTCTGGAGCCGTAAGGATCTGCTGGAGAAGCTCTACGACAACTACGAACGCTTACCAGAGGAGGTCCGGTTGGAATTGCCACTAAAGAGGGTGTGGATGGTGACTGCGGACCAGCAGGAGTAATCAGGTGCTCGATGGTTCGTATTGAAAAACATCATCCAGAGAGCGGGCTGGCAGGAAGAAGGCTGGATTATCGTTCGAAGCGAGGGCCTTAAAGTGTGCATTTCCGCAGTTTATTTTTGCGCTTTCTTTATCTCGTAAGTCGTCGGTGAACAAGCTGCTTTTCGTTTCTACAACGAGATAGAGTCTCTCTCCCTCAGGTTTATCCACCAGGACAGCCCAATCTGGATTGTATGGCCCAAGGGGGGTGGAAATCTTGAACCAGGCCGGGAGTTTGGCGTAGACCTTAATCGCCTCGTTCTTTTCGAGGTCTTCGGCAAAGGTTCGTTCGGTGTCCGATTGGTAAATCACCTGTTCATGGACCGACTTGTTAGCATCGATCATTGACTTGAGATAACCCGATAGCTCCTGGCTCTCAAACAACTGCTGGGCGTAGTAGGCATCATCTCCGATCCGCTGGTACTTAATGCCATCCACTAAGGCCATGCGTTTGGTGCGGTTGATGATCTCAGCGGCCAGCTCGATAAACTGCTGAGGGTTGCGTTTGAAATCATCAAGCCGCTTGCTATCTACAAGGATGCGGTAAATGCTGCGACGCGTGAGCGAGGTCTTGTCCTGAAGATCGGTCAGGATGTCGGGCAGTTCGATGTCGCTCTCGTCGAGGGTCACGGGTGCGGCGGCGGACTTCTCAGTGGTGTCCACACCCGAGCGGCCAATGGCAATGTCGGCCTTGCGCCATTGCAGGCGGGTTTTGGCGACGGCTGGTGCTTCTGCCAGCGCCTTAATGCAGTTGGACAGTAGGGCCTCGTTGTCGAACTGCACCCGGTAGGTGGTCTTGTGCTTGATGCGATCCCAGAGGGCCTTGAAGTCTGCACCGTGCAGCACGGCTTGGCGGCTCTTTATTTGCCTGCGTTCGTCAGCGTTTTTGATCTCGAGACGGCCGGCAAGCTTGCGGAGGATATCCCTCACTTGTGGGAGCTGGGCCGCAAACGGCTCCGGCAGGGTCAATGTGTCGTTCTTGAGCGCTTTGCGCAGTGAGTCTTGGACCTTGCCATGCGCATTGAGAAGTTTTTCAGCCTTCAGGTATTCCCAGAGTTGCTTCGATCGATCAATCCCTAACTGTGTAAGTTGGCCGTCGGCCCCCATGATACTTAGCCCGGCAAACTGATGCGATTCAACGATGCCGAAGTGAATGCCGGTATCGCTTTCTATTTCTTTCTGAAGGTTTTCAGCGAACTGTTCATAGCTCTCGGTTGCGATCACGGTAAGAGTGTTGATCTCAAAGCCACGCAGGCGCTCGCCTTGTTGGTTCACGCAGAGGCGTAGGCCACGGCCAATGGTCTGCCGGCGCTGCTGCTCAGATGCCATGTCCCGCAGCGTGCAGATCTGAAAGACGTTCGGATTGTCCCAGCCTTCTCGCAGGGCAGAGTGCGAGAAAATGAACTTTAGTGGCGTATCAAGGCTGAGGAGCTTTTCCTTGTCACGCATGATCAAGTTGTAGGTGTCGTCATCCGCCTTGGTCGTTCCTTCACCCCTTGAATCTTCTTGATTACCCAGGTGGCTCCGCGCAGAGCGAGCAGGGCGCATAGACTGGTACGCATATACCAGTCGGATCATGTCGCGCAGTGCCATCCAGTTCCAGAAAGGCCTTTCCCTGCTTGAGTTCCAGCGGCTCTTCGGCAGCGAGGAGCAATGTGAGGCTGCT
>Ga0209299_1000252_pt1 | contig 30326 bp, 43 predicted proteins | sample S_140806_MF_Meta_FD_187326 | JGI IMG/M metagenome (GOLD analysis project Ga0209299, IMG submission 187326) | Freshwater microbial communities from Lake Simoncouche, Canada to study carbon cycling - S_140806_MF_MetaG (SPAdes) (version 2) | ecosystem: Environmental > Aquatic > Freshwater > Lake ...
AGCCCGGACACGCACCGCGTACTGGCGGTCGCGCTGGACTATTGCCGCAAGAACCCCGCACCACGGAGGTAGACTCATGCACATGGGCAAGCGCCGGCGCGTCGCCGCCATCCTCCTGTCGGGCTTCGATGACTGCCTCCTCGGGGTGTCCTACCCCCGTAGCGGGGAGCGCGGCATCCCGGTCGCCGTCTATTCGGCGGACATGATTGCGGCTCGCCTGCGGGACAACGACGGGATGAGCCACCGCGATGCCAAGGCGTTCGTGGCCGATCAGATTGAGCAGGAGTGGCTTGGGGCCGGCACGCCCCGGATCGTGTGGGCGGCGACCGCCAACGACTTTGGGGTGGCCGAAGATCCCCCAGCACCCCCGCAAGCCGCCTAGGTTGCCCCAGGACGCGCCCGCCCCGCCTGGACGGCCGGAAGGGCATCCCGCGCCCCCTGCCCGGTAGGGGCCATCCTGTGGCATCAAATAATTCTGCGAAATATCCGCACTACCTCCTACACGGGCGTATACGAAGTGGTATTGTTCACCGTGTCGCAGGAACGCACGTTGCGGGAGCGCGACACAACCAGGAGAACACCATGCCCGAACCGATTGACACCACCGAATCCGAATGGCTCGCCGCGTACTACGCCGAATACGAGCGGAATCGCCCCGCCCTGGTGATGAATATCGCCACCTCCAACGCAAACCCGGACGAAGAAACGGAATACGCAGAGTCTCCGAACGCCTGACGCAGAAGGAATCAACCCATGATTACGAACAACCGCAAGCCCGCCGCCCGCCGCGAAATCGCCGCCCATCTTGCTTTCAAAGCAGCCTCCGCTGCCTGCAATCAAATCAGCGCGATGATTGGTTCGACAGAAATTGCCCGCCGCGAATACGAAACCACGGATGCCGCCGCGAGTGAGGCATACGCCAAGGCCACCGAAGAACTTCGCAAGCTGCACGACCGCTTGATTGAAATTGCGGAGGAAGCCGACCTGGCCTCCATGATGGCCGAAAAGCGCGCTTTCTACCGCGCACTCGGTGTGAAGATGGCTGCCCCGTAACCATTAACCGGGGCGATGCGACCGCCCCTTTCGCACACAAGGAGAACACCATGAACAACCGATTCACCAGCCGCCGCCGCAATAGCACCACCTACATCTGCGAGTGCTGCGGCAAGCGCACCCGCGAAACGGGCAACGAGGAATCCACCCGCGACCTTTGCCTTGCGTGCGACCTCGCCGGAGAAATTGAAATTGCAATCAGCGACAACCGCAGCAAGTTCACGCAGGAACAGCTCAACGGAATTGATGCCGCGATGGAAGATGCCAAGTACGACACGAAGGACGCTGATACCGAGGCAATCAAGAGCATCCATAACGAAGTTTGCAACATCGCCTACGCCTGAAACAACCGGGGCGATGCGACCGCCCCTTTCCCACCTACCCATGATCACCGCACAAACACCCATCGACTCCGACCCCGTGCATCAGATGCTCTCCACCCGCGCCCTGCACGTTCTCATCATCGGGCAGGCAATCCCGACCGTGGGCGACCTTGCCGCTGTTGACCGCGCCACCGCGGCCAAGTGGCGGCAATGCGGCGCGGTCACCCTGGCCGAATTCGACCGCCTCCTGCGCTCCGCAGGACTGTGGTGGGGTGGGCAGCATTCCGGCGACATCGAAGCCGTCCGCGCCCGCCTCAAGGAACTTGAGGAGGCCAACGCCGTCCTGCGCGCCATGCTTGCCCCCAACACGCTGGCGGCCTTCGACCGCTACACGCAGCTCGTCAAGGAGTACGCGCAATGAAGCACAAGCGCACGGGCCGCCGGCGCGGCTACGCCGACCTCTTCGACCGCGTCATCTACCTGGTGGTGCAGACCGACAAGGGCATCTACCCCACGCGCCTCGCCCTCTCCACGATTTGGGGGTGCAGCCCCAGGGCGGTCTCCCACCTCGTGGACCACGCCAAGCACACCTACGGAGTGCGCGTGCGCTCCGTGACCGAACGCAACCGCGGCTACGAACTCGTCAGCCCGGGTGTCCTGAACCTCAACGCCCTCAAGGAGCGCGCATGATCGAACTACCGGAAAACCTCCTGCCATTTGAGCGCAACCGAATCAATGACCTACGCAAGCTTGCCGACAAGGCCGGACCAGCGACCGCGTTTGCGGCGGAACAGGTGGTGTCCATGCTTGTGAGCGCGTTGCAATACAACTGGGAATCCGCCGACAAGCACCGCGCCGAGCGCGACCGCCTGGAATCCATCATCGTGCGCCTGGGCGGCGGGTTCGACCGTCGCGGCCTCGAGGGCGAACCACGCGGCATCATGGTGCAGCACGGCATTCACACCGTGGTGGAGGATTCTCAATGAAGGACATCGTCACGCAGCTCCGCGCCAACAGCGAGTGCCTTGCGCCGTCGATCATGCTTGAGGCCGCCGACATCATCGAACGCCTCCGCGAGGAGCGCGATGATGCGCGGCGGGAGGTGTGCGAATGGTGCGGGTTGTTTACAAATGAGTCGCCGCAGGGCGTGGCAGTAAAGAACAACTGGGATTGTTTCGAGGAGGACGGCAAGTGAGCGACCGAGATCACATGGCAGCCGCAATGCTTCAGGTCATTTTCAACAGTTCTGCCAACTGGGGACCGTGTCAGCACGAAAACCAAAAGTGGTATTGGGACGACATGACATCGGCGGCGGAAGTTGCGTATCGGCTTGCTGACGCCATGTTCAAGGCGCGCTATACAACCGAGGACGAGGAGGACGGCAAGTGAGCGACCGCAAACATCAAGTCTGTTTCTATTGTGACGCGCTCGTGTCAGGCAACGGCGTAGGGGATCACTTCCCCATTCCCAAAAATTGCGGTGGAACGGAAACCGTGCCATGCTGCGTGTCATGTCACGATATGAAAGACCGATTCAACCTTGAGAACTGGGGCATGGAATGGCAATCCGCAGTCATCGCCGATTTTCCGAAGGTGTCACGCGAGACACGGATCTTCCTTGCCAAAGTGATGCGGCTTGCCGCGGAAGCCACGAAGCTTCAAGCCGAGCTGAAGGAAGCGAAGGCCCGCAACACCCTGTACCTTTCCCGACTCCAGGAGCATGAAGCCCGTGAACAATGACCGCTGCGAGTGCGAAATCTGCCGCCAGTACCGATCCCAGGACCGCATCATCAATGCCGTGGTCATCTGCATCGGTTTCGTTGCGGCCGCCATCATGGCCTACGTTGGCGTGATATGCTTCCGCGTATGGCAGTAATCACGACCTACGACCAATTCAAGGCCACCATCACCGAAGCCGTGGCCGCCGCCGGCGGCACGCGATCCGGCCTCGCACGCGAGATGGAAGTCAACGGCATCCTGCGCGCCCATACCGTCCGATGCCTCCTTGGCACACCCGGCACGGTCATCGGGAAGCGCAAGCCCACCTTCGACTCCATCCTAAAGGTGGCCAACGCCGCCGGATTCGACCTCATCCTGATGGAAAGGAAGCACAAGTGAGCAAGGCCAAGACCCCCAGCGGCGTGGACATGGGCATCGTGGACATCCCCTGCGCCGAGCTGCACAACGACCCTGCCAATGTCCGCAAGCACGGGGAGCAGAACCTAGCCGCCATCAAGGCCAGCCTCGCCCGCTTCGGCCAGCAAAAGCCCATCGTGGTCAATCAGGACGGGGTGGTCATCGCCGGAAACGGAACCCTGATGGCCGCCCGCGCCCTGGGGTGGCAGACCATCAAGGCCGTCCGCACCAACCTCGCTGGCAGCGAGGCGACTGCCTTCGCCATCGCGGACAACCGCACCGCCGAACTGGCGGAATGGGACGATGCCGCCCTCCAGCAGCAGCTCGCCGCCATTGCCATTGATGACGAGGAACTCCTTGCCGCCACAGGCTTTGACGAGAAGGAACTCGCCAAGCTCGCCGCCGCCAATGCGCCCGAGGTGACCGAGGACGATGTACCCGAGCCGCCCGCCGAATTCATCACGCAACCCGGCGACCTGTGGCTGCTGGGCAAGCATCGCCTGCTCTGCGGGGACAGCACCAAGGCCAAGGATGTGGAGCGGCTGATGGACGGGAAAGAACCAAGGATGATGGTCACCGACCCTCCCTATGGCGTTGAATACGATCCCGCGTGGCGCGCGGAATTCAACAACGATGGCCCTGATTCCAAGCGTGCGGTTGGGAAGGTCGCAAATGATGACCGTGCCGATTGGCGAGAGGCGTGGGAACTGTTTCCAGGCGACATCGCTTATGTGTGGCACGCGGGCGCTTTCTCGCCTGTAGTGGCAGAAAGCCTTATCGCCTGTGGGTTTGAGGTGCGCTACCTGATTGTGTGGGCCAAGCAGCGCCACACCTTCGGAAGAGGCCATTACCACCACCAGCATGAGCCGTGTTGGTTTGTGGCACGAAAGGGTTCGCAGGCGCATTGGATTGGTGATCGCACCCAAACAACACTATGGCAAATCGACAACAACCGGAGCAACGACACCGGGCATGGCACACAGAAGCCGATGGAGTGCATGGCACGCGCCATCCGCAACCATGACGCACCGCTCATCTACGACCCGTTCCTTGGCAGCGGCACGACCCTGATCGCCGCCGAGCAGCTCGGCCGCGCCTGCTACGGCATGGAGATCAGCCCCGCGTACTGCGATGTCATCGTGAAGCGGTGGGAAACCCTGACCGGGCAGACGGCAACCCGCGAGGAAGTGTAAGATGCCACCGGAGGCCAAGATGCCCGAGCAATCAGCGGGGAAAGGGGAAAGTGCGGACGCGCCGCGTCTGTGGATGCGCGCCATCCGCGAGGGATGGCAGATCCCGGACGTGGTCAAGCGCGCCGCCGTGAACCGGGCAGCGCAGATCCTTGCCGACCAATCCAGCACTCGCCGCGAGATCATGCGCGCCACGCAGACCCTTGCCATCCTGGAGCGGCTGTCGATTGAAGCCGCCGTGCAGGAAGACCGGATGGCGCGGCTGGATTCGGGGACGGCCACCGAGAACGTGGCTCTGATTGACATGGCGGACGGTGCGCTTGAAGCCGTGGCCCGCTCCATCGCCGGCGTGGCCCCGGCAGAACCCCCCAAGCCGTGCCGAAAGCCCAAGCGCAAGCCCTGACCGCGACCCAGGCCGTGGAGGCCGCACGGGAGAACCCGGCGGCCTTTATCGCATTGCTCATCGGCAAGCCCATCAGCAAACTGCAACGCGAACTGCTGATCCATGCGGCCACCCACCATCGCTGGTACGCCGAGCTGCCCCGCGGCCACGGCAAGACCTCAAGCCTGACCTACCTTGCCGCGTGGTGGCTTGGCCGCCGCCCTGCGACCCGCTTCAAGCTCATCGGGTCCAACGACGAGGCCGCCAGCGCCACGAGCCGCTTCCTGCGCGACATCATCCGCAGCCCTTTGTACCGGGCCGTGTTCCCCCATGTTGCCCTCAAGCCCGGTGAGGACACCGTGACCGCTTGGAGCGTGACCGCTCCCGGTCTGCCCGCCCGCCGCGACCCGTCCGTGCAAGCCTCCGGCATCTTCGGCCGCACGGGCGGCCGCGCCGACATCCTGTGGCCCGATGACATCTGCGACCTCCGCAACGCGGTACTGCAACCCGCACTACGCGAACAGGTCAAGGAGGCGATGGCGAACATTTGGCTGCCCATGCTGGACCCGTCCGCCAAGCACCCGGCGCGCATTTGGCGCACGGCTACGCCCTTCCACACGGATGACATCACCGCCCAATGGCGGCGCGAGTGCGAGGAGAACGGCACGCTCCTGCGCCGGCCATGCCGGGGCTTGGAAAGCCCGTGGCCCGAAGTCTTTACGGCTGAACTGCTCAACCGCAACCGCCGCGAGATGGGGCCGATGGCCTACGCCCGCGCCTACGAGCTTGTGCCGCTGTCCTCGGACCTCCTCGTGTTCCGGCCCGAATGGGTGCGCTATCACGATGGCAACCACACGGGGTCGCGCACCATCGCCGCCATCGATTGGGGGTACGGCCGCAAGCGCCAGGAGCGCGACGATCCCGACTACTCCGTCTGCATCGTGGGCGAGGTGGACTACAACCGCAACCTGTACCTGACCGACATCCTGCGCGTGCGCGAGTCCTTCCCGGACTTCGCCCGCATGGCCAAGGAACTGGTGGAGCGCCGAGGCTGCCAACTGGTTCTCGCCGAGGCCAATGGCCCGCAGAAGGGCGTGTTCGACCAATTCCGCATGGGCTGCCGTCAACCCGTCATCCCCGTGGAACGCGGGGCGGACAAGCACCTCCGCTCCGCCGGGGCGCAGCCTTTTGTGGAGCAGGGCCGCCTTCACTTCCCCCAGGCTGCCAACGGCCAAGCCGCGCCCGACTTCCGCGTGGTGCTAGACGAACTGCTGTCGTTCCCCGCCGGGTCGCACGATGACACCGTGGACGTTGTGGTGGACCTCTGCAACGCGGCCGCCAGCGGCACGGTCGTGAGCCAAGGCGGCGTGGTCACCGTCAACACAACCCCCACGCGGATGTTTGAATCGCGTGGTCCGAAGCGAAGGATGTTCGGGTGAGTCGTTAGACTGATGCGAATGGCCGACCCGCAGCACAGCAATCCTCTGATGCCGAACGCCGTTCCAGGCGCTGGCCTTCCGCCCGCACGACGGCCGCGCAAGCCCCTGCCACCGCCCACGAGCCGCGGACCCACCGGGCCGCTTGCCCTGCCCGTGGAAGTGCAGCGGTCGTATTTCCGTACCGCGTCCCTGATGCTGCGAAACAGCAGCCTCGCGTACCGCCTGGATGTGAACTACCAGGCCATGATGCGGATGGACGCGGACATCGAAGGTGTCCTGCGGTCCCTCCTTGTCACCCTCGCTGGCCTTGAATGGTCCGTGACCGCGGACGATGACGAGAACCCCCGCACGCAGGAACTTGCTTCGCGCATCGCCGACATCGTCAACGCCATCCCTCGGCGCAGCGACCTGTTCCGCGCCATGCACGAGGCCGTGTGGTACGGCGTGTCCGCCACCAACATCGTCTACGAGAAGGACGCGAAGCTCGGCGTGCGCGTGGCCGAATGGATTCCGTTCGCCTCCGACACCTTGGCATTCGACCAGCGCGGCAACGTGGCTATGCGCGTTGGCTCGGCGTACATCAACGAATCGTCGGTGACCGACCTTGGCTTCGACTCGCTCGTCCACCTGTTCGATGACAACGAGCGCCGCGCCATCGTCCTGCACCGCGTGTTCACGACCGCTCCGAACTTCATCGACCCGAACAGCGCCGATCAGGTCTATCGCGGCGTGGGCGCACGCGATGTGTGCTGGTACATTTGGCTGCTGAAGCAGGAGATCCTTCAGAACGCCGCCGCCTACGCGGAGCGATACGCGCTCGGCATCCGGGTGGGCTACTACCCCGCTGGCAACGATGCGGCCAAGAACGAGATGCTGACGGTTCTTCAGAACCTCGTCAACGACAACTCCGTGGTGCTGCCGCGCATCGGCCCGAACGAGTCGATGTACGACATCGACATCAAGGACGCGAACGCGGGCCGCGCACAGATCTTCATGGAGATGGTCGATTGGTGCAGCAGCAAGCTCAAGGAGGCCATCCTTGGGCAGTCGCTCTCGAGCGAGGCAGGCGGCACGGGCATGGGGTCCGGCGTTGCCGATCTCCACGCTGACACCCTCTCCCGCGTCATCCGCTACCACGCGGACGCGCTGGCGGAATCCATCACCACCGACCTGGTGCGCGTGGTCGCCAAGATGCTCGGCGCGTCCGATGACGAAGCTCGCGCCATCCGTTTCAACTTCGCCCCGGAGCGCCCGGACACCAAAGAGCGCCTGGAGGCCGTGGAGAAGTTCGTGGCCCTCGGCGGCCGCGTCAGCGAACGCGAGGTGCGCGACCTCCTCGGCCTTGCCGAACCGATGGACGGCGAACCCGTCCTTGGTGGCAAGTCTGCCGGCGGGGACAACCCCATTGCAGCCATGCTCGGTTTGGGCAACGATGCCCCGGAGGGTGAGGAACCCGCCCCGCAGGCTCCCAAGGTCGTGGCCGTCCGCAAGCGCAAGCGCAAGGCATGAACCGCGCCGCGCTAGACAAGCACCTCCGCAGCGTTCTCAAGGAGGCGCAGCAGGCGTACCGCAGGGGCATCGCAGCCCAGGTACTGGGGGAAACGGGCGCGGAGCATTGGCGGACGTTCCACGAGGCAACGTCGGCCCTCCTGATGGCCTCGTGGCTCTTCGGCGCACGGGAGGCCATCGACAAGGCCAAGATCCCGGACGAGGCCGTGGCGGGGATGCTCGAGGACAACACGGCCCTGACCTTCGACCGCCTTGAAACGGGCATTGCGCTGGAGGGGTTCGGCCGCGACTTCCTGGCCCCCATCGCCAACTGGTTTCGCACCCGCGTGCCGATCTCGCGCACGGATTGGGATGTGCTGATTGAGGCCGCCCAGCGCAGCGGGGGCGAAGTGGCCGACCACGAGCGCAACACCGCCCTGCCCGATATGCGCGCCCGTAGCCCGGTGCTTGATTCGCTCTTGCGCGGCATCACGGCCAACCCCCAGGGTGGGCAAATCTCCACGGCCAAGCGGATCACGGACGGCACGTTCTTCGTGACCGCCATGAACCCGAAGCAGACGCGGCAGACGCAGGAGCTGATTGCCCGCGTCATCGAAGAGAAACCCGGCAAGTCCGTGGTGGGCAAGTGGATACGCAAGATGAACCTCGGCGATTTCGTGACCACCACGCAGATGGTCACGGGGACGCACCTGACCACGGCGCGGCTTGAGACCGTGCTACGCACGAACACCAACCGGGCGGCCACGGAAGGACTTGCGGAGACCCTGCGCGAACCGAAGGTGCAGGCGTTCGTGCCGCTGGTGGAATACAGCGCGACCGGGGACAACCGGACGCGGCCCACGCATCAGGGCTTGGACGGCTACATCGGCACGATGGAGATGTTTGATCGCCAGGGGATCGCACCGCCGTGCGGTTTCAACTGCCGCTGCGCGCTGATACCCGTGCCGGCGGCGCGCGCCCTTGAGCGCGGGTGGACGGATGTGGATGGCAATGTGAACTACGCCGCGCTTAAGCGGCACAACGGGAAGCGTCAGCAGCTCATCGACACGCGGCAGATTCCCGATCCCGGATTTGTGAATGCGTAAATCGCATAGGAGGACGCTACGATGGAAGGCATGAGCGACATTCGCAACGAAATCGAACAGCGGCTCGGGGTGTTTGCGCGTCCTGGCGAGAAGGTGGCGTTTGAAAAGGAATATGTTCTTTGGGGATTGCCAAAGGGTGAGACAGATCGTCTGCATGAAAAGGTTCTGTCAACACAAGCGAAGACCCCCGCGCAAATGGAAGATGTCAAGAAGCGTGCAGCCGCAGCGGGTTGGCATTCCTTCCGAGTTCAAATCCTAGATTTGTCGAAGCCATACAAGGGCTTCTCCCGCCCCGGCGCGAAGGCGACCTTTGCCGGCGATTGGCATGGCAAGCGCGTGACGAGCAATGCCGGCAAGATGTTCTTGGTGCAGCGCAGCGCAACGGGTTACGACCTCTACTCCGTTGATTCGGGCAAGAAGGCCAAGTCGATGACGCAGGAGCAGATGGACGAGGCGCAGCGCGCTGGCAAGTTCCGCGATGTGTTCTCTCGCCCCGGCGCGAAGGCTGCGATGGGCAAGTACGCCACCGAACTAGGCTGGATTGCAAGTCAGGCAAAGGATCAGCCGGAACTTGCAAAGAAGAACATTCGCGTTCTTGCCAAGGCCATGAACAAAGACCCCGAGCAGCGCAACAGTTACGACTTGACGGATATGCGCCGGCTCTTTGAGCTTGGCAAGCAATTGGGGATGAACATTGAGGTGATGAACCTTTACGAGAGCGGACGGCATTCCCGCCCCGGCGAGAAGTCCACGATGGCAATTACGCCCATTCGTGTGACAGAAGCGGAGTACGCCGCTCTTGCCGCCCGCGATGCCGTTAGCCGCAAGATTCTCGGAGATTCCCAGTACCAAATCACCCCGTCCGACCGCACAATCCGAGCTGCGGGTGACGCTGCGTACAAGACTGCGCTAGCACGACACAACGCATGGGACAAGGCGTGGCGAAATGCGCCGAACGATGCTGCGCGTGCGGACATTGAGGCACGGACAGAAGCGGCGGAATCCAAGATGCGCGTGTATCGCGGAAGCCGCCCCGGCGCGAAGGCCGCGATGGGCCTCGAGGACGCGTGCTGGAAGGGCTACGAGGCCGTGGGCATGAAGACCAAGGACGGCAAGGACGTTCCCAACTGCGTCCCGAAGGCCACCGCCGCCAAGCCTGCTACGCCAGCCATGCGCGAACTTGAACGCAAGATGCACGACCTGATGCAGAAGGCCGACAGACTTCTGAAGCAGTCGTTGTCCGCAGCAGTCACCGCAGAAGAAAGCCAGCGCCTTCAGGATGAAGTTGAGCGCATCTCCGAGCAGCTTGACGCGATGGGAGATGAACTGAATACGCAGCGCAAGGCGGCTGGTTTTGCCAAGCCCGAGATCGAAGAGACCGAGCAGGACAAGGCCGGCCTCAAGCTCATGGAGAAGGCCGACAAGGCCGTCAGCGACAAGATCCGAACACTTATCAAGGAAGGCAAGCCGCAGGACCAGGCGGTAGCCATTGCGCTCGACATGAAGCGCAGAGGAGAACTGTAAATGCCCGTAATCAACACCGCCCAAGAGAACTTTCGCAACGCATCGGTTGCTAGCGTCCCTACAACCTACACCGCCGCGCAAGCCCTCTTACTCAACGCCGCTCCGACTAGCACAACGGGAACCGCCCTCCTGTGGGACATCAATACGTCCTCGGTGAGTGGGACGAACCCCTCCCTGCTGTACGTCATGCCGTACATGATTAACGCAGGAACGCCCGCAAATACCGGAATCGGTATGCGGCTCCTTGGTTGGCGCAAATACCTTAATGCCGCTGGCACGACCTTCTGGTACTTGCCGACCGTCCTTGCGGACTTTACGCTTGGCTTTACTACCCCAGCGTCGTCAACGGCGAACTACACCATTGATGTGGCAAACACGCGCCCCTTCTCAAGCATCACGCAGGTCGCTGGAACTCCTGCGGCTAACCTGTACTCGCCCGCTACGGCGGCGGCGGCAAACGTGGAAGCTGCTTACGCGATGATTGACCTTGCTGGTGCGTCTTACGTCACGGCGCAGTTCAAATCGAGCGACACGCCCACAATGGGATGCTTCTGGTCTAACCTCTGAAGCAAGAAACACAATGAGAGCAATTCGCACACGACAGCTCTTCAACTTCAGCATCTCCAAAAATGCTTCGGGGGTCACGGGAAGCTCCCGCGCTGGATCGTTTCTGCGCGATCTCGTCAACGGCACGGACAGCGTTGACATCATCACCATCGGTGACTCAAACGCTTTGAGTCCTGGCGGCTACGGGTATCACGTTGCTTGGCATCGTGCGCTTGGGATGTACGCAGGCGCGCAGATGTATGCGACCCCGTTGCTCCCCGGTGGCAATTTCCTAAATACGACTACGTTTGTCAGCCTAAACGCAGATCAAGCACCGCTTGTCGGCGCTGTCTTGACTACATCTCTGAACGGCGCAGCAAGCGGAGGTGGTTTGGGTGGAACCATGCGGCAGATGGTTCGCTACACCAGCGACACGGCAATCAACGCTTGCGCGACAGCACTTGGCTTTGACAGCACGAACTTCACGAACGATGACACAACGATGCTCCTCAAGCCGAACAACTGGCAATGGACTCCTTGTGCGCTTGCTGCTGGAGAACAATGGACTTCCTCAAGCGGTACAAGCAACGCCGTTTGGGTGAACAAGGAGCAGCCGATTGCCTACGGTCTTGCGGGGACCGGAAATCAAGTCTTGCAGTATCGCCTTGTCTATGGCACGTTTGCCACGGGCAGCGGATCGTTCAAGTTGAGTGTGTTCAATCAGTCCGATTTTAGTCTGAACCAGCGCAGCTCGTCGTTCCAAACGAACACGGGTACGGCTGGCTACAGCACGACTCCTGCTACGCTTGATTTCACGACCACCACGACCGCTGTTGGTGGAAACATGGGCGTTTACTGCTCATGGGACGGTGCAAACCAGGGCGCTCCTAACGCACCAACCGGACCGTTTGCAGCGCTTTGGATGAGCGTGACGGCAAAGAACCGCAAGGGTTATTCTGTAAGCAACCTGACCGGGAGCGGCGGACGAACTACGTCCCAGCTTGCGGATCGGGTGGAGGGATGTGACAAGGTTCTTGATTCCTTCCTCAAGGAGATCCGTGATCGTCAGATGATGGCAGGCGGCTCCGGTCGCGCCATTGTTTGGCTCAACAGCGGCATCAATGGCCCTGATTCAAGCAGCACATGGATTGCCGGGGCGGAACGGATCAGGAACCGTATCGCAGCGCGGTGGCAGACCATTGGCGGGTCGATTTCAAACCTTGCCTTTGTGATGTCCGTGACGCATCCGACCACCAGCGTGGCATCCTGGGACTCGGCGCGTGCTGCGGTTGCAACCGGAGCAAGTGATTGGGCGGCTACTAACGCCAACGACGCATATGGTGTTGCGGTGTTTGACATCGCTTCCCGATATTCGGCAATCAAGCTGACCAACGGACCTGCCCCATCCGGTTCACTATATGACCCGACTGGACAGGCTCACCTCCTTGGAGTGGCGCAGGCGCTCAATGGGTACGACGGTGTAGTGACCTCTTGTGTTGCATCCCTGCTGGGATCAGCGTTGACCTGACATGGAAATTGACCTCAAGCCAACCGACGAGATGGCCGCCAACGCCGAGCGTGGGCTGGCGCTGCGCGAGAAGCACGGCCGTGGCGGCACGGAGGTGGGCGTGGCTCGAGCGCGGGACATCAAGAACCGCAAGAACCTGTCCCCGGACACGGTGCGCCGGATGCACTCCTACTTCGCCCGCCACGAGGTGGACAAGAAGGGCGAGGGCTGGGGCAAGGATTCTGCCGGGTATATCGCGTGGCTTCTGTGGGGCGGAGATGCCGGCAAGGCGTGGGCCGACCGCAAGAGCAAGGAACTTGACCGCAAGGAGGACAAGACCGTGAATAGCAAGGCATCGCACAGCGTCCAGGATGACGGCGAGAAGATCAAGATTGAGCGCGTGGAGCTGTTCATGGCGTTTGACCCGGCCATTGACGATGGTGAGGCCGACCCGGAACTCAAGCGGTTCAACAACGAGCGCCTGAAGTCCATCGTCCGCGCCACCCGCGCCCACATGGCGCGTGGCTCATTCCCCCAGGTCGTGGTCATGCACGAGAAGAACGGGGACGAGCCGAAGAGCGCGGTGGGCAGAATTCCCACGATCAATTACGAAGAACGCAATGGCATCGGTTACATTGTGGGAGACATGGAGGTGAACAAGCCCATCTTCGACAGCCTCATTGCAACCAACGCGTTCCCGCGTCGGTCGGCAGAGATTTGGGCTGAATCGAACCACCTGTCGGAAGTGGCCCTGCTGGGCCGCGAGACCCCGCGCCGGCCGCTGCCCGATACCCACTTCGCCCGCGAGGGGAAGAAGATCACTTGTTCCAAGTCAAACTTCGACCTCGCCGGGGTCGGAGGCGGACTCAACACCTTTGTCCCGGCGACCACCAAGGAGGAAGCCTCAATGGCATCCAACGATTACCGCGAAGAGCTTGAGGCGATGAAGTGCGCCATCGGCGAACTCGCTGACATGATGAAGAAGAAGTTCGGTGAGGACGAGTCCAAGGAAGAGAAGGACGAGATGTCCGCCGAGACCATCACGGACATGGAATACAAGTCCAAGAATGCCGAGGACGGCGTCCACATCGACATTGGTTCGCACGAGGGTGCGCCGGATTCGATTGACATCGAAGAGGAAGAAGATGCCATGCCCGTGGTGGCTGCCCGTTCGACCTACGCCCTGCGTTCGGAGAACGCTCGCCTCAAGTCCCGCATGGAACGCCTTGAGGCCGAAGTGCGCCGCGAGAAGTTCTCCCGCGAGATTGACATCCTCGAGCAGGACGGCTACCGCATCCCCGAGTCGCAGCGCGACAACCTCATGACCCAGCTCCAGGCTAGCCGCGACCCGGTTGCCCTGCTTGAGTCGTGGCGCTCCCTGTTCTCCCGTGACCCCATCGGCGCAAAGATCGACATGAGCCGTGCGGCCATGCCGAAGACCGTCAGCGGTGGCGACATCTCCTCGTTGGTCAAGGAATTCGCCGGAAAGCCGGAAGAGTTCGCCAAGGCCATCAACTCCCGCATCAAGCGTTAATCGCAGAAGGACACTACAGAAATGCTTCAGTTCTCCCCCAATCTCATCGCAGGCGGCGACATCAACCCCTACGCCATCGTGAAGATGTCCACCACGGCATTCACGGGCGCGGCTTCCACCGCTGCTGCTGACTACGTTGTCGGCGCTGCTGACGGTTCGACTCGTCGTTTCGACTCCGCGCTCCACGCGGCTGCCGGCGACCCGATCAGCCTCCAGCCGTCCAACTGCGTGCAGCTCAAGTGCAACGGCTCCACCGCTATTGCTGCTGGTGATGCCGTCAAGGCAACCACCGCTGGCGCTGCCGTGGCAACCACCACTTCGGGCGATGTTGCCCTGTTCGTTGCTCTTGAGGCCGCGTCGGTTGGCGCGATCTTTTGGGCTTACCGTCTCCCCGCCACCAAGGCGATCTGATCCCTGACCTTAAGGAGGTCTTACCATGAGTTATGTCGCAGTCGGTGGCGGACTGAATACGTTCGTCCCCTCCACCAATGCCCTCGCAACGGGCGCTCTTCAGGTTGAATTCACCCGTGCGGTGAACACCTTCCCCATCACGAAGTACGCGCAGATCGTTCCCACCCAGCAGATGACGGGCTACTACCTTCGTCTTGACTCGGACGACAACGTCCGCGTGACTGATGTGAACGAGTTCGCTTGGCCCCTGGGCAATGACCGCCCGGTCGGCAAGATGAACCAGCACGACTTCGTGGCGTTCACCGCTGCTCGCTTCGCCTACCCGTTCTACATCCCGAACGAGACCGTGAAGCAGGCCGCGTGGGACGTTGTCGCCCAGCACGCTCGTGCGAAGGCGCAGCTCGCCATGACGGCTCGCTCCATGCGTACCGCGACCGCCCTCGTGGGCAGCGCAGCGCAGACCTCGTTCAACAACGTGGGCAACTACTACGCGACCGGAACGGCGATCTCGGGTGCTGCGTGGACGGGTTCGACCACCAACATCATTCAGAAGGGCATTCAGACGGCCCTTCAGCGCATCTCGCTTGCCACGGGCGGCGCGGTGCGTGGCGAGACCGACATCATGATGGTCATCTCGCCGACCATTGCCAATCTGCTCTCGCAGACCACCGAAGTTCGTGACTACGTCAAGAACTACCCGGCTGCTCTGCCCTTCCTCCAGGGTAACGATGTGTTCGCCAAGTACGGCCTCCCGCCGAACCTGTTCGGCGTGCAGGTCGTGGTCGATGACAGCGTGAAGGTCACCACCCGCAAGGGTGCTGCCACCACCACCCGCTCCTTCGTCTACGGCAACTCGGCCGTGTTCGTGAGCCGTCCGGGTGGCCTGGTGGGCGTGGAAGGTTCCACCTCGTTCTCCACCTGTCAGATTTTCGCCTTTGAGGACATGACGGTTGAGAACTGGGACGATCCGCGTGATCGTCGCATCGAAGGCCGCGTGATCGACAACAGCACCTCGGAACTGGTTGCCCCGGTGTCCGGCGTGCTGGTGCTTGATGTCACGACCTGACGTTCGCTAGCCACAGTCATGGGGGGGCAGGAGTTTCGATTCCTGCCCCCCCGTGTTCGCATAAGGGGACACCATGCCACAGTACGCCGGCTATGCGGAACTTGAGTCATCGCTTGATGCCAACATCATCGCGCAGCTCTCAAGCGATACGGGCAGCAACAACCCCGGCGCGAACTGCCTCGTGGACACCATCCTGCAACGCGCCAGCAGCGTGGTGCAGGCGTATGCCCGCGTGGGGAACATCTACACGGACACCGACCTGAACGCGCTGGCGGCCGCCAATGATGGCCTCCTCGTGATGCTGACGGTGGACCTAGCGACCGAGATGCTGTTCCAGCGCCGCGCCATGAAGATCACTCCGGCCGTGGAGGCGCGGGTGACCCAGGCCCGTGCCATGCTCGAGGCGCTGCGGGACGGCAAGATGATCTTCGGAGCGGTGGCCAAGGCCGCCAATGCCGGCGTGGGTGAGGTGGCCGTTGTGCCGATCAACAATCTCGCCTGGTACAACAACGTGAGCAGCAGCGCGTTCTTCCGTCCTCGCGCCACCAGCATCTACCGGGGCGGCTAATGGCATCCGACTGGGGCAAGCGCGTTGCCAAGGCGCTGCGCGACCCTATGGTGGTCAACGGCATCGCCAACCTTGTAGGACGCTACGCCAAGGAACATATTGCAAAGAGCCGCGGCCGGGACGAGAACGGCGGGGAAACGGCCTTGCAGCCCTTGGCGGTGGTGAAAGGCGAATATTGGACCAAGACCAAGCCAAAGGATTCTGCGGCCATCAAGGCCACGCGGGAAACGGTCGTGGTTCGACAGCGCAAGATGAAGAACGGCAAGACCGTGGCGAAGCCCACGACGGTCAAGGAATACCTCGTGACGGGCGAGTCGTACCGCGCTGGGGGGAAGCCCCTGCGCGACACCGGGCAGATGATGCGCGAGATGAATGCCAAGGGGCAGACAGGCGGCAACGGCGTTTCCATCATCCTCTACGGCCCGCTGCACGCGATCTTCCACGAGCTTGGGTTTGAGACCAGCGGCCCGAACTACATTCCGCTGACGCGCAAGGGCAAGCGGTCGCACGCTACGGGCCGCAACCCGACCAAGGAGGGATTGGTGCGCGGCAAGGACTTCGTGATGGCTTGGCAAGGCGTGACCGTCCCCAAGCGACCGTTTATGATTCCGACCAACGATGAATGGGGAGAGATCGGAAAGTCGATTAGACTAGGCCTCGCCCGAATCCTGAAAGGAAGAAGCTGATGGCTACCGCAATTTTCGTCGCAGGCCCAACCAAGATCCAAGTGAACCTCGGAGCTGGCTACGTTGACCTCGGACTGACCGACAACGACAGCCTTCCGCAGATCACCTACACCGACAACGTCCACGAGATCAAGACCGTGGCCTCGGGCGCTGTGCCGGAGGAAATGGTGCTTCAGAACACCACGGCGGTCATCTCCTGCACCCTGGTCAAGTGGGACGCGGCCAACCTGACGGCCTTGGCCGTGCGGGAGCGCGGCGCGGAATACACCACTACGGTGGGCCGTCTGCTCATCAACGGCAACGGAACGTTTGGGGTGAAGATCCTCCCGCTGACGGCTGGCAAGACCTCATACACGTTCGCAACGTGCATGATCATGGGCGATGCCATCAACCACAGCAACTTCGGCAACGTGGAGCAGCGTCTTGGGCTGACCTTCAAGGCGATCCCGACCCCGTCCACTAACGTCCTCGCTACCTCGTCCTCCACATGATTGACCTGAACGAAGACAACGACCCGATGCTGTTCCGCGTGACCATTCCCACGGGCGCGCTCGTGATCCAATGGAACGAGCTTGTGGCCTCCGTGCAGAAGCGCAGCATTGCTGGCGGCGAACAGCCGACCGTGGCCGACATCGCCAACGCGATCCGGGCCGTGGCACGCACCCCCGAGGTGGCCCAGCAGGCCGCCGACGAGGTGCTGTTCGCGGTCTTTGCCCGGTTGGGCAAGGCGGTACAGAACGCGGGAAACTGACACGGGAGGCCGCCGTGTTCTTGGCGACCTATGGGCGGCCTCCCACCGACTTTGACCCGGAGACTGCTATGGGCCTCGCGCAGAACATTCCCATGATTGAGGCGCGGCAGAGCATCGTTCAGGCACGGGCCATCGCTATGGCGTTGGGATCGGCAGAGGTGGCGCAGCAGACGGTTGCGCTTGCTACCGGGGATGCCGACCTCGCCTTCCGTATCCGCATGAATCTTGAGCATCAGAAGGCGGTGGGCTGATGGCTACGCAGAACGCAGCGGTGTGGAACGCGCTCCTGACCGAGATTGCCAACTGGATGGTGACCGAGGGCTACGGCAGCGCCGTGTACCTGTCGGAGCGGCCGAGTGATGAGACCATCGCGCAGTACGCGGTACAGGTCATCCCAGGCGGTGACACCGCGCTGCATTGGCGGTCGGGCGTGGGCTTGCAGGAAGCCAAGATCGACATCATCGTGTGGTGGCGCGGCCTCCTTGACCCGGTCAACCGAGCCACGGAGCGCATCTCCGGTTCCAACGGCATCGAGCAATTCATCGACGGGCTGCGGGTGCTGCTCAATCAGAACGACCTCAACGGCATTCTGACCATCGCGCTGACCTGGCGCAACGGCGGTCAGGTTGAGCCAGCCGAGGACTTGGTTGGTTGGATGCGCGGCACGGAGACCTTCGTGTGCGCCTTTGAGAACGGACTGTAACCATGCAAGACCTCGGACGCATCCTCATCGACATCAACGAGAAGGGCAGCGCCAAAGCTGAAGGCATCAGCGGCGTTGGTCAGATGGCGGGCGCTGAAAGCGGTGTTGAAGCTGCTGCCGCAGCAGGCGACGAAATAGGCGCTCTCGCATCGGCGGCAGGGCTTGCGTCCACGGCGTTCACGGCGGTGGCTGGTGTGTTTGCCGTGATGACCAAGGTGGTAGGTGAAGTCGGCAAGGCGCTCCTCGCCCTGAATCGCTTTGTGCTTGAGGTGGCAAGCGACCTCCGCGACTACAGCCCCGGCATCCAGCTCGCCGAGATGCAGAATCAAATTGCGATGGTCAACACGCGCTTCCGCATGGGGATGCAGTACGGCGGGGCCATTGGCGCACAGATGCTCGAGGTGGGCCGCATTGAGCGTGCGTTTGTGGAAATCCGATCTGCGTTCGCTGGCATGGGCGCAATCTTCCTTCGCCCGATCACAAAATACGTTGCCGATGTTGTGGACATCCTGAAGGACAATATGCCAAAGATCGTGGAAGCGATGGCCAAGGCAGCAGAAGCCGTTGCGGCAATTATTCAAATGTCCTCTTATGGAGGTACGTCAAGCAGCATCGCTCGGTATTTCGTTGGTCGAAATTACGGAGCGCAGGGGCAGGCGTTGTTTGATTTTATGAATCCTGCGGGCGGCATTGTTGCCACGTTCAGAGAGATGGCACGCGACCTTCGCGCTCTGAATCGCAAAGCCCCGGACCCCAAGATTGACTACGGCGCGCTTAATCAGCCGTTCCTTGCCGATCTGAAACTTATGGGAATGAAGGGCATCTGATGTCTACCAACGGCAATACATGGGTCGCGTTCAAGCTGGGCGACAACACGTTCACGCTTCCGTATGCCAATATCACCTCGTGGGATGCGCGGGCAATCTACGCGGAGGACGGCTACACGCAGATCCGCTACGAGACCACCATCTCCGGGTCCGCGCTGGTGTCCTACGGCACTTCGACCTACACCACGCTTGCCAACCTCACCAAGAAGGAGCCTGGGCGCGTCGATGAGGTGAAGATTTGGGTGACGGCAGACGGCGCAACCGAAGCCGTCTACGAGTCCTCCGGGCCGGATGCGCTGCGTGGTCCTTTGATGTCCATGACCGTCACGGAAATTAGCGGCCGGCAGGCGGCGATGGTCACGTTCACCATCGTCGGAAATGCGATGGCCGAGGAGGACGATTGCCCGATTGTGTCGCATCGGTGGGTGCAGTCGTTCACTCTTGATGCCGCGGGCCACATGACGCGCACGGTCACGGGCAGCATTGTTGTTGACCTGTCGAACACGAACGCGGACACGACCTACGCCGAGGACAACACCGCTGCCCAAGTCAACGGCAAAGCGCCTTGGGCCGACCTGTTCCGAAAGGCCATCCTGCCGACCCGTCCGCCTGATGACAGCATTTGGCGGCGCGAGTCGCAGACGTTTGCATACAACGAAAGCGGCAACTCGCTTATCTACACCATCGTTGACACGCAGGCGCGCATCAAGCTGCCCGACAGCGCGCTGACGGGTAACTGCGAATTCATCTACGAGCGTTCCCGTACCGACCTGACCTTCGCCACCCTGCGGTTCAACTGTGACCTTGAGGGTCCGGTGAATGGCGATGTGCGGCACATGATGTGGGCAGCGGTGGTGCTAGCGCAAACCCGCATCCCGTTCCGCTCGTCGCAGCTTGACCGCATCGTGTTCTCCGAGCAGGACATGATGACGCGGTCCAAGGTGCGCGTGGAGATCCAGGCGCGGTGCTACGCCTTCGCTGGCGATCAGACTCCCTCTACCACGCTTCCGCCCGTCCCGCTTGCAAACCTCATCGGCCAATTCTTCACGGTCACGCGGACCTGTCCCGAATACCCGGATCCATACGGCGGATACAAGGGCATTGCATCCATCCCGCATTGGTACAACAACGAGCTGTCGGCCAAGAATCAGGGCGTGGCAATCAGCCTGCCCGTGGCAGCCGTCATCACCGCCATCACGGACTATTGCAGCCCTGGCACTCCGACCACCTCAATGGTGGCCCCAGATACCAACTTCGATGCCGCCAACGAGGCCATGAACCAAGGTCCGTTTGCCACGCTGCCGCGCATGACTACTAATTCTTTTAGTCAACCCGCAGGCGTGGAGCGGTCGCAGACGGTCACGAGCGTTTATACAGATACCAAGATGCACCGCTTGCAAACCCTCTACACGGAGGGAGCGGACTTTGTGTTCCAGGCTGGCAAGGCAAGCACGATCCTTGAGGAAGTCACCACGGTTAAGGGGGTCAACAACCCGCCGCAGCGCATCTTCCGTCCGATCCCGGCGGGCTTCGTGGTGGTCAAGGACGATTGGAAGGTCAACTTCGGCGATGTCGATACGGGCGGCCAGCGCACGTTCATCGGGGTGTATACCCGCACCCTGAAGTCCTACGATGGCGGCGGCGTGACTAGCAACGGCTACAGCACCGTTTCAAATCGCCGGCAATGGTGGTCGCCCACGCAGACCGTCATCGCCCCAGCATCGCTCGGATTCAACACCGATGCAAACGGGCAGAACACCGCCGTGTCCGTGTTCAACGCCAACACCAACGCGGCCGCGTACAACGTCGGCACTCCCCAGGACTACGCATGACCGTAAGCGCCATTATTCACTCTGGTAATTATAGAATTCCCGCGCTGCTTCCCACGCAGGAAATGCGAAGCACGGCGCGACAAATTGGAATTCCAGAAGAGGATTTATTTCGCATAGATGTTCCGATGGGCATGACACAACACACGCGCGTAAGCTTGCTCATACCATCTACAAAAATTTCAGAACTATACGCATCAGAGTTTGTCGAACTTCATCTTTCTGATTCAAACGGGGGAATTTTCGCCCTTTATGCGCTTTTTGCTCGTCCGCCACAACCTTTCTTTTGGGGTCAATCAGGGGGGGTAGTTTTGGTCGAACTTGTGGACGAGCGGTGGTACTGGAAGTTTTCTAGCGCGGCCATCCTCAACACCAATCTGTCCCCGACCTGGTCAAGCGATGGACGCTGGCGGGTTGACTCCAATCGCACCTACGATGACCTCCTGACGGATATTGAAACGGTGGCGACAGGCGACAACCTAGAGATGCCTACTGGTTTTACCACGCAAAGCCCGGAATACATCCGCCGACTTGGCGACTTGTGCGGGTCTCCAAACGTCAGCCTCGCGCTTCTGATTGATGCAATTGCCGCGGCCAATCAACAGATTGTGGTATCGGCGAGCGATGGCGGCACGCGATTTATCAGCCGAACGTCCTTGAAGCAGCAATACAACACGACGATGAACCTTTACAAGTCGGCCATGCGCGGGGGTATGCAGCCCATCAATGGCGCGGCGTTGTCCACGGACCCGCTAGTCAGCCTGTGGAACGCGAACGGATATCAGGCTCGCGCCCCGCAGATTGCCTCGGTGGTCATGCCCCGGCGCAGCGTGGAGGCGCGGACGGTCTACAACAACGTCACCATCGCCAACACCCCAGCGGCCGACATCAACTTCAGCCAGCAGGCCGTTGATACGCAGAGCGCTACCCCTACCTGGGTGCGGGCTCCCAACGACATCGGCTCGGCCTACCTGACGGATGCGTCCATCGTGGTAAACGATGCCACGGGCGCGGAACTGACTACATCGCCGGGATGGAACCCGGCCAACTCGCGCACCAAGATCCGGGACGATTACGTCTCCCGCAACAGCAACATCCCATTCGGGCGGACGGTGTGGGCTGGCTGGGTTCAATGGTACAGTAACCCGTCTTTCACTATCGGTCAGATCGGCAACGTGTCTTACCGGATAGCCGAAATCGACGGCGAGCTTGCCCCGTACACGATTAGCGAGGCACGCGAGGAAGATTGGCGGTTCGGACTGCAAGGCACTTCGGAGGTGAACCCGTCCGACCTTGTGACGGCCAAGGGCAACGCCCAGGCCTACCGAAACCTTGTGGGTGCAACCATCATCGACGTTCCACCTCCGATGTGTCGGGTGTTCCCCGCCAAGATCACGGGGTCGGAGCTGTATTCCAATTGGCGTTGGCTCTACACCTTTGAGGAGGTGGAACCGAATCCGGCGTCCAGCGCAGGCGGAACGCCGAGCGTTGCCATCGGTGCATATGGACGAAGCGGAACCATCAACGCCAGGAACATGGCTGAAAATGGGAATCTGAACTACGGATACGGCAACGTGTCGAATGTAATTGCCCCCGGTGTGTATCAGAGCGACTACAGCAACGCCAAAATTTCTGCGAATCCAATTTGCAACAACACCATCGTGATGATGGTGGAGCAATTCCCAACCTCGTACACGGGAGGGCAGCCGCCGTTTGGACCGCAATATTGGTTCTCAATGCCGAATGCCGTGGTGGTAACCTGTAACACGCCAAGCTGATTTTCTTCTTCAAATTGACAGGGCAACAATGGCAACAACGTGGAACATCATCTTTGAGCAGGGCGCGGAATTTCAGGCACAGGTAACGGTCAGCAATTGGCCTGCGACCTACCCCGCGCTGTCTACGGCCACGGATTGGCGGCTCCGCGTGGCTCGAGCGGGCGAAACGGCCTTTTTGACTGCCAATACGTCCAACTACATCACGTTGAACGGCGCAAAGACCGTAGGAACCTTTGTGATTCCCTCGGCTATTACCAACGCGTTCCCGTGCGGCAACGCGCTGTATGACCTTGACATCCTGTTCCCCAGCAGCGTGGTTAAGCGGTTGATCTCGCTCGGTTCGGCACAGGTCAACATCTACGCGGGGTCCGTCTAATGCCCGACCAAATATCCATCTCGGTGGTTGATTCAGGCGTGACCGTATCAGCCGGCGCGGTTGTCAGCGTGACCGCTGGCACGGGCCTGACAGGCGGAACGATTACCGCCACCGGAACCATTGCCGCGGACTTTGCAGCCAGCGGCGCGGCTACGGCGGGCAAGATCGTAGAGGCTACGGATAGCCGCCTGTCGAACGCCCGAACCCCGTCCACGCACGGTAGCTCGCACGGGTCCGCTGGTAGCGATCCGATTCCCGCTGATGGTTTGTCGCAGTCGCAAGTCTTGAACCTGACTACGGACCTCGCGGCCAAAGTCCCGACCACCCGTTCGATCATTGCTGGCGCTGGGTTGTCCGGCGGCGGCACACTTGCAAGCAATGTGGCGTTGCAGGTGCTGTTTGGCACGCTGTCGGAAACCGTGTGCGAAGGCGATGACGCGCGCCTCTCTAATGCGCGCACGCCGACTTCTCACGGCAGCAGTCACGGCAGCGCCGGCAGCGACCCTATCCCCGCCGCAGGACTCGCGCAGTCGCAGGTCGCCAACCTGACCACCGACCTTGCGGCCAAGGCGGCGAATAGCATCGTCCTTACCGCAGGCACGGGCCTGACGGGTGGCGGCGATCTGACCGCTAGCCGGACGTTTACGGTGTCGTTCGGCACGGCATCGACCACGGCGTGCGTTGGCAACGATGCGCGCCTGTCAAACTCTCGAGCGCCTACCGGGGCGGCCTCGGGCGACCTGTCAGGAACCTACCCATCCCCGACCGTTGCCAAGATTCAAGGCACGGCCGTTTCGTCATCGGCCCCGACCAATGGCGACTTGCTGCGCTACGTTTCCGGCACGACTCAATGGGAGCCTGGGGCGGGTGTCGATGTGCAGCTCTTTACGACCTCCGGGACATGGACGAAGCCGAGCGGCTGCCGCACGGTGCAGATTGTGTGCATCGGCGCGGGTGGTGGCGGCGGCAGCGGCCATGCCCACGCATCAGCCAATAAGGGCGGCGGCGGAGGTGGTGGCGGCGGCGGGATCACGGAGCTGACGTATCGCGCTGTGGCACTTCCTGGATCTCTTACCGTTACGGTCGGTACGAATGGCACGGGTGGAGCGGGTGTATCTGCAAGCACTAACGGCAACCCAGGCACGGCTGGCGGAACATCTTCGCTGTCTGCTTCAGGCATAACCTACGCATCGGCGGTTGGCGGCAACTTTGGCGCAGGCGGCACAAATTCGGGCGGCGCTGGCGGTGCGGCTCTCACGACCAACGCATTGTGGCTTGGTGGTGCTGGTGGCACGGGCGGCACGGCTGCGATTGGAACGACTGCTAGCACTTCGCAGGGCGCACCAGGCGGCGGTGGTGGGGGCGGGATGTCATCGGGCGGCACGACTTACGCCGGCGGATCAGGAGCTACGCGGGTTGGCATTGGCACGGGCGGCGCGGGTACAGGCGGGGCAGGCAGCAACGTGGGCTTCTACGGTTCGGGTGGCGGTGGTAGCACCTCGTCAAGCGGCACAAGCGCAGCGGGTGGCATCGGTGGCTTCGGCGCGGGCGGCGGCGGATCTGGCGGATCGTCTACCGCTACGGGCGCTGGCGGCAACGGTGGCGGTGGCCTCATCTGCATTATTTCCTCGTGGTGAGCCATGACCATCGAAACCAAGAATGCCGTCGAATTTTGGATGAAGCCCGCGCAGCTTGCGGTGGCGATCATTGCCATTGCCGGGGCGTTCGTCTACGCGGGACAGCGCAGCGAACGGGACGAGCAGCAGACGCGCGCCTTGGACAAGATGGCATCGGAGATGGAGAAAATCCAGCACGCAACCGGGGAGGGCAATGCACAGATCCGGGTTATCAACGTCCGCATCGGGGCGCTCGAGGAGCGCGTGGGGAAGATCGAAAAGCGATGAGCCGGGTATGGCTTGCCCTTGCGGCGGTGGCCCTGCTGGCGGTCGCGTGCAGCCCGGTGGAACGTATCGCGGGTGATACGAACGCCATCCGCACGGATGCCCAAGCGCTCATTGACCACGGCCACGCCATCAAGGATGCGGAGGTGGTGGAGCGCGCCACGCGCATTGACACCACGGCGGCCGACATCCACGTTCAGCTCACCCAGGTGCAGGACATCACCCCGGCATGGCTTTCGACCCTGCGGTGGTGGGGCATCGGCGTGGCGGTGGCGGGCATCGCGTTCCTAGTCTGGAATTCCGGCATTGGCACTTTCGTGCGCGTTGCAATTGGGTGGCTGCCTCGTAAAAAGGTAGCCGCGGCGGAACTCGCCGTGGATATGCTAGATCCCAACCGACCCGAAGGGGATCGGGAGTACGTTGCCGCGATGCGGGCGCAAGACCCGGAATTCGACGCGGCGTTCCGCAAGGCGCAGACCCGAAGAAAGGCTTGATGATGCTTCTCGCAGACCTCTCCAGTTTCGTTGGCTCGGTGTGGGCGGCCGCCCTTTGCTTCTGCCTCGGCGTTGCCGGCGGCATCTACCTCTGCAAGCGCGGGATCATCAAGTGACGCGCCTGCTCATCTTCATTGCTGCGCTCGTCATCGTGGCATGAGCGGGAGCCTGAACGCCTCCTGTTGTTGCGAACAACCGCCGCCGCCTCCATTGCCGCGGTTGTGGTATGCAATCAAGTGTCCCGATTTCTTTGAGGACTACTGCTGTCAATCGGATTGCGGCGCGGCTCCGACTCGAATTGATTTCTGCGAGAGTTACCTGACCTCCATCGGCATTTCCCTGCCGCCGGACATCACGAATCTCTGCTACTACATCGCCTACGACTGCTGCGTTTACATCCTGACGGGGTATGAAACGGTTGCGGTATGCCCGCCACTAGTCCCAACCCGTCCGATCAATGTTGGCCGGCTCCTGAAGATCAGCAACAAGGCAACAACTGGCGATCCATGTTGCTACCCCGAGCCACAAGTCAAAACAGATCCCGGCCAAATCATCAAATTGCCTGGGGCCAATATTGAAATCCCACAAGATCCATGCGAGGAGTTGGTGGCGCAATGCTACACCCTTGCTGATCAGGTTGGAACGGCCGTGCCTGTCACCGTTTCTTCGTCGGCTACTCAATGCATCGAAACCATCGGCGTGACATGGCCCGTGCGGTGCGACCACGGGCCGCCCGTTGAGCATGACAACCTGACCATCGGCATGGTGCAGAATTTGAGCCTCTGCACCGTCAACGATTTTCCGGCCCCATGCCCGACCAACTATTCGGTAACGCAGTATTTCCTCAAATACATGGACTGCCCCGATTGCGACCCGGAAGGCGACTGCTGCGGTTCAACGCCAAACTGCGATGTCGATCCTGATTTTTGCAGCTCCTTTGAGGACAGGTTTGAGACCTACAACTACACGACTTGCTATTCGGTCAACCTGTGCAACGGACAAGATCACGTTGAGGACGTTCTACAACTGACCTTTGATGCCTGCTTTGCGCCGGACATCGTTTTCGGATCTCCGACAGCCCAGGCGCAACTCAACGAGACATTCATCACGGGCGAGTATCCCGTTGTTGAGGTGACTACTGGCCCGGTCAACACAGGGTGGGGCGTGTTTACCGTTCCCTATGTGCGAGTGTGCGACCTCACCACCATCATGTTCTCGGGTAACGCCGCGCACATTGCTGCCAAGGTCAACAGCAGAATCGGCGCACTCGTGCAGGCCTCGGGTATTGGCCCGTGGTCCGCGTTCTTTTGGTTCGGCTTCCGGCAGTCATGCTTCGCGTGTCCGCAGGCATCACCAAACGAGAGACCGCCGGCATCGTTTGGCGACACGCTCTACGTTGACCGCGTGGCCTTCATCAACGGCGGGGCGCAGATCCGTGTTTGGCTCCGAGCATCTAGTCCGCGCTGGTACGTCTGCGCTTCCCAGCGGCTCCGCTCCGACTATTCCACGGTGGGCGATGTCATTAATTGCGCGATATCTGCCGTGGGTACGGAATACCCGTATGTGTTGAAGTGCCTGTCGTTCCCGGAATACTCCAACAACTTCCGATACACCATGCGGCGCGTGGAAGAGCCATCCTCCAACACAAGCATCTGCACGGACATCAACTACTACGAGACCGTGGCTGGTTGCCAATCTCGCGTTGGTTGGCCGCTCAACAACATTGTGGTGGGCAGTACTGTTGTCCAGGTCGGATGGCGAAACCTTTGCCCTGGGCAATTTGAACCCAAGAGCTGGTGCTACTCGTACCCGTTCCAATACACCCCCGCCCTGTGTTGTCCTCCGGGTGAGGATTGTGAGCAATGGAACATCGACCATCCGTTGCCGCAACCGTGTTTGCGTTCGTTCCAATCAACCTCATACCGTTGCACTACAGACGGATCGGTAATCGCAATAACATGAGCAATCGTCCCATCATGGGCCACATCAATTTGATGGGCGACACCATTTCGCTCCCGATCATTGATTGCACCTCATATCGCATCAAAGAGGTCACGCCGCAATGCGAGCTTGGGTTGGACTTGGCTGGGTGCGGATCATGCGAACGCAGAGTCACTCGCAACGGTGATCTTCGCCGACCGCCGTTGTTTATCGTCACGGATGTAGATCAACCCGCACCCGCACAGGTAACGCCGGAACAACCCAAGCAGGGTTTCCGCGGCCTGGGTGATGTCGTTGCTGCCGCGACCAAGGCCATCGGGATCAAGCCGTGTCAGGCGTGTGGACGTCGACAAGCTGCCCTGAATCGCCTTGTGCCGTTCGGCGTGCCAAACGAAAACCCCCCGCCTGCCGGCCAACTTCCTGCGGCCACAAGCGGGGGGGAGAAGAACGACTAGCCTACGGTCAGAAGGGTACGTCCGCCGGGTCAACCTTGGCCGGGGCAATCGGGCCGATCACGCGCATGACCTGTAGGGTCTGTCCAATCCGGGCGACCTCGAGCCGCATTTCTCGGTCTACGTTTGCGTCCGCCAGGTCACCGTATTCGACCACGGAGGTGGCGATCCAAACCGCGCCGTGTTCGCCCACGGCGTTGATTGCAATAGGCTTGCCGGGGCGACGCACCACGCGCAGGATCTCAAACGCGCCCTCGTACTCGTCGGGGTAGCCGTCGGCCGCCTTGGGGGTTTCCGGGGCCGGGTTGGCCTCCTGCTTGGCCGTGCGCTTGCGGACGGGCTTCGGGGCATCCTCCACCACGGAGGCCTCTGCGTCAATCGTAGGGGCTGCAGGGGCGGCAAGGGCGGCGCGGGCCTTGGGAGCCTCGTAGCCGCGGGACGGCGCTTCCTCGGTGATCTCGGTCTCGCCGTGGGCTTCGACGTACACCGGGGCCGCGCCAAGCGCATCCGGGCAATGCTGCTTGTACCCGCTCGAGATGCAGCGGGCGAAGAGCATGGCCTTCGGCCACTTGCGCCAATTGTCCCCGCCGAGCTGCGCCCGCTTCGCATCGTCCATTGAGAAGGTCGTGGTCCCGATCTCCTCCCACTTGTTCTCCGGGCTGCGACTGAAGAACACGATGCTGCACTCCGTGTCCGTGCAGGCGGCACGGTAGTCATACTTGTGATTTCTTTTTATCGCCGCAGCCATGAGGTTGGCGGCCAGCACGGCCTTGCCCTTGATGATGTGCAGGCCCGTCATCGCGTCATAGTCCGACAGGCCCAGGCCGCGCCCGATGATGATCTTCGCGCACGCTGCGGCCTCGGACTGAATGTCGGGGAACATCCCCGAAGCCTTGAACACCTGGGCAACCGACATGGGGTCAAGCTGCGCTTGCCCGATCCTTGCGAGTTCCATATGCATCTCCTCGTGTACGCGGATCGCCGCGCCCGTCCCGCGCAACGTGCGAGGGCGTAATCAGTATACGGCCCGGTAGCCCAAAGTCAAGCGGCCGAAATGGCGATGACCGTCTGCGCGGTCGGCCCGTATGCCTTCGTCGCCCAAATTTCCACGACTTGGGCATCGTCGCGGTAGGCAATGCCCGTGAGCGCGTCCAGCGTGGCGCGCACGAGCTTGTCGGTATCGGGCTTGCCGGGGAACGTGCGGGCGGCCGTCCGCAGCCCACGCGCTCCGAAATGGCTGGCGGGGCGGACAAACGAGAACGCCACGCGCACGCTCACCGGGCCGTCCACCACAACCGCGCCGGCGGCGTAGGCCGCTGCCGCCACGGCGGCGCGGTAGGGCTTGACCTTGGCGCTTGACTCCACGAGGACGATGCGGCCACCCGTGCGAAAGGCGCGCTTGCTTCCCTGCGGCGCGGCTGCGCCGGGGACGGTAAACATCAACGCGCCTGCTTGGCCTGCTGGCTCTTGCAAAGTTCCAACTCCTGCTGTAGTTGATTCCCGGTACGCATGATCCGCGCCATCTCTCGGCGGATGCGAATCACCTCGTGCATCGCCTCAATGGTGAGGGGGTCGGTTGTCGCGCTGCTCTTGATACGGTCCACGATGTCCTCGTCCTCCTCCTGGCGCGGCATTGGTTACCCCTCACCCGCATACAGGATGCGCTCAATATGCGTGGGCAGGACGTTGCGGCACTTCTGTGCTTCCTCCTCGGCTCTGATGGCGCGGTCGCGCCAGGTCGTGCCGTTTGGATTCTGCACCGTGGGGCGCTCGCTGTAGACCAGCAGCTCCATGCGTGCCAGCATGGCCTCCGCGGCAACCGCCCGCGCTCTCCAATCCACACACGGATCTTCCATCGCGCCGTCCTCCTTTCGGAGCAAACGTACACGGGCCGGGATATTAATCATGCAAATCCCCTGTCGCTTTTCGTGCGGCAATGGTATTTCCCTTGAGGATGCGACGGATGGCGCTGACGGACACCCCCATCTCCGCGGCGATGGTGGCCTTGCTGACCCCCCGGCGGTGCGCCGACAGGACGGACGCGGCCTGTTGCAATGTCACCTTGCGCTTCGTCCCCACAAGGCGGCTGACCGTGGAGGGATGCACGCCCCACTTGAGGGCGATGAACTTGGGCTGCATTCCGGCGGCCTCGTCGGCAACGATGCCAGCGCGGACGGATTCTGCGGTCCTTCTCATGTTGTCTTGCTCCTCAAGTTTATTCCCCATCGAACTTTGCTGACCATGTCGGCATCCGTGCCGTTGATGTTGGTTCGGTATTTGCGATCCGTGCCACGACGATTGACGGACCTGTCACGA
>Ga0209299_1000253_pt1 | contig 30314 bp, 27 predicted proteins | sample S_140806_MF_Meta_FD_187326 | JGI IMG/M metagenome (GOLD analysis project Ga0209299, IMG submission 187326) | Freshwater microbial communities from Lake Simoncouche, Canada to study carbon cycling - S_140806_MF_MetaG (SPAdes) (version 2) | ecosystem: Environmental > Aquatic > Freshwater > Lake ...
GTCTTCAGAAACTGCTCCATCATCTCCGCTCTGTCCTCAGGCTGGGCCCCGCCGTTTTCCTTGCACACCCACACTGCGTTGATCGTGGTGTTCTGCAGCCCCTGCATCCGCAGCGCAAACTCGTAGTCCAGCCGCTCCGCCCGCTCCAGCAGTGGCTTCAGGAAGAGCGCGCCGACCTGTCGCTGCGTGCCCCGGTCTGCCGCTATGTAGTGCCTGTGCAGCTGGGCGTACTCAGGGTTTGGCATGGGGTCGATGTTTATGTGCTGCACATCGGCCCAGTCGTCTCGATCAGCCACCGGCAGCTTGGCGGCGGCGTCTTCCGGTCGCGCCAGGTCCATCATGGCAGGAGGGGGGGCTGCGGGAACGGCGGCTGCAGCAGCACCAGGGGCGGGCGGGGGCGGTGGCGGGGGCGCTCCGGGGTCGGGGACATTCTCAATCACGTATGGAACAAGCCACTTTCCTGTTCTATTCATCGTCTCCGCTGTGTCTACCTTGGGCACAATAAAAAACACCAGGTCGTCCAGGGTGAAACTCTGCAACGGCGGCAGGATGTTCACGGTCTCGTAGGGCATCGCGCCCGCCGCTGCCACGGCTCCTGGCCCCCCTCCACCGGCTCCTGGAACAGCAGCCGCAGCCGCAGCCGCAGCAGCCCTCGCGCGTGCTCCAGCAGCACCCGCTGGTCCAGCCGCACCCGCAGCCGCACCCGCTGGTCCAGCCGCAGCCGCACCCGCACCCGCACCCGCACCCGCACCCGCAGCCGCACCCGCTGGTCCAGCCGCAGCCGCACCCGCACCCGCACCCGCACCCGCAGCCGCACCCGCAGCCGCAGGGTCAGGCTGGGGAAGCCTCCTGATGTGGCGCTGCGTGGGCTGGTTGACCAAGTGAAAATACGTGTCCAAGTGTGCCTCTTCCTCGCCCCCCTCGTCCACTCTGAACAACCCCTGCATTTGTCGACTCCATTCGCATCTTTATTCAGTTAAATACCGGCGTCACCACCAGCCGCTCCAGGGAAGCAGCGTCTCCCGCTCGCATGCGTACTCGAACCAACCGGCGTACACCTTCTCGCGCGGCGCAAATCCGGGAGCGCAATTCCACGTGCAGCCGGCCCCCCACAGCGCGTTTTCTTTAGGCATCGTCTCATTCACGCACCCCATCCTGCAGTGCCCGTCCTCGTACCTGCTGCACGGAGTGAACATGGACCCAAACTCGCATTCCCGTCGCGTGCACACCACACACTCGACACCAGACTCGTAGGAGCCCTGCTTGCATTCCCAGAGGCACTGCCTGTTGTCTGCGCCCTTGACCCACGAACGCAGCCCCCCATCGGGAATATTGTCACATGCGCGGCACGCGTACATGGCAGGGTTGACGGGGCAGGGGTCCCATCGCTGGCCCTCCGCGCACCCAACCTGGCACGGCACGCACGAAGACCCGTCGTGGGCGTCGGCTGCATAGTGATTTTGGGCCGCGCACGCCCTGCACAGTCCAAACGTAGACCCCTCCTCGCGGTAGAGCCCCGCGGGGCAGGGCCGGCACGCGGAGGCCCCTGCGTCTGACTCCATGCCCTCGGGGCAAGGGTCGCACGCCCCCGCCTGCGCCAAGTAGTCGTCCCGCATGACAGCGACCGCGGGCTTGAATGTACCCTGCAGGCACGGCGTGCACCCTGCAGGCCCCCCCTCGGCGTGCCCCGCAGGGCACACGCACGCGCCAGACCCGTCCTCCGCCACCGCAGACGGCGCGCGGCAAAGGCAAGAGTCCCTCGCGGGGCTGGGATCCCGAAACCCAGGGCACCGCTCGCACCACATCCCGTTGACGCCATAAAGCCCCTGATTGCACTCTGCACACTTCCTTGGGAACGCGCTCTGCAGGTAGCAGCCCCTGAAACGACATCCCTCGTCCTCGTACGTGCAATTCAGGCCCCGCGCCCACCCGGGCGAAAAATAGGGACCGGCCTCGGCGCCAAAGGGGGAACCCAGCTGACAAGTGCCGTTGGCGTCCACCCGGGCCTCCGCGGCGCCCCTTTGCGCGAAACACTGGCACACCCCCGCCCCCGACACGCCGTCGTACGCAGCCGTGGCGGACCACGTCGAAGGGCAGAGGAAGCACGCCCCGTCGGGGCCGGCAGTCCCATTGTAGTAGCCGTACGGGCACGGCGGCGCAGGAACCACCGAGCAGTTTGCGTCGAACGTGTAGCGAGGATACGGCGGAGCCTGGCTCGGCGCAGCGCACGCCTCGCACCGCGCGTCGGACGCGTCCCCGCATTTGACCAGCCGCTGCCTCCCCAGCTCGCACGCGGGCTGCGAGCACTCCGCGCACCCCCCCTGCTGCGTCACGTACGCGGACTCGCCGCACGGGACGCACCCCCCGCCCCTCCTCGACTCATGTCTCGGCGGGCACGCGACCTGCATCCGGCGCAGCGTGGCCTGGTGCGTGGAGTTCGCCATGTACAGCGCGCTGCCCCCCTCCGCCGCCGAGATCCACAGCGGATCCGCCAGCGGAAAATCCGCCGCTGGCACCGCAAGCTGCACCGTGCGCGTCACGCTGTCCATCTGCATCAGGCCCAAATCCGTGACGAAAATTGCGGCCTGCCCGCCCAGCACGCTCGCGAGCAGCCTCGGAAACGGCGTGGGGTGCGGCCCGGAGTAGCACGACCCCGAACCAATCGTCGTGACCCTCGTGAGAAACGACCCGGGGTAGTCAATCACCACCTCGACCAGCCGGCAGTTGTCCCGGTCCGCCACCAGCAGCCTCCTCGGGTCGCTCGTGTTGGCCACGGAAAGCGACGGCCCGAACAGCGCCACGTCCCGCATTCCGTCCTGCCGCCCCACGGCGTCCCTGCCTGCCATCACCCGCACGCGCCGCCCAATGGCAAATATCTGCGTGCTGTCCTTTTCCACATTGGAGAGATCGGCGCTGCTCTGCCCACCCCGGAGGTCAGGGGCCCGCACAAACGCCAGAAACGGAGCCTTACAGAATGCCAGGTGCACGTAGTCGTACCCGTCCATGCTCGTCCACGCCGCGGAGCACACCTTACCAGGAAGACGCCACGTCTGGGGCACGGACCCGGCGTACGCCCCTTCAAGCAGCACCTGCCACATCACGTACCGGTTGTTGTTGCCAAACGTCCGCTCGAGGAACGCGTACAGGAACTTGCGCCCCTTGACCACCATGTAAAACGTGTGCATCTCCCGCTCCTTGCACACCAGCGCAAACAGCGGCTGGTCCTGCACGTACCCCAAATTCGGCAGAATCGACTGCACCCCGCCGCACGGGTCCCCGTCGTCGGGCGCGTACAGCCTCTCGGCCGTCGCACGGTACCGCGAGGCCATGTCAAAAGCAGCCAGCATGCCCTCCGTGTGCGGCGCCAGCGTCACCAGCCAGCCGTCGGGGGAGTTTTGCTTTCCAGGCTCGCTCCAGGGTAGTGCAGAGGAAGAGCACGCCCCGCCGTCGGACAGGTCGTACCCGTCCAGGCCCGCGCACGGCACCCGCCTGCGGTCCGACAGCACGCACAGCTCCCCGCGCCGCTCGTAGCCGTCCTCCTCCGCGCACCGCGGCGCGCAGTCGAACCGCGCCTGCTCGAACCCCCCGTGCGCCGGCGCGTTCGCGCACGCCACACACCCCTCCAGGGTCTGGGCCCGCCCGGGTTCCGACGTGAATCCTGGGGGGCACGACTGGGCGGGGGACCCGTACTGACCCAAGGCGTTGCTGGAGTTTGCTGGGGCCCCAATCGCCCTGTAAACGCAGCTGTACCTGTCTCCAAACGTGAGCCCCCGCGAGATGAGCTCGAACCCCCCTGGCTGTGACGCCTCAGGAAATGAACACCCCTGGCAAGAAACCGACGTCTGGTTCACGTCAGAGGTCAGGTAGTATCCCACGTCGCACTCGAAGTACGCGTCGCAAAGGTCCGGGGAGTCCAGCACCCCACCGCGCGTCAGCCTCCTGTGGCCCTGCGCCAGCAGCGTGTAGTTGACCTGGCACGCAGAGCACACGGACCGCCCGGTGTACACGTCGCACGTGGGGTACTTGCCGGACACGCACGCCCCGTCGCACTTCACGCCCCCCGTCCTGTCGCACGAGGACCCCCTGGCGCACTCCACGCAGTAGGCGCCAGACGCGGTCCACCCTTGCGGACACTGCTGGCATGTCCCCTGGGTAGGCGACGTGATGCACAAAAAGTTGACAGATACCCCCGTCCCCGTCCACTTCCACGCGCAGCTTGGCGTGCTCATCGCGGGGTAGTTGCAAAACAGCGCCCCGCATGACACGCTCGTGTTGCACGGCCCGCCCTTGCACCCGGCGTCCTCCAGAGCCGAGCAGTTTCTGTACTGTTCCCACCCCAACCCGCACGTCGTACACTTGGTGCAATTTCCCGGCGAGTCCCCGCCACACCCTTTGTTGTACTGCCCGGCCGGGCAGGTCCTGCACGGCACGCACGCCCCATCCAGACTCTGGCTGCAGGCCCCGCGGTAGAATCCCCTGTTGCACCCGCCGCTGGTGCATGCCACGCATTCGGATTCCCTGTGCAGCGTCCCGTCGCAACGCGGGGAGTGGTACCACCCGCTTTCGCAGTCGCGGCACGCCACGCACTGCACAGAGTCCACCTGGCCCTGCCCACCGGGGCATGCCCCCTGCATGAACTCCAAGTTAGAGCAGTTAGTCTTGCACGCAGCGCACACGACGTTGCGCGCGGAGTTGGGAGGCGACAGCACGTACGACCCCGCGGGGCAATCGCGCCCCTGCATTAGGCACCACGTTGCATTCGTCGCCCTGTACCTGTCGTTGTACGTCCCAACCGGGCACGCCACCATGCCGCCCGCGATGTTGCAGTAGTAGCCCGGGGGGCACGGCTGACAGACCCCGCGGTTGTCAGGGTACAACCCTGGGCAGCAGTTGTACTTTCCGTCGCACGTGTACGTGTCCTCGGGCAGCGCGCAGCACGCCCCACTGACGTGTCCCAGCGCGGAAAGCAGCGTCAGGACCCGAAACGCCGCTGCAGTTTTCATTTCAACCCTGAGGGCGAATCCGGGCATACCTCCTAAATAGCCAATGTGCCACGAAGCGGCGGCGTGGAACCCTATTTAAACCAGCATATGCGCGCTCGCCCCGACCACAAAGCATGAGTGCCTACGTCCCCCGCCGCCCCCCTACCGCAGAAAACGTCGACATCAGCGACAACTCGGTCAGGTCTGGGTTCATCGAGAGGGTCGCTCTTGAGGCGTACAACATCGCGAGCGCCCCGCCCCCGAAATCCTGGGCCGCCCCGGCGGTGGACAGCTCCACCGCATCCACTGCCCTGAAGCACGACTGCATCGCGGACGTGTGGCAGACGCTCAACAGCCTGCGCGTCATGGCGCAGTACAGCAGGATCCTCTGCGCCATGTGCGACCGCCACCCGTTCCTCCACGCCCACCCCACCACATGCGTCGCGGGGCTCGAGTGGCTCTCCAGGTTCCTCCAGCCCCTCCAGGCGCCGGCACAGGACGTCAGGCACTCCATCGAGCGGTCTGTGGAGGCCTTTCGACTAGCACAGGACGACGGGCCACCCTTGCCCAAGGAGGAGGCCACGTTTCAGTTCCACCGGGGGCTCGCGTGCTCCGACCGCGACGTCACGCGCGTCCTCATATCCCAGCACTTCCCCGCCATGAACTGCCGCGAGTACGACGTCGACGTGTGCGCGTTCATGCTCTCACGCGGAAGCCACCTGGATTACGAGGACTGGCTCGCGGCATTCCCGTCCTGGCGCGACACAGGCCTCTTTTTTCCGCTGGCCCTCTCCGCGGTGTACATGCCGTCCATAGCCTCCTGGCTCCCGGAGGAACGGCACAGCGACTCCTCGTTCGGCATCTTGTTTTCCCGCTGCCTCAGCTCCCTGGGCCGGCCGGGCTTCGACCACGTCTCGCCCCTCAAGGCCCTCGCCGCCGTGTGGGCAGCGGACAGCACAGGCGCATCCCAGGTCGTAGCGGGCACCCTCGACAGGGTCGCGGTCCTCATGGGCATCCGGTCCAACGGGAAGCCGGGCGAGTTCTCCCTCGCGGCCGCCCTGGCCGCATTTCCCCGCTCCTTTTCCGGGGACCCTGAAGCAGACATGCACGAGTCCAACTACCACGCCTGGCACACCCTCAGGGCCGCCGTCGAGGCCACGTTTCCGCCCAGCCTGCTCCTCGCCCCGTGCGTCCGCCCCAAGAGGCCCACCTGGGGGTACCCGCGCCTCACCATCGAGGTCGCCACGGAGGGCACCATGCCGTCCGTGCGCTTCGCGGAGTCCACCCTGCAGCCGGTGGACCCAGCCACGTCGTGCGGCGCCCAGTCGCCGGTCGCCTCCTACCACAAGGACTGCCTCCTCAACCAGACGCCGGGCCGCATCCAGGACGTGCTCTGGCGCCTGGGCGAAATCGTCACCTCCCCGGACGTCGCGCTCTGCATGCTCCAGCCGCGCGCGGCCAAGCTCGCGCTCGACGGCGGCCAGACAAGGCAGGGCGCACAGGGCCTCAGCAGGCTGGAAGTCATGCAAAGAATGCCGGGCGGCGGCGCGCCACCCGCGGGCCTTGCGCGCGACTTCCCTACCCCAGCCAGTACCAGCCCTGACTACCTGGAGTATGCCAGGGCTCTCGAAACCGCGGTGCCCCGCGTGTACGTCACAAACTACAAGGAAACCCAGTCCATCCTCATGTGGAGGCTCGACATGCCCTCCCGCGCCATCATCTACACCGGGGCGGGCGGGGACTTCAAGCCGCTGTCCGAGTCCCAGCACCACGTCCGCAAGGTCCTCATCAACAGCAAGGTCCCGCAGCGGCCCGTCGGCGGCATCGTCCAGGTGCCACCACGGACGGACGAAGGCATCCTCCGCGCGTGCCTCCTCCACTTTGCCGTCTCGGGCCTCCTGGGCCACCCTTCCAACACCGTCCTCGTCAAGGCTGGGGACGCCCCGCACGAGCACGAGGACGAGGAGGGCGGCGGGGATGCCTCGCACATCGGCGCCAGGCAGGCCATGCCCCTCACGTGCACCACACTCGCCGAGTCCCTCGCGTGCTTCGGCCTCTGCCCGCCCTGCAAGATCTCCACATGCCCCATCGGCGGCTCGTGCGCGTGGAAGGAAAACGGAATAGACCCGCGCTACGCAGAGAGACAGCAGGCAGAAAACGGCGCAAGGTTTCGCGACTGGGCGGCCATGCATGCGGGGAAGGGGGGGACACAGCAGAGCCGCCTCGCGTCCCACTTCATCGAGTACGACTCCATATACACGACGAGGATGCCGTGGGTCCAGGACGACAGCTCGGTCAAGTGGGTCCGCGTCGCGAGCACGAGCCCCCCGGACAGCAAGACCCTCCACGGGAAGAACCTGCGCCAGGCGGTCGAGAGCCGATTCCTCCACGACCTCCGCATGCTCCCTACCCAGCAGGTCACGTCGGACATCAGGCCCAAGATCGAGAGGTCCAACGCGGAGATCTACGCCGCGGACAACGGCGCCAAGGTCGCGGTGGCCTACGCGCCGTCGGGACAGCAGAGGCTCGAGTTCATCGCGTTTGAGTGCGCGGACGTTTAGGGTCGCATCTCACTGTATTTAAAGTTGCGTCGGCGCCGACTTCACCCTGTCGCCTGATATCTCGTTTGTTAAACCCGCGCGATGGACTTAGTTCGCAAGTGGCTGGGATACGAGCCCTTATTGAATCCTACAAACACCAAGTATGATAACCAGAACATTAAGCCCCAGCAGACCTCACAGCTGAAGAACATGATGGAAACCATGCAGGAGGGCGTAGCAGCCCTCAAGGTCGACGGCCACGGCTACATCATCACATACACCAAAGGAAGGGGAACAGAGGCATGCACCAGAAACGCGAGAAAGCGCAGCAAATACGTGGAGTCGTACATCGTAGACCCAGACATACTAGACCCAGAAGTGGAAAGCTTCGCCATTGCAGGCGAGCTCGCGGCCTACGTGGACGAAACGGGGAAATTCGAGAGCCCTGCAGATATTCTAGAGATGGGTTACAGTCAGGTATTTGCCGTAACAGACTACTGCCAAAAAAACAAGGATGTCCCCTTTGCCTGCATGAAAGTCTTCGCGTTTCGGCTATTTGACATCAACGGCCTCCGCGGAAGCATTATGCGAATGTCAGACCAGCTCCTGATCCTCGAGAAACTGCTCGAGGGCCAGCGCCACTTTCACGTCGTGCGCTGGTACAAGTTTGCCGTCTCCCCGCAAAACAGGGTGTTCATGGAAATCACCAGGGGCGGCGAGATGCAGGACGCGTGCTGCAGGGACGACTTCACGGACTACCTGATAAGGCGGGCAGGCACCAGGGAGGGCTTCGTGGTGTCCGACGACCGGGTGGACAAGCCGGCCCAGTTCAAGCCCGACCACAAGCGGCAGCTGCGCGACCCATACTGCGCCAAGGCCCGGAAAGATTTCGTGGCCGACGTTGTGGGTGTCTTAGGGTGGCCCGATTTTAACCTGCAATGCGTGGACGAATACGGAAACAGGATGACGGTTGCGTCTATCAAGTGCCAGGATGTGCAAGCTGATATCAGGAACGCCTTAGCCGAAATGACCCCCCCTGAGGAGGCGCGCGTGACCATTCGTGCGCCCAACCTCGTGGTGAACAGCAAAGGCGAGTACCGTTTCATGGGATTGCACACCTACATGCCGTTTACAGCAAGAGGCAGGTGCGTTTTCGGAATCCAACAAATTTTGGAACAGCGTCCCCACTTTCAGGCCTCGCTCGAACAGAGCAACAAGTTCTGGCGCCTCACGCGAGATTACGTTTCAGCATCAGCCCCGCCGAGGGCGGCCGAACCCCCCGCAGAAGGGGCACTTGCCGCCTCGCCGGCCCCGAGGCTGCAGCCGCCAAAACCTCCAGCCGATCCTCTCAAGGGCGAAGCGGTCTACATCTGGCCTGACAAGTTTACCGACCAGGAGATCAAGAAGATGTACGACAGGTGCAAAAAATTGGGAGCATCGTGCTGGAGCCAGAGAAATCGAATTACCATTACCGCGGTTCTTGTGAATGCAAACAGCGGATACTGGAACAATGACGGCGATTTTGCAAAGTGGTACACGTCAATGCAGGCACAACCACGCGTCTACAAAGTAAATGGAGTGGACCCCTACAGCCATAGCGGTGCAAACGCCAGGTGCAATTACCTGCTGGAAGCATGCAGATACGCCCCCGACTGGCAGAGACTCAGGAAACACACGGTGGTATCGCAGTCCATTCCCTTGCCGGCCATAATTCTGCCACCCCAGGCTGAGCCTGATCCGGAGCCAGCAGTGAAAAAGCAGAGGACCAAGCTTTGGCCTGGTGAGTATGTTCACATCTGGCACAGTGGAATATCCGCCCAGGAGTATAGCAAGTACCATTACCTCTTGAAAGACCATGCACACGCCTTGTGCGACCTTTCATACGAAAACAGAAACCCTAAGTTGTGTGACATCTTGATTGTCAAGGACGCGTCGGTGTTTGACAACCCTGGCACAGCAGACGAAATCTTGAAGCTGTTTGAGTCCTTCTCTTACTTGCCCCTTGTGCTCCCAACGAGGTACGTTGACGATCGCCTGCGTGCCTTCCCTGACTTTGTGAGCACCAAGGACTACGCCATCGTCCCTGACAACTTCCCGGACGACTACAAGACATACTGGAAGAACTTCCGCGCGAAGACCTAGGCCGCCTCAGCCCGCCTCGCCTCTATCCTCATCATCTTGCGACATTAAAAAAAACGTTTCCAAACACACTGGTGTATTTAACGCGCGCGCTGCCCCAACGCCCCCCTCTGTCATGTCCGCCGCCCCTGCCCCGCCGTGCACCCTCGTTGAATTCCGCGGCTTCTTTCTCGCCAAGGCGTTTGACGTCGTGGGCAACGGCACGTACCGAAAGCACCTCGCGCGGTGCAAGGAAGCAGGGGACCCCTGGGCGGTCTCCATGGGGTCCCAGCTCCAGGCCGTCCAATCCCACGTCCGCGAGGTGCACGCGGCCATCACCGCCATGTCCCCATCTCCGAACAGGCTAGGCGAGATCTGCCGCGACGTCATGATGAGCGCGCAGCCCCCCATCCGCCTTCACGCCGGCTGCGCCACCTGCACAATCACCGGGCGGCGGTGCATGAAGTGCCTCGACCTGTCCAAGACCCACAAGGGGCACGCACACATCTACGTGGACCCCCGCTTTTGCTACTTCTTCATGCTCTTGTGGTATTGCAACAAGCTCGAGTACATCGTCCGCTCGTTCACCAGGACGTGGCTCGACTCCAGGCAGGAGGAGGACACGTTCAAGACCCTCTGCTGCTCCCTCCAGCGCGACCTCGAGCCCAACATTGTCAGCATGCACGCCCTCTTTGTTACCGGCAAGGACCACGTCCTCGCCACTCTCGCGCACTACGCCCAGAGCAACAAGCACGCGCCGATTTTGGAGCTCCCCGCGTCGACAAGCGGGATCGCAACTGTTTAAAAAAAAGAAACGATCCAAACCCCCTGGTAGGGACCCGCTCCATCCGGCCCCTGCCCACCCCCTCCATGCGCCTCATGTTTGGAAGCCAGCCGCGACCCTTTGCCGTCTATGCCACGCGAAAGTACCAGCCGGAGGAGCTTCAGGAGCGAGCGGACAGGCTCCTGCGAGCAGGCCAGCCCGTATTTCTCGAGGTCGAGGCGCACAAGATCCCGCTCAAGGCGGGTGATATACCCCTGGCCGCCGCCGTAGCAGCTTCCTATCACAACCAAGTCTGCTGCAATGCCCCCTCGCCGGACTCCTGGGACGAGGACACTGCAAACCTCGAGGCACAGGCCCGGGCGCACATGGACGCTGCAAGCTCGCCGGACGACAACTGAGGTCAATACTTATTTTTTTTTTAAGTTCCAAATATGCAGGTACGGCACCCGCGGGCCGTCTCAAAATCTTACTCATTGTATGCACGGCATATGGCAAAAAGTCCGAGGGCCCTTCCGCGGCGTATCCTGCGCCAACCACAAGTGGGAGCGATACGACGTCCAGCGCGCGGGCTGCCTCGTGTGCGGGGCCGCGCACGAGTGCATGCCCCACCTGGTCGACAACCGCGACTGCCCCCTTATCCACCTGTGCGACGGCGAGGTGTGCTGCTCCATCACGGGATTCTGCCTCCCTGTCGTGCGCTACTCCAGCGACGAGTACATCGACCATGCTGCGCCCCCGCCCACAATGGTGGACGACCGCAAGAGGCTGAGCGCGGCATCCCAGGTCGACATCCTGGGCGACGACGTGCAGACCATCGTCGAGTGGTTTCTCCTCGGCGGCTCCTCGCAGGCCTGCAAGCGCGAGGAGGTCGACCGCACGCTCGCGCGCTGCCAGGCCCTGATCGTCAAGGCATTCAAGCAGCACAAGCTGGACACGGCCGGCGAGGCCACCCGCTGCCTCCCTTGCCTCCCCGCGATCATTGCCCAGACCATCCACCAGGTCCACCCGAGAAACTGCAGCAGGGCGACGCCAGACCTGTGCTCCTTTTGCGTGCAGCACATCACGAGGTGCCTGGTGAACCTGGGAATACATCAGGTGACCCAGTCCAAGCGGGTCAGCCTCGTCGTCGGGCTCCTGTACCTCATGAAGCAGGGGCTGACCATTCAAAACGTGCAGTGGCTCCCCAGGGCACCGTCCCTGGCACAGTGCCTGCCCCACGAGACGTGCCTCGAGAAGACATTCAAGCTGTCCATGAAGCTGGTGTGCGAGACGGAAAATGAAGTAAAGTTGATCCTGAGGCAGAGAGTAAAGCTGCTCTGACTGTCTCAAGCCGTCACCGCGCCCGGCCGCCTGATATCCGTTTGGCCTCTTCGACCACGGGGCAAAGTCCCCGCCCCAAGCATGCGTTGCATTCATGCCTTTGCTCAGTCCGCTCCGCATCTCCGGCGTTGTTACCCTCCACGACGAATGCGGCGTCCACGTCCCTGTTGCAGCCATGGCACTTTGACGGCACGTTGCCCCTGCAGAATCCAGCAAATATCCTCTTGCAATCGCATTGGAACCAGCCAATGCCAATCATTTCAAATTTGTGCAACTTTTCCCCATATGAACCGCATTGGTCACACACACTGTCCATTTCGTGGTTGCCCCCCCACCAAACGTGAGTGTCATATCTACAGCACTTGTACTGTGACGTGACCTTTGATATGTTCCTGGCGTCCTTGAAGCTACGCGCCAGACTAGACATTGTCCATGCAGCACACCCAGTGAGTCCGCGCTACCAGCACGTATGGAACCGTTTTTTTTCTAGCCGAACCACCGCGCCCTCTTGTGCACCCGTATGATGTCGCACTCCGTCACCATGACACGCTCCGACTGCGAAAACACCTTCGCGTAGATCTCCGCGGACATCGGACCCGTTACCCGCACGCACACCCCGCCGATCCTCGCGTAGTCCAGCTTGCGGATCAGGTCCAGGTCGTCAAAGTACACAGCCCAGTCCTTGCCCTTTGTGTCGATGTGCCCCACCACGTCGTAGTGCGTCGTCCCACGGGGCTTCACGCTCCATCCCTTGCACAGCCGATTTGGGTGCTGGATCGCGGACATGACGCTCACCACGTCCTTGATCAGACTCCTGTCCTCCGGCTTCACCTCGTCCAGGTCAGGGTTCTCCACGTACGCCTTCATCGCGGCGGGGGGGGTACTGCCGTCCTCATCGTCAGCTCTTGCATCCATCAAACCACGTGTCCAGCCCCGTGTCTGCTTTATACTGTCATGCGTTGTTTTCTATAAAAACACCACGTACACCCGCTCGGCAGCCATTTCATGCCGGCCTCCTCCAGAGCCATGGTCATGATCTACGCCCTCGAGGCAGCCGTGTGGGGCGCCCTGACCGCCGCCTGGCTCTCCCTCAGACTGGCCTTGACCCCTTCCCTGGCCGACCAGTCCGTCCTAGTCGCTGCCATAGCACTGGCCGTACTCCACCTGCTCCTCAGCTCTGCCCTGGATGACTCGCCGAAAACAGAGGACGCATATTTTTGCGCCCTGTTCCCCCTGTGGGTCCTCTACGCCTGCATGGCCATCGAGGCCGCAACCTCCCCCCTTAAGTTGAACGCCGCCCTCTTTGGGGGGCTCTTCCTGTACCAGGTCGCCGCGGCCATCTCCCTATCCATTCTCACGGTCCAGGTACTCCTCTCGGCGGCGGCGGTCGCCCGAGGCGGCGTAATCTGGAAATCCTCGGCCTTGTGGCTCGACCACACTGTGCTCATGCTGTCGACGCTACACGCATGCCTCTCCAGGGAATCCAGCCTGGAATTTGCCTCGGTGCTCCTGGGCCTGCAGATCGTCTTCATCGGGACCCTCGGGTTGCGCCTGTGGAACTTCGAGGACCTCCCCACCCCACTGTTTGGCACGCTGCCGCTGGCCCACATCTTCGAGATCTTGCACGCCTCGGTGGCCGGCGTGCTGGGCATCCTCACGGTAGCCGCGGCGTACAAAGCGCGCACAACCGCGTGGGTCCTCCCAGTCGTCATCTTCCCGCTCGTCCTCTACGCTGTCCTTCGCGCCGCGTTTTGGCAACCTGTGCATGTCACACCCACTTCTTCTGCGTCGGTTGCGCCATCCGCGCCTGCTCAGTACGAGCTGCCCCCCTTGGAGCCGCCGCAGTCCGGCGCGGCGTCCGCCAGGCTGGTGTTTCCCTCCGCCGGCACCGCCCCCGACCAGCCCCACCCCCCCTACGGCCGGCTCGTGGTGCCCCCGTTTCCGAGCCAGCCGCCCAGGCCGGTCGTCAAAAAGCAGCTGTGAGCCGCCCGGCCCATCTGCCTCGGCCCAATTTTTGCCCACTTTAAGAACTATTTAGGGATACTCCTCCTGTCCTCCGCGATACAATGGTAGAAGTCTCGGGGGCGGACAGAGCGTCCAAGTACGCCCACACGCTGTTGACGCTCTTCGCCGTCGCCGTCACGGCAGCAATCCTCATAACGACGATGGCTTCCAAAAAGGACGAAAACTCGGCCTATCTCACAAACTCCTTTTTGTCCACGTACTACTCGGACGTCCCGGCCGTCACGTTTGCGCCTGCCGGGGACCCCTTCACGCCCTCGCAGGTCTCCGACACCTACTACGGCTGCCTCTTCAAAGCCCAGGTGGGGGTCAATAGCGCCATGAACTGCAAGGGCGACAACCAGCGCGAGCACACACTGTGCCTCATCACCAAGACCACCTCTGCCGAGTACAGGGCAAATCGCACGATTGAGGCCATTTACAATGTCCTGAGCGCATACCAGGGCGACGCCTGGAATCTCACGGCCCTTCCCAGCTTTTTCACGACCACCAACATTACCCAGCTGGGCATTCAACTCTCGTCTGCGGACATGTTCCAGCAGATGGTCGTCCAACTCAGTACTTCAAATAGCATCATCGGAATTGACCTGAGGGAAGCCATCGCTGCAGCCGCCGTAAATCTCGGCACCCCCGGGTGCCTCCGAAGCGTCCAGCAGGGGCCGGGCATCCTGCACGACATCTCCCCTGTCTACGACACCCTTTGGGCGTGCACCGCAGGCATCATCCAGACCGAGACCGCGAACCACCGCGCCTACGACATGTGCATCCCGCAGACCGCCTGGCCCGCGCTCGACGTCATGCAGACCCCGTACTCCTCAGCCTTTCTCGGGTCGTACAACAAGTTCTTTGCCCTCTTGATCGGCATGTGGATTCTCAGCAGCTTCTGCGTCTACAGCGTCTGGCTCATGGTCGAGTCCCCGCCCACCCTCAACGGCAAGCCTGCCTTCTGGTTTGCCAGGGGCGGCAAGGCCTTTACCATTTTTGCCACCGTCTGGAACGCCGCGGCCATCATCATTATCGTCGTTCGCAGCTTCAGCGACCCATCCAACGCCAACTACTTCCCCATGACCGTCCAAACCGTCGTCGTGACCCTGCTCTTTGCCTTCCTCAGCACAGTCTATTTTGGCCGCGAGGTCTGGGAGCTCTTCGCCTACTCTGACGACTCGCCCGTGTCGTCGTCGGGGCGAGGCTACCAGGTCCTCCCTGAGCCCGGCCAGGGCAACGCCCTCAGGTACTCCAAGCCGTCCAAGCGCTCCACCCTGGGCTACTTCATGCGCGTCCCCGCGGAGGGAACCGCGGCCAACCTCGAGTCTCCCCAGTACACCCCGCTGTTTGCGCCCACGTGGAACGACTGCTGGGTTCTCTGCGACGGCCTGCTCATCCTGGGGGTCATAGGGTACTCCCAGGACGTGGTCACAGCGGACCTCGTCATGTGCTTTCTCCACGTCCTGGCCTCGGCTGCGTGCAGCTCCTCCCTCGTCCGCCTGCTCTACCACGGCTACATCAACGAGGTCCCCGCGACAGGGGACAGGTACACCCCCGTCTACGACGCCAACAAGTTCCGCACTGCCCCTGCCGGCGAGCTCGCGGGCGCCAACAAGGCGCGCCAGGGCATCCGCGTCATGGCCATGACCGCCGACATCGCCCAGCTGCTCTTCTCCTTTGTGTTCTGGTACCTTACCATGTTTACCAGGTACAGCAAGAGCCCCTTGATCATAGGCTACGTCGTGTGTGCATCATTGCTTCCCTCTGTGTTCTGGCTCATCCTCAACCTCGTCCTCGACAACGGATACACCTACATGCAGAACTCCCTGTACTACCCAGCGCAGTACCTCTTTGTGTACAACGTCTTCATCCGCGGCCTCTTCGCCGCAATCATCCTCGCTGACTCCGCGACCTACTCCGAGGACTCCTTGACGAGCGACACCAGCCTGCTGGTCATGCTTCGGCACATCAACTCGTAGCGATTTTATTATCATCATTAAATTACGTGCACAGCGCCAGCGCCGCGAAGAACACCACGGTTAGCACGCTGGACACCCCCGCGCCTTGCGTGGCCACGTAGGTTACAAACACGGCCACCATGCCCGCCCAGGGTAGGTACGGTATCGCGTCCATGCGCGATTCGGCACATTCAAGCCCGCGTGGCGTTTTTATATCCGCCTCTCGCGTTCCAGATATAAGTAAGGAACATCTCCTGCCACCGCTGACATTCCCCCATGGCCTCCACCCTGCTGTGGGGCACGGCCAACCCGGAAGGGATGCAGAATTACCAAGGCGTCTACCTCAGCGCGGAAGACATACAGGACATGATAGACCAAGTCAACTCCGCCAACAAAAGGGGGGACCCCACGCCCGTCCACGTCGAGCACAAGGGGGTCCAGGTCGGCCGCGTCGTCACGGTCTGGGAGCACCAAGGAAAGCTCGAGTGCGTCTTGGAGCTCAACAACAAGGTCCTGGAGGGCTCCATAGGAAGCGAGTTTGTCCGATCCGGCATTTGCAGGGACCTCTCGCTGGGCTACACTGTCAGCCTGGAGCAGTCGGACAACGGGATCAAGGTCGGCAAAAAGGTTCTCAAGGAGATATCAGTCGTCAAAAAGGGCGCCAGGCCCAGGTGCCACATCCACGGCGTGTCCTAGGCGTCACGTTTTTCTCTTCTTGGAGTAGGCAAACTCCGACAAGCGCGAGGGCCCCGCCTCGAGGCTTCTCTTGAACAAGTGCGACTCCACCTGCTCGCACACCTCCTCTAGGATGTCCACGCCGCCGCTCTTCTGATTGAAGTTTAGCACAATCCCCCGAAAGGTCCTTCGCTCGGCCTTGGCCAGGCTCACGAGGTATTTTTGCAGCTGTGCTGACGTCTCCTTTGGCGCCAAGCGATTTGCCTTGATCTCCACCACGACGTCGTCAATCACCAAGTCTGCCCTCCCCATGCCAATGCATTCCCCCATGAACCATATGGGGCACGCAACCTCCGACCGGTGCAAGACGCCCCGCCGGTTCAGAGCGGTGATGAGCGCATTGTGGTATATCCTCTCGTTGTGTCCCTTCCCCAGACACCGCATGACATGGCCTGCCTGACCGCGCAGCACGTCCACAACTACCACCATTTTTTTTCCTGTACGCTTTGTCCGCGTCACACCCCTGCCCCACCAGGGAAGAAGGCACGTCTTATTTTTATCATGCCTTTATCCTCCTAAACTGCGTTGTCCTCGCCTCCTGCCTGGCAGGCTGCTGCTCGGCCATTATCAGCTTGCATTCAAGGAAGCGTCTCTCTCGCACGCTGTACGGGCCCAGCTCTACCTCTACACTCATAGGCTGCAGGGCGCACACGACCCCTTCGCTTATCAGCTGTTGGGATGGAAATGGCTCAGACAGGCTCGCGCACACTATGGCGCCAGTCGACAGCTGAATGTGCACAACCTGGCTACTCGCCACGCGGAGGAGGAATGCCGTTTCCATAACGGGCTGCCTTTCTGATCTCTTGCGCGCGCACAACACCACGGAAATTGGAACGTTTTTTTTTAATGCCTCTTTTTTGATCCAAAGTCCCTGGTAGGAGGGGCTGAGGCGTATCTCCAAGCGCACATGACTTCCAGGACCCTCTCCTACTCCCCGTCCCCGAGCCAGCCCGAGGACACCCCCGAGGACGCCCCCGCCGAAGGCCAACCCGACAACTCCTCCGTCAACTGCGAGACAGAGGACGCCCCATCCATCAACTTTGGGAGGTGTGGGTCAAGCGAAATCGACCCAGCCCCCGCCCCTTCTGCGCCAGAGGAGAGGCCCGCGGCGCTGTCGCCCCTGGCGTCTCTGCAGCCCCCCAGTCGGGAGCTGCGGTCGCAGAGCCGCGCAATGTCCTCTGCTACTCCCACATGAACGTGAACACCTTGTTGGTGAAGTGAAACCCAAGCACTACCAGCATGCCTATGCTCACCCACAGCGGGATGTTAAAGTACGGGATCCACGGGCAGAGACACGCGCTCAGCACAAGGATGCCCAGGAGACACTCTCTGCAGTAAAAAAACGACAACACGCACAACCCAAGAACAACGATGAGCACAGTCGAGGCCATCAGGCACTCACACGTTTGGGCGTAGAGCCTCTGCTTCATTTGTTGAATGGAAAAATATGAGTCATCGCCCTTGCCCCTCGCCCGCCCCGGTTTCTCCGCGCCGTCGTATGTACCCCCCATGTACTGAGAGGGGCACACGAGGGCCACCTCGACATCGCTGTCGTCTTCCCCGCCCCTAGCCATCTATTGCCCACTCCCGCCCGCCCGCGGCCATAAATAAGCCAAACGCCGCCCACAATAATAGATCATGCTCCGATCGGGAGTACGAGCGTCTTCATGCTCCAATCGGGAGCACGAGCGTCTTCATGCTCCAATCGGGAGCACGAGCGTCTCCACGCGGAGGCGTGGCTCCGGCGCGACGATGCTGAGCTCCCACGGGTCCACCTCAAAGTGGCGGTAGCTCACGTCCCGCACGTAGATGGCGGAGTGCTGCTTGACCGTCACGTAGACCGTACCGGGTGTCGGGGTCTGCGAATACAAAACAAAATCAGCCAGCGAGCACTCGCAAAATCCAAAATTCAACACGCACCGTGCTCAGAGGGATGTTGAGCCGCGCCTGCACCATGCGCGTGTCCTCGTCCTCTGGGATGTCCGTAGGGGGCAGGAACCCCTTTTCCTTCATGTCCACCCATGCGTGCGAGTCTGACTTGATCCACAGTACAGTCCCGGGGGGGACCAGGCTCTCAATGGTTGCGATCACAGGCATGGCTTGCAGAGCCCCGTCGTCCACCAGGGCGTGGTAGCACACGTTGATGTGGTTGAAGTTGGACACGTACGCCCCGTCAGGGATGTTTTGGCCTTCATGCACCATCGCGGCCCGGGTCCCGTTCGGCACAAGGCATCCGAGCTTGGTCTCGCCGGCAGCGTCCTCGTACTTGACCACGGCGCCGCACCGCGCAATCGTCGGCAACACGAGGAACCCAGACTCCCTGAGCTTCGTCGGCCACTCCTCGTAAGTCCACGTCAGCGCGCGGTCCTCGTACTGGACGTGCACCCCGGCAGTGTCAATGATCAGCGTACCCATGGCCACCTGCGCCTCCGTTTCCGCGTGCCTGCGGATGCAGTAGTATCGCCCCTGCATCAGCTGGATCTGGCAGTGCACGAATTGCGGGGGCACCTCCCAGTACTTGCACTTGAGGAACTTGGCCAAACCATCAATGCCTCCAAGCCCGATGTAGTCCTCAGGCATCTTCCCGTTCTCCGTCGGGCAGTATGTGAAGTGTCCATTGTTCGCCAGGTTGTCGTCCTTGATGGGCCGGATAAAGTGCTCGCACCGCCCGTGTCCCGAAACCATGACTGCCTCGGGGTTGTCGCTCAGCTCGTTGATCCCTCGCACGGGTACCATGTTCCCAGGGGTCGCCCCAGACGGAGCGAGCCTGAGAATCTGAGACAGGATCGCGTTGGCCACTCGACTCGTCTGCTTGCAGTGGATGTCGGTCGAGCCCATCATGGACAAGAGAAGGAGCAGCGCCCACATGTTCACCCCGAGCCCCTCTGACATCACAGTCCCGTTGGCGGACTTCCAGGCGAAGGCCCGGATGAACTTGTCGGGGTCCCTTGACTCGCTGCTGGCGAGGCCGGGGACAGTGTGCTCCATCCTCAGCTTCCGAATGTGCTTCTTGGTGTCATACACAGGCGCACCCCCGAGCAGTCCGCGCAGGTCCACCTCCACCGTGGCCATAAACTTGAGCATAAGCACAAGGATGCTCGGCTCCTTATCAACGTGACAGTAGCGGTACAGGTCACGGCCAAACACCGTGGTGATGTACTCCCCGATCACAGACTCCAGACTGCGCTGTCCGCGCTCCCCCGGGGCCCTCATGACACGCCTGGCAGGCAGGCGCGCACAAAGTCAGCACAGGTCATCTCTGAAATCGCTAGCACAGGGAACACACACCTGATTTTGCGACTCTCACAGACCCCACCGTGCTCCGTGCCCGGGGACGAGATGTAGCACGTGATATTTGTCATCGCACTGAACTCCTTGTCCTTATTTTCGGGGCAGAAGCAGTGCTCGTCGTACAGCCATGTTACCCAGTCCTTGATCATGTCATAATAGTGGCGCTCAGCCCCAGAGTTTGGCACCTGCGAGCGCGCCCGATGCCTCACCCGCCCCCCGTGTCACCGCCGTAAACCCTCCTGCCGCCGCCCCTGCCCCCTCCTCCGCCCCTGCTGCCTGAACCTCGCCCGCGCCAGGCCTGTCCGCCTCGCATGGGATCAGAGTAGTCTGGCTGGTGCCCGCCGCCCTGCCTGAACCGCCCCTCCCCCTGCTTGCTTCGAAATGCCCCCTCTAGGTGAAACTGCGTGGACTCCTCCTGGATGGCCGAGGTCACTCGTTCGGGGCCCACCAGCTTTATCACGACACCCATCTGGGATCTCAGCTCATTCACTATGCTCTTTGACTTGCCCTGGAATGTCGAGAGCCTCTGCGTCTCGTCATCTAATCGGCCGATGGACTGCTCTTGCACGTCCAACAGCAGCTGAAAGCGCCGCATCACGTCCTCTACCTGGCGTACTCTCTGCTCCAGGGTGATCTGCGGCGGCACGGCCCTTGGCACGACCGCGGGCTGAGTTTGTGTGGGCTTGTGCTCTACAGGCTGTTTTGGCGGGGCTTGATACACACTTGTCGTGGCGGATGCTACAGGGGGGGCTGGAAACACCTTATCCACCTCGTCCACCCACTGAACCCTTTCAATTACAGGCTCGGGTGCTACATGCTCAGGGGGGCCGTCATTGTCGCTGTCGCTCAAACTTGTGTCAGATTCATCCGCTGCCTGAGTGTCCTCTGTCAGTAACTCTTGTTCAAGCAGAGAGTTTTCGGGGAGATGCTCAGTCGACTCCATCACAGTGCTGTCCATTGGCTTCGTGTGTGACAACGCGCGAGATCTTAAATACACACACCTCATCACTCTTGAAAAAGTCGCATAGGTAGTCCAAGGGGACGATGGGCACGCGAAGAGTCTGCCCAAAGCACCCGCACATAGATATAGTCCCAGTGTCGATCCCCCGCACCAGCACACTATGCATCACGGATGCGGCCTGCGGATTGGTGTGTGTTCCCGGGTCAGACCCGAGTTCAGCGAGCAAATAAACGAACCCACGGGTACACACCTCGGGTACGGGGAGCGCGTCCCAGGCGCAACTAAGGCTGGTAATGATGGCAGTCTGGGTGATGTCTTCATTGGCCTGGATGTATGCGAGCTCCGCCTTATACCCCACAGCAGCCGTGACATGCCGTGTTTCGTACCCTTGCTGCACATCACATACACAATCGTGAGCTTCCTCGCGAGTATCCATGCAAATAAAACAAAAATACCTTGACGCGGCCCATGTTTTCTGCCACACGGGGGTTGAAAAGACACATGGCATGCCGCTTAACGAGCATGTTCTGCCAATCCAGGAACGCGGAAGTCACCCAACTGATGTGAAACGGCAGCATCCCGGACCGGTGCGGCAGCGCAGCCACGAGCTTCGCAACAACCCCAAAGGCTCCAGCAAAGGCAATTGACTTGACAAGTAAATCCCGCCTCGGCCCCTCTTCTGGATTGTTTGCGCGGCCCTCGCTGATGTCGCACGACACGTCATTTGGGTCTCCAGTCGGCACCTCAATCCGCTTGTATTTCATGGCGCCTGGTACCAACGCATGCACCACCACATAGATGGAACGCGGTTCATCCCCACTCCGTGCTTTGTTGGTCGCGATTCCGAGAATTTGAAGGTGTGTGACTTGTTTCTGGCACACCATCGTTTATAGTCACGGCGCTTTCGAGATAAAGGCAAGGAACAACACACACACACGCACCTTAAACACAGTTACCCGCTCATTTGTCTTTTTCGGATCTGCGGTGCTCATGGAAACAGTGGTGTTCGTGTTGGCATCGCGTGGAAATCCCAGCTTGATCAGCGCCGTGTAGTCAACCGCACGTGACTCAGGGATCAGCTGGGGCTGGTCATTGAGCTCCTTGTCTGGGTTTCCCACAATCTCGCCGTTGATCGACTCCGCAGACAGCTGGTTTTCAAGAGCCACGTCCGTGAAACGGTTGTTTGTGACAACCTTCTGCCGATTCTCGCTCGTGCCGATCCCATACTGAATGCAAAGGAGGTCCGTGAGCGAGTTGATGCGCTCCTGAATAAACCCCAGTCCGGACGTGTTCTGCTTGCGCCACTCCATGTCCACGGTTTGGCCGATTAGCAGATCATAGTGGCCGCGACCGTTCATTGTCATGGCAGTCCCAAAGAAATAGCCCATAAAAGTGGTGCTGTGGCTTCCAAGGAGAAAATGCATGCTCGACAGGAGCACCTCCATGATGCACTCAAGGTTCGTTGCAGAGCTCTTCCAATTACGGTTTAAGTCTACCAAACCGAGCATGCTCATGATGGACATCGATATGTACGGGTCGTGCCTGACCCGCTGGTTAACCTTTTGTTCTCTCAACTTGCCCCAGTAATCCGTAACCCGCACATGTTTCATCGGCGTCTCGTCTACACGCCGCAGAAGCTCATACATCTGTTCAAGGTGGAAGCTCCTGTAGGCCCCGTTGGCGAGCCCACCGGTGTGATGAAGCAAGCACTGCTGAATGTGTTTGAGTAGGATGTCCATTGCCGCTGTTGGCGTGATCGCGCCCCGGAGCCTCTCCGACTGCATCTTCTGCTGCATGCCGTAAAACCACGGGAGCATCATCCCCTGCGTCTGAAGATCCTTGAGTGGCGCGCTCTTGGAGTAAAACCTCTCCACAATTAAGAGTGGAGTCGCCGTGGCCTTTTCCGTCAAGATGTGGTCATCGTCCTCGTCGGGGATGTTGACCACGTCATCGCCATCGGGCTCTTCGTTGTCGATTTCGTCCTCAAACACTGGTTCGCAAGTGAGGAAATCGCGTGCCTTCTTCTCGACTGCCTTTGGGAGCTTGCCCAGGTTGCTCAAAAAGGAATCAAATGTGATGGCGCTCGACATGAGCCTATGGATTTTGAACCGCATGACCAGCGGAAATGGAAGCCTTCCAAACTGAATGAACGTGTGCCTGGATTCCCCGTCCATCAAAACGGCCTTGAGCGGCCATCCTCCGGGCGAATCCAAGGTAAACTCCATCGAGCTCTTGTCGTCCTTCTCGCCTGCGGTGTTGTAGGCCCCCACGCTGCACTGTAGGTTCGCGTACGCCTTGCCGTGCTCGTTCAGACTCTCGTGCATGTACTTGACGTACTCGTTCATCGTCTCATCATTGTGGTACGAGAGCTTCGGCATGCCGATAATCTGAATATCCGTCACATCCTCGTGGTGCCTCTGGAGCCACTCGGCCATCCGGAGAGGCGCGGACAGCAACGAGGTGAGCGTGAACACCCCCAGCTCCCCTGACGGCTCGATCATGTGTTCGCACGGGTCCCCAACCAGGCCGAAATTTGTGGCTGCCTCATACATCAAGAGCTGCTTCCAGCAAAAAAGGAGCTCAGCGAAGTCAGCCTGGATCTCCTTTTGGGGTACCTTGGGCGGCACCAGAAACTTTGTCAGAATAAACGCCAGCAGGTCGAAGTTCTGCAGCGGCGTGATGACAGCACAGGCAAACAGCTTCTGCTTGCTCACGCCCCCTTGCTTGTAAAACGCCCCGGTAAACGCCAGTTGGATGGTGAACGGGGGCCTCTCCTTGCGGTTCTCCCCGTCACTCTGCCGGCTGCGCTTCCGAATCGCAGACCCGAGCACGAACCTCCCCGAAGCCCCAGACGTGTCCTCCTCCGGGTCCAGCTGCACGAAGTGGCGATCCATCACTTCGTAAACCCCGACAACCTTGTGCTTATCGGCGCGGCTCATGCTGAGCTTCAGGGTCTTCGTGGGGACAACGTACATGCTCATGCCGTGAACCTCGATGAAACGCTGAAGCCGGTAGAAGAAAAAGAGCACGCGTGAAATGTGCTCGGGAATCCCCACGCCGTCGCATCTGCGGGGTCGAAAGCATGGTCAGACCATGGCGCGCCGAGAAAAAAATAAAATTCTACAAGCGCGCGCACTCACTGGGACACGAAATTCCACGACGCGGCCTCGAAAGGCTGCATAAATTTGCTCGGATCTTTTCTCGGGATTAGCTGGAAACACTTGCCGGCGCTATCCATGGTCTGCTCATGCCGAGGAAGCACTGATATCACGCCGCGCTTGTCCTTGTAAATATTTTTCGGGATGTCGTACTTGATCGTGCCCAAATTGCGGAGATTCGGCGAGACATTCAAGACAGCATTCCGCAAATATGTCGGAAAATTTTCGTCGAAGAACTGCGCCGGCCCCTGCATAAAGTCGCGCAAAGATCCATTCGGCGAGCCGCTCCTGTGGGAATTTTCCTCGCTCTCGTTTTCCCGGCGGCGACTTTCCGGCACGTTGCGAACGATCATGTCGTCCATAAGGCTGGAAATATCCGGTTCATCGCCTTCCGGGGCAGGATTTTCGTCTGTGGAACCAACGACGGGAACAGGCAAGGCGGAAATATTTTCCAAGTCGGCATTATCGGAAGAAGCGTTTACTGCTGCATTTTTTTCACCATGCAAAGATCCTTGCGAGCTCGGAGATCTGCTGGAAAAATTCTCGTCTTGCAAAGCGCCGTCCTCGTGATCCGACGTCGAATCCACTAGCCGCCGGGCTCTCTTCATGGAATTTTCTCGGGGAAATTAAATTTTCGCGCGCGCCCAAGCCCTTTGGATCCAAAAATTTATTGAATTTGACCACCGGAAGAACGGGCCCCAAATTTAAAATTGCTCATTTTGATTTTATTTGTGGCGCCATGGACCCCAAGCTTGAACAGTACCTGAAAATATTTGGGCCGCCTACCATTCCCCAGGTGCCTTTGCAGTGCATATTTTTCATGTTTTTTGCATTGCTTTCATGCATTTTTGCCTCATTTTTCCAGCAATTGGCCTGATCTTCTCAAATTTATCTGATGAAAAATTATTCTTTCCAGTATCGCTGGTTTCTCCCCGATCGACTTGATTTGAGGCGCAGCGACCCTGCCGTGACCAATTATTTTCGTGATCATCCGGATCATGGCAAAATAAATCCAGCCAGCACTTTGGAAACTATTGATTCTTTCAAAATTCCGACCATGGACAAGGTCGACTAGGAATATTTTGCTCAGGTAAACCTGTTGCACTGAATTCTTACGTTTAGCAGCCCGCGCCGGACCTGATTTGCCCCACGCCCATCATTGTAATTTGTAATGCCTTTCGAATTTAATTCCACAGGAATTTCTGTGTCGTCTCCAGCCCGCACTATCGCCACGGAGTGAACTAAAAATGCTATGGAGAACATGAGACATAACAGAAGATACTCGTCGATCTTCATATGTGCTCGTCACGCACGCAGTTTTTTATCGGATATTTAATAAAGACTCGTGCGCGCCGTTTTGTCGCACAGTGCCGCGCGTCGACGTGGGCTGGTTCACCATCTCGAAAACGATGGAGTGAAACGCCCACATGATCACCACAAAGGTACAAACGACGAGAGTGTGCATCAACAGGTCGTGCTTGCGCGCAGCCTGAGCCATGTTGTGTGTATTTTACGGCGAATTTTCATGCTTCAATTTATATCGTCGCCCACACCCGCGTGGTTGTAAACGCCTACCTGCCACAAGAGGGTGAGCGAGGGCGCGATGAGCGTGAGCCCTGTTAGCAGTGCAGACGAGACGAGGGCCACGGCGATCGACATAGCCATGATAGCGGGCACAGCCTTGGCCGCGGACACGGTCGCGCACATGCGGTAGGCATCTGCGTCGAGCGACTCGCTCATTGCCCTTTTGCGCGCAAAGTCGAATCGCCCGAACCCGGGGTAGTTGACGTCGTCCATACCGTCGCAGAACCCCATGTCGCACCACGCGAAAACAAGAGGGTCCTCCCATCGCTCGAACTGGAGCTCAGAGCAGGACACGAGGGGGGTGGATGTGCCATTCCCCCGCAGGAGGGGAGGCACGCGCGCCTCCGCGGGGATGTATCCCCTCACAGCCTCAATCAGGTCGTCTAGGAGGCAGGTAGGGATCATCGGGAGACACCCTGGGGCCACCCCGATGCTGAACCACAGCACAAACGCGGGCAGCGCCGCAAAGAGAGCCGCGCCCATCAGGGAGAGGCCCATGTAGCTCAGGGCTGCGTAGACGAGTGCAAAAACAATCACGGAAAAGAGCAGGCTGACCACCAACCCCCTCTTGTGCGCACTGCAGTACATGACAGACTCGAAGCTGCAGAAGGTGTAGGATTCCACCACGTAGGTCAAAGTCCAGCGATTGGCTTCCGCGCACGTGCTTCCCGGGCATGGATCAGACAGGAACGCGAGCAGGTCTCCTCGCGACATCCCGACCGCCTGCAGAGCCCATTCAAACACACCTGACCCCGTTGACCGCACTGAGGACACAGACACCCCCTCGGGGAGAGACACATTAACCCCCTTTAGCGATGGAATGACGTCGCTCAGCCTGCTGGATACCACGCGCTTGACGTTCACCAAGATGAAGTGCTCGTAGTAGCTGGAGACCACCGTCATCACCTGACCCACGGAAGACCCCACGGCCTCCGCGGCTGCACACGCACCGCCAAACGAAGCGGGGCGCCAGGCAAAGGCGTCCCTCAGCCATGACTGCGCGACACCGAGCCCAGCCCCTGTCGAGGACGCGTTGGCGAGCCGCGACACAGAAAAGTTGGCCAGCAGGGTCCTCACGTAGGGGTAAAACGGGGACAGGCGGATTTCCGCCTCGGTATCCTCCAACACCCCTAGCAGGTGGCGGCCATGTGCGCGACCTGGCGCCGCCTCCGGCCGCGTGATGTTGCGCCACGCCGCACGAGTGGCGTTTGCCCCCTCCTCCACTCGCTTCTTGTTCCGACCCCGGCCCAGACTCCTGTTTCGCGCAAGAGAAACTCGCCCCGCCCACCCGCTGATCGTGCGGCTCAGGTTGGCATTCTGGGAGGCCACGGCCACCACCGCTCGCACAGGCTTGAGCCACGGTGAAAATAGGGCGGCGGCGATCAGCGCGTAAGGCTTGCGCATGAGCTCCTCCAACACCCCCTGCTGTCCCATGGCCGAGGAGAGGTCGTCCGGCGACAGCAAAAATGTGTCCAGCCCCGCCATTGACGCCAATCCAAACTCCTCGATCACCTGCCTCCCCACAGCCCGCCAGTACACACACGAGTGCAGCACAGACTCGTCCACAGGGCCGAGCGAGTGGCCCTCGCGGTACGCGTGCGCCAGAGTCGAGCAGGGCGCGCTCGTGTGGTTCCAGACCAGCCCTGTGACCGCCCGGTGGACCACCTCAGGCGTCAGGTCGTCCACAGGGTCTCCCTGCGCGAACGCACTTGGAAATCGGATGTGGGGCGGGGCGGAATCCCCGCCGGACGTCTCGAGCAGCCGCCTGCGCCCGCCGTAGCTTACTTGGATGCCCAGTAGAGACGTAGCCACGGGCATGAAGATGCTCGCCCCAGACTCGACCACCACCTCGGCGCACACTGGGGCGATGGCGTTGCCGCAGAGCACCAGCGATATCTCGGACCACGCAAAGTACACCCCAGAGTCAATGGAGTAGCCACACAGCTTCGAGGCATCGGGGCTCACGCGCGCACCAGCCCCAGAGTCGCACAGCGCCACCTTTGCGTCGGGACTGCTCAGGCACGTGCACTCCCCGTAGTGCTGACTCCCGCCCACGAGGCATATGGGGGACGATGCACAGCCGGTGCAGCTCTTGAGCGACCCAAACGATATGTCATCTAGGCTCGTTAGCAGCGAGCACGAAGAGCTTGGGCCACACTCACGCTGCGCCACACACCGGTCCACCTCGTAGGACTCCAGGCCGCACTGGCATTTCTGTATCATCGTGTTGCACCCAAACGTCCGGATGCCCCGCGCGGGAAGCGGGCAGTCGCCGCACAGCATGTTCCTGGACGAGTCGTCGCAGCTCAGCTGGTCCACGCAGCAGGTGCTCGTGGCACTGCATGAGTAAAGCGTGCTCACCCCCACCTGCCCTTGCTGCGCCTCGGCCCAGCACGAGGTCGGCCTGGGAGACATGCTCCTGACGTCGCTAGAATTCGGCTCGGACATGTTCAGCACATTGCAGTTTATGACGTCCTTGCCCGCGTCCATTGTGTAGCACGTGAAGTCCGAATTGATAAACTCCAACAGCGCGTCGATGGCCATGTAAAACGTGTCAAAGTCGAAAAGTGTGAACGTCTCGGGGAAGTCCTTCAATTTGTCCATAATCATCTTCGCCTTTTCTGCGTACTGAACGGCGTCGTATATGGATGATGCGATGCTGATCACGTCTCCGACTTTGCCCAACACACCAACAGTGTTTCCTATAACGGTTCTCGCCATGCTCTTCTGATTTCGGTCTCTGGCCTCCACCAGGGTCATGTACACCTTGTTGTTCCTGTTTTTCTCGGCCAATGCCTGGCGCTCCGCGGCTGTCTTCGGCCCCCCCTGGTTCGGATTCCCCAGGTCGGCCTGGAGCCTCGCCTCGTACACCTTTTGCTTATCCTTGTATTTTGATGACTGAAAGTGGTCCACATACCCCAAGCTGGCCAGGTCCAGAATCGAATCTGGCAGGAACTTGCGTATGATGATGGTGAAGACGTCGTTAACAACCTCGAACCCCACGTCCATCCACATGGCCATGGACTTGAGCGCCCCGAGGAACACTGGAAGCTGCTGCACGAGCAGGTTGCACCAGAAGTCGGCAAAGTACTTGTAACCCGAGTTTACCACCCCGCACGCCCCAACCACCATGTTGTTGAGCCATGGCCCCATCTTGCCGGACGAAAACGCAATCGTGTAGATCAGGTCAGCCACCTGGTCCATCGCGCTGGACGACAGGCTCCTAAGCTCGAGGAAGTCGAGTATGATCTGGTTCGACGCATCGCTTTGCATTGAGGGTACCATGGTCAGCACCAAGTTGAGCCCTATGTTGACCACGTACGCAGCAGAGCGGCACAGGGGGAACAGGAGCTCCCTGACCTTCTTCAGCACCGTCTGGAACACCATGACCGACACGGCCGAGCACTCCCGAAGCGACTCGGCGTTTTTGAGCCGAAACGCCGTCAGCGCTGGGTCCGCCTCGCACACGCATCGTCCGCCCCCATTTGCGCAGTCGGGGTCCGTCCGCTTGTAAAACTCCTCTACAGTCTGGTGAACAAACGCCTGGTTGGACGTCTCCCAGGTGGAGGGGGAGTACACAAACTCCTGCAAGGCGCAGTCCTTGTTGCCGCTGGCAAGGCAGTTGGCGGAGGCCACGATGCTCTGAGCCTCCCTGATCGCCCTGCACATCCCCGTCAACCGGCTGTCCAGCTCGCACACCTCTGTCCTCGCCATGGGGTCTACAGCGCCCTTGAGCGCTCCTTCCATGGTGGAGTAGCACGAGTGAACCTTGTTCTTTCGCCACCGTTCCTTGGAAATGGACCCGTTGCATCCATCCCCCGTCCTCAGAGCCTCCTTGGACGGGCAGTACACCCACGGCTTCGCCCACAGGGCACTGTCATCCGGCTGGTTAGTGGGCCGGGGTAAGTACGAGAAGGACGCGTTAGAGAGCGCGCCGCCCCCTGCGGTGATTGCCTCGGGCTTAAACAGACCCGCTGGGTTCTGAAGATACGTCCTCATGAACTCCCCTGGCTTCCACGCCGTTTTGTTCACGATCCTCTCCAGGCAGTCTGTTTTGTTTGCAGCGCCCCCACACAGGGCCTCTCGAAGGTCCCTGGCCAGCACCCGCTCCGCCGAAACTCGATATGGCACCCCGAAGCTGCTCTCGGCCTTGATCGGCTGCCCACCCCTCGTGCGAAACGTAGGAGGAGGTGTGCACTTTGAGCACATCCTCCTGCCAAACCGCGCCCGATTTGCCATGTCGCCAGGCAGCCTCGACCGAGCCCTGGGCACGGTAAACTGACTGTTGTTTACGCACTTGACGGTGGCATCCTCAACGCCCTTCCTCGTCCTCACGCACCTGCCCTTCCCCGCGCTCCTTGCCTGCACCCTCCCAGTGTGGCAAACCCCCCTCTCCAAGGTCGTGAACCCGCTTGCCTTGAGCTCGAGCTTGCTCGCATACACGTACGCAAAGTCGGGGATCCTGTCCAGCACGTGGCACCGCCTCGCCTCCACGTCGGACGCCCCATCCCACGCGGTCGCGCTCACGTCCGTGTCCAGCAGCGTCCCGCCGTCCCTCAGCGACCCCCGCACAAACGGCCAGTCCACCTGCACGTCGCACGTCTTGAACTCATTTTGCGCTGTCTTGGGTCTGAATGTGTGGGACCAGCCCCACGCCTCCCCCTTGATGGCCTTCACCGTGCTGAACAGAGAGCAGTTGTGCGCGTCGCCGAGCACCGTCAGCACGCTGCACATGCCAGGCCACACTTCCTCGCTCATGGGGCAGAAGCAGAACCCGTTGGTCGTCAGGTACCTCCCAAACTGCCCCGCCCCATCCCCCCTAGCCTGCGTAGGGTGGGCGTACTTGCCCCCCGTCATATTCCCAAAAAGCCGCCGC
>Ga0209299_1000254_pt1 | contig 30314 bp, 35 predicted proteins | sample S_140806_MF_Meta_FD_187326 | JGI IMG/M metagenome (GOLD analysis project Ga0209299, IMG submission 187326) | Freshwater microbial communities from Lake Simoncouche, Canada to study carbon cycling - S_140806_MF_MetaG (SPAdes) (version 2) | ecosystem: Environmental > Aquatic > Freshwater > Lake ...
AGACCATCTTCCGTTTGAGTCAGTATCTAAGTCAAATATACCAGCAGTTGTTGTGCCAGCAGCAGCGCCGATTTCTGAATTGATGTAAATAGTTCTTACAACTTCTCTATTGATTTCCGCAAGGATTTCAGCAGACAGAATATTTGCAAGTTCTGTTTCAGCATCTAAACCATGGATTGCTTTTAAATCTTGTGCAAGTTCCATAGTATATTCAGCTTTAAGGGCTCTTGATTTAGCAGTTACAGTCGATTTCTCGATTGAAAATGCCATTTCAGCAAAGCTATTTTGTTCTCTATCACCTAGTGCTTCAGCAGCAGCAGTTGACATTCCAGTTCCAGTAGTATAAGTGCCAGCAGGGCTGTCATTTAATAATGCTGGGTTAGTTCCTGAATCAGCAGTAGTTGAATAACCACCAATTGATGAACCACCTTTATTTCTTCCAGAATAGTCAGTATCAGCAGCATCAAATAATGCTTCTGAGCTTGACGCCTGTGATTGATATTTTGCTCTCATAGCGAAGATCAGTCCAGTTGGACCAGTCATAGGCTGTACGCCTGCTATGTCGTATGCAATAAGATTTGGCATTGCTCTTCTTACTAAAGAAATTAGGATTGGATCCCAATTTTGTATAGAAGTTGCATCAGTGCTGTTCATTGGAGCAGCTTCTGACATAAATGCTCTATCTTCTCTTAGTGCTCTCTCTTGGTTTTCCAAGATAACAGCAGTAACCGCTCTTTTATAACTATCCGTAACTTTTGGGAGTTCTGGATGTTCAAGGACCGGTGCCCACTTTTTAACTAATTGTTCAGATAAGTACATATCTTTTTTATTCTCCCTTTATTTTTTAAGACCCAATTTAATGGTATCTTTTGTTTTTGTGATAGCGGCCGTGTAAGCAGTCATAGCGTTTGACAAATCTACGTGAGTAGTTTCGCCTTCGGCAACGTTATCTATTTCACTTTTAGATGAAATCTCTTTTGTTGAAAAGTAGGACTCTTTAATAGTCGATACTTTTTTCTTAAACTCATCAGCATTAGAATACTCAATTTCTTCAGCTAACTTGTTAAACTTTTCTTTATTAGTATCTGGCAAGTCTTTAGATACAGCATCTACTATATCTTGTCTTGTCAATTTACCAATTTCAGAATTTAATTTAACATTGTTCTCGATTTGCTCGTTCAATTTCTTGTTAAGCTCTTCGATTTTTGAAGCTTGATCTTCTAACACGTCATATTTTTCGTCTGGTACGTTTATGTAATGATCTTCAAATAATTTTTTAAGACCAGTGATAAAGTCCTCAGCGATTTCACCTTTGATACCTCGCTCAACAGCAAGTTCGTTTGATTTCATCCATTCCTCAACAACATAGTTTAGGTATGAATCTACTTTTTCAACGAGTTCTGCTTTTGTAGCATCAATATTTTCTTTAAGTTTTTTAGCATAACCTGATTCCATTTTTGATTTTTCTGTTTTCAATTTTGATTTGATAGCAGCTTCAAAAATAGTTGCAGCTTTTGCTTTAAATTCTTCAGTTAATTTTTCATCTCCGATTAATGCTTTCACATCATCAGAAACGTCAATAACTTCTTCTTGTTCTGTTTCTTCGACTTTTAACGTTTCGCCTGGAGTTGCGACTTTAGTAACACCAGCTTCTGTGTCTGGTTTTTTACTAGCGTCAACATCTGCAGCTTTTGCGTTTTGTGCGTCAGAAACTTTTTTATTATTTTTTGTAGCGTCAGGATTGCTGTCAGTTGCTTTCACAACCGCTGCCCCTAAATCTTGTGCTTCGTTAGAAAGCTTAGTAGGTTCAGCTGCTACAGCATTCTTTTTTGGAGCATCAGCAATAGTGTCTTGTTCTACTATTGTTTCTGCTTTGACTTCTACTTGTTTTTCTGTAGCCATTTGAGAAATCTCCTTTATATTAATTGCAATTAAAATATCTCTCTTTTAATAATGATATTTATAATTTGTTGATTTTCTATTATAATTTACTTAAAAAATCCTTGAATACACTAGCCTTTTTCTCTGCTAAATCAAGTCTTTTTGTCTTAATTAATTCTTGTTTCCAAGATTCTACATCTTGTTCTATAAGAATACCGTTGTTCCATACCCATTCTTTTGTTTCCATAATGCCTTGTACGAAGGCCTCCGGAGCAGATGGGTCTGCCACAATGTCAGCGGCCGTTGCTAAGTAAAAATCTTCTCCTACAAAGTTTTGACCGTTTTTCTGTACTAAGGAACCCATACCTCTTGATGACACGCCTAGTTTAGCGCCTTCATCTATAAGACTTTTTACGATCTTACCGTATGGAGTGTCCATAATTTTTGCTTCACCTATGAAATTTTTTCCTTCTGGATACAACTTCTTAATCATATGTGATACTCTTTCTAAGTTCACAGTTGGTCCTTCTGGATGGCCTAGTTCGCCGAATGCTCTATTTTGATTGATAAATTCTTTATTATATCTTTTGACTTCTTTCATTAAAACGCCGCTTGGATAAACTCTACCATTACGGTTCTTAATGTCAGCTTGTAAGAATATACCTTTAATTGAGTAATTTTTCTTACCGTCTTTTTCTTCTACGATATACGTAGCATCGTTAATTTCTTCTCTTATAAGTTTCATAGTTCTCTCTCTTACTATTTATAATTATCTAAACTCTATTACTAAAGAATAATTATCTCCTGTTGCAAAGTTTTTAGTTGATAATAATACATCACCAGTTGGTGTGGTTGCATTATTTGGTATCTCATTACCAGCTGTTCTGAAGTCAAAAAATCCTTGACCTGAAAGTAACAATGCTGTTGCATCTGTTACACCGTCCCATTTTAATTCAACTGCTGATTTAGCGTTAGCTGTATTTACTGAATAATAAACCTTACTAATTTTTCTATTACCATCTTCAGTCATAAAAGTAGTGTTTGAAGCATCTACTTTCAATACATCTGTTTCGCCGGTACCATCAGATAAATTTGTTAATTTAATCACAAATTTTACACCTGATGTATCAGTTATTGTTTGCGTTGTTACTATGTCTGCCATAATTTATTATTCGTTCTCAGCAAACCCTATTTTTTGTAGAGTTAATAAAATATATCCTGAAGCAGCATTACTAATGGCCTCAATATCACCGCCTGTTGCACCTGCGTTTGTAGCTGTATTTTTAATTACAGCACCGTAATAAGTATTTGCACCTGCAATAACAATTGCGTCTACATCAGAAGATGAGCCTTTAAATTGTAACCACACACGACCTAGAGCAATACCGTGATTGATATGTGTAATGTGTAATTTTGCACCGTTATTGTAACCACTCAAAGCACTTGCATCAACAGCGTTTGCAGTCGTAGCAGTATCAGCGTCAAAGTTTAGTAACACTTTGGCGTGTGTTTTTGTATCAGATAAAATTGTTGTAAATATTGCCATAGTTCCTTTAAACTCCTATTTGTTCGTTTATTTCTTTGTCAAAATATTTTTCAATATCTTCTTTTTTTATATTACGAGATGCCACAACTTTTTCTATGGCTTTATCAAATCGTTTTAACACGTCTGTTTGTTCTGTTTCAATTAATCTATAAATCTCTTTAATAGCTTCTTTCATAACAGGCGTTAATTCTTTGTAGGACTTTGAATCCAAAAGATTAGTTTCTTTTAATATATTACTAATCTTGTTTTTCATTTACAACAGGTTCCGTTTTAGGTGCCGGGTCTGCAATTACAGGCTTTGGATCACTGTGTGCTTCTGCTTCAATTTGTCCTTGAAACAATACACCAGCTAATTCTTTTCTTTTTGCCTCTAAAGCATCTCCAACTTTATCTCTTAAAGCATCTTTAAATGCTTCGCCAGCTTCAGCTGCTTGTCCTAATGACAATTTGTCAATAAAATTTTTAACTTGTTCACTCATTTTTTCTCCATTTGTTATATTTATAATAAAGTTTCAGTTTTCTTAGGTGTTTCTGTACCACCTAAAGAGTCCATACCTGCAGGTTCATAAGGGCCTTCTTTACTTATTTGTCTATCTAAATCTTTAATCTCTTTTTCAGACTGTTTAAAAACAAATTTTCTAATGTATTCTTGTGAAAAATACTTACCTACATACTTTTCTAAACCATCAGCCAAAGCAACACGTTCTTTTAACATTTCACTTTCTTTTAATTCAGCAAAGTGACCATCTTGTAAAAAGTCGTACTGAATATTAGATTGTATTACAGGCCAATCATCTATAGATATTACACCTTTTAATACTAACTGTGTCTTTAAAAAATCATTAAATAGTTCAGTAAATTTCTTTCTTAATCTTTGAACAAACTTAGTAAACTTTAATTCATCTCTTGTAATTTCTGTAGAACGGCCCATACTAAAACCTGTAGCTGGTTCTAATCTACTTACTGGTACATTTAAAGAACGATAAAGTTTTTTTTGGAAATATTCTATGTCGGCCATTTCTCCTAAATTTTGGCCACCAGGTAGAGTAGTAATATCTGTTCCTCTTCCACCTTCTCTTGTTGGTAACCAATAATCTTCCAACATATTCATATAACTTCTATCGTCCCTAATTTCTCCTGTGTTGGCATCATAGACAAGTTTATTTCTATAACGTGCCATTACATCTCTTAAATATTGTTCTGCCTTTTGTTTAGGTAGATTACCAACATCTATTTTGAAAATTCTTCTTTCAGGTGCTCTTGCTATACGATAGATAACAACAGCATCTTCAATCATACGTAATTGATTTACTGGTTTAATTGCCTTATGTAAATAAGACAATATCATATTTTTGTTTTGATCTACTAGACCTGAAGAACAAAATGCAATTGTATCGGCTGCAATTCTTACACCTGAACCTGATGTTGAACCTGCAACACCTTTTTCATTAAACATAAAGTATTCTTCGTAATCATTTGTAAGAGATAAATCTACAGTGCTTCTCATCTTCTTAAGCTCTCTTACTTTTTTAATTTTTCTAGGATCAATATAACGTAATTCAGTTATACCGTTTTTAGGTGTTTCTCTATCAATAATCTTTTGATAAAATATTCTACCATCAACATACCATCTTTTAAATATCTCAAAACCTTTTGTACTAAAATTCATTAATTTAAGTACAGTTAAAAATTCTTCGTCTATTCTTTTCTTAACTTCGTTACCAAAAGGTATATTTTCTAATGTAACTCTTACAGAATCTTTTTCTTCACTAGAAACAATTGCTTCGTTGCAAATATCTTCTATTGCTTGGTCACATTCTGGATGTAATGAAATTTCTCTATATCGTCTTACAAGGTCGGCTTCGTTCTTAGCCGTTCCTTCCATATCAAGGTACGAACCAAAATACCCTCCAGCAGCGACGGTTGTTGTACCGTCGTCTGCTTGAGGTGTAGTAAAGTTTTGTTTCGGATCTTGCTCTTGTTTTTTACGGGTTATTGAAAACCCAAACAGATCAGCCATAATTTATATTCCTCTACTACTACTTATATAAGTTTTAAGTAGTCGTATTTGTTTCAAAATACTGATAAGCAAAAGTTACAACAAACTGTTCAATCGCTGTTTGTTCGTCATACGTTAAATCAATAGCGCCGATTTCTTTTGGAAAAGCACCTCTTAGTGTATATGATTTAACAGTATTACCGTTACGATCTAAGTGGTCAATAAATGCGTCCACTTGATAGTCAGCAGGATTTGTTAATCCTTCATTGTCTGTCATATTGTTGATACCATTTTGCCATCTTTCAAAAGCATTTCTTACTTTGAAGTTTGTATCGTTATAAACTGTAACGGTCCAATCTGCAAATGTTCTATCTCCTGCAATCTTAATTGATCGTCCTCTAAACTTAACGTCAACTTCACCGATTGTCATAGCAGGTATAGAAGTTGCTCTACATAAGAAAGCCAGATCTTCTATTTCGCCACCAACTTGAGCGTAACCAGGAAAAGGCATTACTACCTTAAACTGATTGGCACGAGCGCCTCCGCCAGCAAGTTTAGCTTTGAAGTCATTAATGTTTGCCATTTTTTATTCTCCTATTCTAAAATTACCCAGCTACTTCTTCAAAAGAAACGCCAGTTCTTGTTGCTACAAATTGTAAAGTAATGAAGTTAATGCTTCTAGCAGGTTTTACAAAAATCTCCGCTATGAATTCATTTCTATCAATTACTTCGCCTGTGTTATTAGTTTCATCACACACTACTAAAAAGTCTGTGATACCACGTCTGCCTTGTACTTCTCGTAAGAATGGCTCAACGATATTTCTAAAGTTTGCTCTAGTAAACTCGTCGTTAAATTCAAACAATTGGAATTTAGAAGCAGTAGAGATTGCTTTTTCTAAAACAATAAACAATCTACGTACATTGATTCTATCAAAAGCAGATGGAGCACTCAATCCAGTTTTATCACCGAAAAGAACTGTACCTTGTCCAGGAAAAGTAACGACTGCGTTAACTCTATTTCTGTATAGGTCATCTCTTTGTGTTTTATTTGGATTGAAAGCTAACTTAACCGCACCTCTAATAGTACCTCTATTAAAGCCAGCTGGTGAATACCAACTGTCGGCAATTAAATCAGTTCTTGCTGATAAACCAGCAATATCTCCGTTTAACGGTACAAATCTGTACACGTCATTGTATCTGTCATACTGATATTTGTAACCACTGTCAAATACAACATAAGAAGAAGAACGTATTGAGTTATAAAAACCTACTACGTTACTTGTTTGTGTATTTGCGTTTGCCACGTTAACAACATCTGTTCTTCTAGGCGATACAAAAGCAACTGCATCTTTTCTATCTTCTGCAATTGATATTACATTATCTACGTGAGTAGCATCGCCTGAACCAGCAATAATTAAACCTACATCCACTGTTTCAGAATCTAGGAATTTTTCGTATGCTGTTTTCTTTTGTGCAATTGTAACAGCTGAACCATCAGAACCACTTTGTAAAGAAGTTAATGTTGGTGTTGATACTGCTGTATAAGTTGTACCTGATGCAGTATTACCCCAGTTAGATCCACCAGAATTATGATCCATCCAATATACATACTTTGATCTTGTCTGTATTACTGTTGGATAATAATTTGTGTCACCTTGTGGTGATTTTGCATCTGAAGCTTTAGAAAGTTTTTGATAAACTTCTAATACTGTATTTGCTGTACCTGAAATTCCACCATCTTCATCTACTACTATTACGTGGATTTCATCATTTGATCCACCTTTTGAAGTAGCGTATGGCGAAGTTCCTGGAGCGCCAGCAACTTGATCGTAAAATCTCCATCTACGTCTTATGTTACTGTTTATAACTACATCTCTTTGTAATCCACCTGTACCTGAAGGATGTCTTACGATAGTTATTACGTTAGTTGATTTAGCAGTAACTCTATACTCGTGACCGTCGTTGTAATCACTTGTAGAAGCTGTAGTAGAAAAATTAATAATATCACCTACGGCGATATTTGTTCCACTTGTAACTGTTACTGAAGTTGCACCTGCTACTGCAGCTGTACCTAAAGTTGTTACTACTGTTGTTTCGTATGCAGCTGCTGAAGGACATATAGAAACAAGTAAATTGTTTCCCCAAGCGCCTGCTGTTCTAGCAGCCCACTCGCCAACTGATCCTTGGCCTGTTGCAAAGTTATTAATATAATCTGTTTCGTTCTTTATAACAAAAGCACTGCCGGAAGCAACTGCGTTTGCTATTGAAGAATTTTGTGCTCGTACTACTCTTAATGCGTTAGAGTATTGTAAGAAATTGGCAGCACTAAAAAAATCCTCAAAGTTATTTGAGTCTGGCTTACCAAACGTTTCTACTAACTCTTGTTCGCTAGAAACCGTTACGATTTCATCTAAAGGACCTTTTCTAAACTCTCCTGCAAAAGCACCAACTGACGTTGATACTGCTGGAATAATTCTTGTTAGGTCTCTTTCCTGTACGAGAACACCTGGTGATACTTGAAATGCCATTTTGGTTTTCTCCTTTTTATAAATTAGCTAATTGTTTCATATAGTCCAACTGTCGTATTATTCATACGCCCATAGTCAAAATTTCATATACATCTATTTATAAAATGCGTATTTTGTACTAATTTTCACCTCTCCTTGTAACAGGATGCCACACTTCTCCATATTCGTCTTTAAAAGGTTTATCTTCTTCTGGTGTACCGTCATCTATAAAGCCAAAAGGCGCCATATCTTGCTCTATGATATTGGCCTGATCTTCGTATAGTTTAGAACGTACATCAGAATTACTTAACTCTTTAAAGTATGGTTGATTTGATAACCAGCCAAATATAATAAGACAAGTCATTAAATCGTCATTACAACCTTCTTCTGCTTTCCAAGAATTGTGTTGACGTGAAAAAGTAGACATTTCTTCTATGATATTAAAATCATTTATAACTATTTTATCTGCTTCAATAATAGTTTTTAAATTAGAACAACCTATTTTTTTAATTTGTTTAGTCATACGAATACCTAACTGACTGCCTCTACCACTGAAGGCCGTACCTAATACTTGGCCAGCTCTACCTCTTTGTGTAGTCATTAATAGATTGTCATACTCTAAATCAAATTGTAATGCGTCTGATATTTGGCCACCTATATCATTTACTTCAACCAATGTATGAGCGTGATTATATCCTTTTATAGTTTGTTCAATTACATTCGGAAAAACTAAAGGTTTAATTTCATTGTTACGATATTTGGCTACAACACGATAAGGCATTTTTGTTACGTCAAATATAATAAAGGCCGAATAATCTTTTGCAAGACCTCTTGACACGTCAACAGTGCAAACATATATTTTTTCTTTATCAGGTTTTTCAAATATATCTAAACCACCTTGTGACTGTAAAGGTTTAATATAAGGTGTAGCTTTAATTTTTGTAGGACTAATAAGTGTATCTATTGAACCTAAAAATTCACATTCAAACTCCTGTTGGAATTGTTCAGGACTTGTATTTCGTATTGTTTCTTGTTTCCATTTTTCATCTCGTCCTGGAACTTCTGACCAATGTACATCAATAGGTATATAATCGTTTTGTTTATTTACGGCATCTGTCCATAACTTATAGTACATATTCATACCGTGAGGTGTAGAAACAATAATCATTTTTGTACTTTTACCAGAAGAAATTGTAGGAAACACCGAACTAAAAAACTGTTCTGCAATAGTTGCTGGTACGAAAGCAAACTCGTCTAAGAAGATTATATTATAAGAACCTCCTCGTATCGCACTTGAAGAAGTTGCAGCGGCCACAACTTTACTGCCGTTCTCTAATTCTATATTACCTTTATTCCAGTTTAACACACCTTGTTGTAAAAACTTTGGTATATTCTCATAGGCCAATTGTAAACGGCCTAATATATCTCTTGCTGTAGATGATTTGTTTGCAAGTATGGCAACGTTAGTATTTGGATTAAACAAAACATAATGTAATAGATAAGATACAATTGTTGTTGATTTACCTGACTGTCTTGGTAATTTACATATAGTAAAACGGTTGTTATGCATAGTGCCAACCATTTCTTTTTGAAAGTTATACATTTTGAAAGGCACTAAACCTAAATCAAGTGAAACTATCTTTACATAGTTTTGTATAAAATATAAAGGGTCTTTAGAACACTTTTCAAATTCTAAAATTTGTTCTTGTGTAAACTCTACAGGTACGTTTACTTTTTTAAGATTCGGATTACCTAGATAAACTTCACTCATTAATTATAATTCCTTCTATATGTGTATAACCTAATTGTAATGCAGCCTGTATTCGTTGACTGCCTTTCCACACACTATATTTTTTTTCTTTAAAACTAGTACCATTAGATCCACTTCTTTGATTTTTATAATCTATCAATGTTTCACCTTTATAATTAATAGGAGAAACGTATGTATTGTGTTTTAATACTTCAATAGGTTCTATCATATCTTCACCATTTAACAACTCTTTTAAAGGAGTCGTTCTATCTATATAAGTTAAATCACTTATCTGAAATATCTGTTTCTTCGGATTTAATGATTGTGCTTTTAATATTTTCATTTTCTCTTTTCAACATTTTTTGCAATTCAGCCGTAGAACCTACAAACAAAGCATTTTTAATATTTTGATTTGCAGTTTTAGGTAAGTTTTTTAAATCTTTTAATTTTTTTTGTAAGTCTTGTAACTTATCTACTGTTTGTGCAACGTTAGTAATTAATTGGCCTGCTACTTCATATGCTCTTGGATGTTGTCCTTCTTTTGCAATTTCTAATATGCCTTCAATTGCTTCTTGTCCTTTTTGTATAAGATCATAATAATTATCTCTACTATATTTGTAGTCGTTATCTACATCAGATTTATTTGTATCTTCTATTCTAGGAACAGGAGGATTATCTATCTTAACTACAGATTCTAATGTAGGCTTGTTATCAGGTTCTATGCCAAGTATTTCGTTTACTTTATCTTCTAGTTTTGTCATATTACTATTTAGTCAACATAATATTTTTTTCTGGAAACCATAGAATATCTATTTTTGATCTATTAAATACATCTATAGCTTCTTCAGGTGTTTCTACTAAAGGTTCACCAGAGAGATTAAAACTAGTGTTTAGTAATACTGGAACTTTACTTATATTATAAAAATGTTGTAACAAATTATATAAATGTGGAATTTGGTTATCTACTGTTTGTATTCTACAAGAATTATCAATATGTACTACGCCTGGTATTTTATTAGTTTTAGACTGAAATGATATTGTCATAAATGGAGACTCTTCTAAATCAAACATTTCAAAATATTCTTTTGAATATTCTTTTAAAATAGAACAAGCAAAAGGCCTATACCATTCTCTATTTTTAATTTTATTTATAATCTGTTTTGCTAATTTATTTTCTGCTGAAAATAATATTGATCTATTACCTAATGATCTAGGTCCAGCTTCAGCTTGTTCATTAAACACAGCTACACTTTTACCTTGATTTAAAAATACAGATATTTGTTTCTCATCTACACTTTCTCCTTTTACATATATATTATGTTTTATATTATTAAAAAAAGTGTGTTTCAACTTATGTATGTTTGTATCTTTAGTTTCATTTCTATAAACAAACATAGCAGAACCTATACTGTTTCCTGAATCATCTGAAAGAGGCTCAAAATAAAAATTAACATTAGGCAAATTTTTTATTAAAAATCCATTAGTAACTACATTCAAAGCATAACCACCAGAAAAACAAACATTATGTATACCTGTTTTTTTTACAAATTTTTTAACCAACTCCAAAACAACATTTTGAGTTTGTTTTTGAACTTGATATGCATAATCAGCATATAATTCATAGTTTTCTTTTGGTACAGTATCAGTTTGATTATAAAGATATTTTTTTAATATAGGTTGTTTATCATCTCCATTTTTATGTAAAAAAATATTCGTATTAGGTAAACCATTTAAAAATAGTTGTTCAAAATCTTTATCTTTTCCATATGCTGATAATCCCATTGTTTTTCCGTTTTCCAAAGGATTTTGACCTATTAAAGTTGTAGCTGTTTCATAAACTTTTGTAATATTCAAAGTACTATCTGCTTTAATTTCACAATCAGAATATTCTTTTAAAATACTTTTAACTATTTTATAATTATCAACGTCATAATTTTCACCTATATTTTTTAAAAAAAAATTTTTATATATTGGTTTAAAATTATTAGGGTAATCAGCAACAAAAACACTTTCACTTTCTCTCATTTTTTCTTCTAATTCAGCACCGTTTCTATCTATAACAAAACATAAAGCTTTATCAAAACCACTGTTATAAAAAGATAAACTAGCGTGAGCTAAATGATGATAAGAACAAAATCTAATTACTTTAACATTTAATATTTTTTTTATATAATTTTCCAATAAATCATTAAAATTATCTTTAGGAGTAGGAGAACAGATAACAACAAAATTTATTTTACCTTTGCTATTTTGTACAGCACACTGCAAGGCTTTAAAAGGTTGTCTATCTCTTTTTATTCTGGTAAGTCTTTCCTCTTTTGAAAAATATTCAACAACACCATCATTTATTATAGCTACGCTACTATCGTGAGCCGTGGATATTCCTAAAATTCTCATAATATAAATGTAAATTATTTATTATTGGTCTATATCAGTCGTAGGGTTATATTTCTTACTATCAGTGTAAGAAGTAATAGTTGTTGTAAATCCAAAATCATCATCAGCGTCAGCTGTAGTAGGGTCAGGTACTACCACAATTCTTTCTTCTCTTTTTGCCGTTGTTGTATTTGTATCAGTGTAAATATCCGACTGTACAGTTTTAATAACACCTTGATTGGACATAGGCCCAAACAAATATGTTTTGGCAGTAAAGTTTAAGGTATATATAACGGCCCTACGAGTCGTAAAATCGCCACTATAACTATCTTCATAAGATACACTATTTAAAATTATAGGTATATCTCTTTTTATATTCATCTCTGGTAAAACATTTACAGTAATGGTATAATCAGGTTGAAAGAAAGGTAATATCTGTTCTACTATTTGTAGACCATTTTCCGCTGTAGCCGTAAAAGCATAAAGATTTAAACTTATATTATAAGGTACAGGAACATAATTAAAATTATGAACTTCTCCTGATTCACCAGCTTTAACTTTTTTAAATTTTTGAACTCTTGTTAATTTTCTTGTAGCGTCATAAGCTAATCCAGAAATTTCAAATCCTAATCTAGGTAAAGTAACCGCAAAACTACGATCATCTAAATCTGGTTTTTGGTCAAGTCTAACTAAAAACTTTTCTTTTGGTGCATAGGCTAAAGGTACTTTTAATCTTTTAGTTACGGCACCTGTGCTTGAAGTTGATTGAATAACAATGTTATTAAATAATTGACCAAAGGCAATTATTATTTTTCTCATTCCTTCGTTGTAAAAAAAATTACCAAACATTAGTCAATTTCTCCAAATGGGTTTCTTTCCGTAAAGTCTAATATATCATCAGTTACAGACTGTGTATCAAAACCAGCTTCTGTATCTAAATCTAAATTTTGTGCGTAAGTAGATTGAGTGGCCACTGTTGTTGTAGTTGTTGCTTCTTCATTGAGTAAGAAGTTAGCTTCACCAGATGACTGATCTTGTTCTAATTGTAAAGAACCATCTTCATTCTCTAATGTAAATCTGTTATTTAAAAGATTTAAAGAGTATTGAGTTTCTTTATCATCTATTTCCGCAATACCTGTATTTAATTCTTCTGAACTATACTCCCAACGTGTTACTCTTAATTTATAAACTGGTAGATTGCCTAATTGAAAAAATGGCTCTTGATCTTCTACGAACTGTATTTCAAAAAAACTATTCATTAAAGGAAAATATATAATATCTCCTTCATTAGGACGGCCTTCCACGATCTGTGTCATTGGATTATCTACTTGATTTTGCCAACTTCTTTTAGAAATAACAAACGTTGTATCTTCTCTTATTTCTAATCCAAACTTATTGATTAATTCTCTTTGGCCTGCAAATCCTTCAGTCGTTTCAAAATACATTTCAATTAAATAACTATCATCAAATCTACTTGATGTATCCTCACCTAATATTAAATCTCTATTAACTAATGTTCTTGGTAAATAATAAACATCGTGGCCATATATCTTTAGGCCCTCTACAATTAAATCTTCGTAAAGTGTTTTTTCAGCTTGATTGCCAATACCTTGGCCGCCTTGAAAATAATGATTTACTGGCATAGTATTAACCTACTAAAAATGCTGGTGCTAATTCAAAACTATCTCTAATTTCTTTTTCTAATTTTTCAACGTCTGTAATTGCATCAGTATAAATTTTTTCACCATTTAATTTAACTCCGCCAATCATAGTTACTCCATCAAATTTACTTAGATTAGCTCCCCATTGTTTTTTAAATAATGCCGTAACATATCTTTTTAACCATTGGTCATTAAATACGTCTGTGTATGTTGTTGGATCTAATTTACGATAACAGTCTATAATTAAAAATTCTCCAACTTCTAAATCGTGTACCCAATCCATATCAATATACAAACGATTATCGTGTTGTTGAAATCGTATAGGTTTTATACCTACTAATATTTGATCTAAGAAATCTAAATGTCTTAACACCATATCATAATTAATAATAGATGTTGAAGCAAAATCGTAAAGGTCATTTAAACGTAATTGGTATCTTACGTCAAACATATTCATACTAGCTTTATCTGAAAATGGAAATATATTAGTCACACCAATAACTGTTTCAGGAACTACTAAGAAATTGCTTCCTTCATACCAAGTAGATGAAACGGAATTTTTAGTGGCCGTTTCTGTTGAACCTAAAGACGCTTGTAATCTGGCTTTATCTGTTTCTGTTACTTGATATTTTAAATATGTTCGTCTAATACCATCATAGTGATATTGAGCATAAAATTGTAAGGCTTCGTCCAGTCTATCTTCTAACTGGTCGTCATCAGCATTAATCTCTATAACTGGTTTACCTAATGCTCTTAAAGCATATTGTTTAAGTGTTTCTCGTGTTGCTGGAGTTGCCATAATCTCTACTATTTATAATAATAGGATTAGAACTTATATCGTATTGTTGCTAATAATTGAGGGTTATAATCTTTATAAACACCTGTATATACTGATGTTTGTTCTTTATCGTGATAATACAAACCAAATTCTAAACCTGCTCTTTTATCTGGTCGTTTATGTTTATCATCTTCTGTATGTATATTATAAACAAGTCCATAATAGTTACCTGTAAATCCTAGGTCATCATTTTCTGTTCTATGAACAGTGCCATAAATCTTTTCATTAAAACTATACAATACACCATAATCATATCTGTTCTTATCAGCAAAACCTGTATCTTTATCGTCCCAAACTTCTGCACCCCATATTAAAGGAATATCCCAACGATATAAACTACCACCTAATGACCAGCCTTGTTGTGTTCTTTCATTAAAACTAGAAACACTTGTTGAACTTTTTGGATTTTTAATTTGCATATAAGATAAATCAGCATAACCAAATAGTCCTACCGTTGCACTTGTATATAAAGCATCTCTCTCGTTATCCCAACCTACAACTAAACCTACTGGCAAATCTTGTCTTAATCTATATGAATCAAAATCAAATTGTTCGTCCCAATTAAAACCACCAATCGCAAGAACTGTTTTCTCTCTATGATCTATCCTTGAATTTGTTTGTGTAATAATTAATGGTGCACCTATTTTTGGTGTTTTAGCAAATCCTAATCTTTGTGCGTCTGTTTCACCAAGATATAATCTGTAATAGTCATTACCAAATCCCATTTGTTTTTCTTGTATCGTATTATTTAAAGAAGTATCTAAAGAATAATGAGTATCATACAACATTGAAGCACCCGTCCAATTTACGTATTGATTATTAAACTTGTGTGTAATGCCTATTTGTAATTCTGCTCTTGTATCTAAACCACTATCATAAGTACGGTCATCATAATAACCTTCAACTTCACCTGTAATAAAAAGGCCTTTAGGTAATGATATTTTGTTTGTTTCTAATTGTGATATTCTTTTCTCTAATTCAGATATTTTCTTTTCATCTGCTTTTACTATTGAAGTTAAAAGTAAAACAAGTAAAAATAATAGAATAACTGCAACGTATTGTATTGTCAATTTCTTATCTAATTTCATATTAAGTATTTATCTTTGGAAAAAGATGGTCTCTATTAAAGGCTATTACATCTTTTTCCTCTAAACCTAAAGATAACATAACTCTAGGTGTATGTGGATTTTGTTGTTGATATTCACAGTAGTAATTCTGTGCCTTTATAACATCTTCTTGTTTTGAATCGTTTTTAAAGTTAACAATTTTATCTAAGTAATTATGTAAATTACTTTCGGCCATTGTTGTGACTTGGAACAATTCTTCTTCTGTTTGTATATTACCAGCGGCAATCATACCACCACTAAAGATGGCCTTTGCCCAATCTGGTAACTCTCTCTCTTTACTCGGTTTATACCATTTTGTTTCATTGATAAACCAATTCGTCAATGGGTGTTCTTTTTTAAGTAATGGTGAAAAATCGTGGAATGCACCCGTTACTTTATTCTTACCTGCAATTACATCAAATCCATATATTGGGCCACCATTTGTAAGGCCAGGAAATAAACAAACGTGCATCATCCAAAGACCTTTTGTTTCTCTGGCATCAACCACGTCAACGTGTGCTCGTCTTATGTTATCATTTTTCCAGGTTCGGTTAACCCATCCTTCTTTATTAAATCGTGTCATACCTTCCTCAAAGTATTCTGTACAATTTAAATCTAATATGTCTATGATATTATTCTTGCACTGTATAAGATTTTCCCAAATCATTCATTTCCTTAAATAGTTCTGTAGCATACTCAAAACATAATTTAGCTTCAGCGACCACGTTTACTTGATACGTGTTCATATAGTTATTTATTAACTCTCTTACAACTCTTTTTGTTTCTTCTGGTTTTAAAAAAACAAGATATGTATTAGGACCAGGAGTTTTTCTTTTTATCATTTGACCACCATATAAATCTCCCATATGTCTTACATAGATATGAGCATATAATTTTTCGGCATCACTTTTAATTGTATCTAAGTGATAAACGTATCTTAATGTGCTGTCTGTTATATGTGGTTTATTCGGTTGATTCCATAATGAACGAAAGTCGTGGTCTATTTTTTGTGCTCTGTCAAGGCCAGGTGTTTGTCTAAACAGGCCGTTTTCAAAGGCATATTTTTCTAGTGTTGAATAACACTGTAATAGATTAAAAAGATATGTAGCATAAAGGTCTGGATTGATCTGGCCAGACATAAGAGTTTGAACAAAAGGCTCCGATTCGGCCTTTTTATGTTCTTCTAAAGTTAAATCTTTTATACTATTCATTCACACCTATAGGATTAGTATAAAAGAAATGAGTTATAGTGTATCTACCATATCCTTTATTTTTATTTGTATTTAACAATTTTATAGGATTAACTTGATGAAGATAAAAAGATGGAAAAATACACATTCTATTATGTTTTGATGTTATTATTGTATCCGATTCTGTAAAAGAAAAATCTCCTCCTTCATAACTTTTTGGTTCTTTATAAAACCAAATTAAACAAGTAAATAAAAAAACATCATAATGCTCCTTATAGTAATCATTTTCCTCGTAGTAAGAAATTAATGATGATGAGTGTGTTGTATCTTTGAATACTCTACCCATTGGCAAAGCTTTTTCTAAAAGACTATGAAATTGTTTAGTTTGTTGTTTATACATACAGAAAAATATATTTGAATAACTACGGTTATTATATATTTCTTCCATATAAATTCTAAAAGAAGAACTTTTAGAATTTCCAAAATCATCTTGAGCTGTTACTGTATTTTCTGATCTAAGTAAGTTGCGAGAATTATTTAAAAAATTTAATTCATTCCATATTAAAATTTCCTCCTCTTTATTGTACCAATTATCTATCAATAAAGCAGGACATTTTCCTTTAACTTCAATAGGAACCCATTGTGTATTCATTTTTTACTCAATAATCTTTTTTTTACTAAAGCTGCCTGGCAATCCTAACATAGGTCTTCCATCATATATGTTATCGTTAGAATTATTTTTTTCATTATAATGTAAAAATACTTGTGCGTGATTTTTGCCTATAAAAGGTTCTCTCCAATGTTCAATATCACAACCTCTATAAATTAACATATCTCCTGGTTTCATATGTATAGGTAATTCCTTACCGTCAAATGTTTTTACAAACATAGGCCAATCCCAATTAGGATATTTTTTAGTATCTACGTTAGATATATCGTAACCTAAACACAAAGTTGTGGATATTTCACAACTTTTTCTATCAATATGTTTTTTTAATTCAGTACCTGTGGTATATAATCTATGATAAGAATATGTTGGCACTAAATCTTTGTTTGTATACATATTCATTTTATTAAGAGATTCAGCTAATAAAGAATCAAAAATTAAATCACCATAATGACTATAATCTCCTAAAGCTTGCGGATCATTAAAGTTTCCCCAAATAGATTTATCTACCTTACCTTCTCCATAAACTTGTTCCAAAAATGATAACCTTTTAGCGGCCGTTAATACGTGTGTATATAATAGTTTAGCAGTTTCTTTATTAATAAAATTTTCAATTTTAACCCAACCAAAAGTATTAAAAAAAACAGAAGCTGGATGTTCTTCTATTTTAATATTATTAATCTGACCTAATTGTGAATTGGCATATTTTTTTTGTTCTTCTGTTAAATTTTCCCAATTTTCTATATTATTATTCATACTTTTCCTATCTAAAAGGTTTACCTAATGTCCACATTACCAAAGAATATCTTGTTCCTTTTGTAACTGGTGTTACTTGATGATGCACATAAGAAGGAAACACAATAATTGAACCTTGTGGCCGTATTTCAGTACACTCATAAAATCTTTTATTACTAGAATGAGGTCCAAAATCAAATTTTAAATTTCCTCCTTCATAACTTCCTGGTTCAGATAAATTAACAGTCATACTTAATTTTCTAACTTTACCTATCATGTTAACATTATCTGTGTATCCGTGGTCTGGAGTTCCATTTTTTCTTTCAGGAGATATTCCTGGTATAAATCTTTTATACTTTCCAATATGATCTGAAGAACCATCAGAATGCCAACCATAAAATTGATTTAATCCGTATTTGGTAAATTGTATTTCCTCAGAAATATCATAATCGTATTTCCATCCAGCGGCTTCATTAGCTTGATCTAAATAAGGTCTCAATAATTTATAAATCCAATCTTCATTGAACCAAGTTACTTCACTATCTCTAACATAGATTTCTGAATCTGTTTTTAATTCTTCAAAAGATTTATCATTTAAAGGTATGGAATTTAGTTTATCTTGTTTATGATGATTTCCAAAAGTTGTAGCGGAAGTGTCTATTCCTAAAGTTTTTTCTTTTTCAATTTTATTAATACCTAATTGTAAAATTTTTTGACAAGTTTCTTTAGGAATTATTCCTGAAAAATAATAATAAATGTTTTCAATGTGCATAATATTAACAAAAATAAACTATTTCAAATTACTCACTTTCTTTACTATTTTATTTATTAATGCATCTAAATGGTCTAAATCTGAACTAAAAGATATGTGAGGAATTTTTACTCTTTTACCATTAACAACATCAACTCTAAAACCTTGTTGTTGTTGGCCCATTTTTTCATCTTTTGTAAATTGCCACCAAATAGAATCTTCCATTTTCATTTCAGGTATTTCATCTAAAGAATATTGATGTTTTATTTCTTGTATAACAATTTCTAAAGGAATATTTTTTCTATTTTCTAAATGATTTAGAATTGATCTTATAGCTTTTTTGTGTTCGTCAGTTGCATCTATTGTACTAAAAACCTCTTCATCTAAAGGTTTACCAGTAACATTTGAAATTAGTTTTCCATCAATAGATTGTAAAGGTGTTAATTTATCTTCATTCATATTATTCATAATTATTTATTTTAATATTTAGTATCTTACTACAACTATTCCTGGTCCACCTGAGCCATGGTTTCCTGGATGAGAACCTCCGCCGCCGCCGCCTCTATTTGATTGACCTGGAGTTCCTGTTCCTCCTCCTGAACCTGGATAACCACCACCGTTTCCGCCTCCACCGCTTCCGCCAGCTCCTGGATTTCTACCACCAGTTGGATGTCTTCCACCACCTCCTCCGCCGGCATAAAATACTGTTGAACCTGTTATCGTAGATGATCTTCCTGCTCCACCATCTCCACCATATTCATCATTAGGCCTATGTTCTGAACCTGCACCGCCTGTTCCTCCAGCACCTCCACCGCCACCAGATCCTTGCCAGCCTGACATACCATGTGGATTTGGTCCTCCTGGACTTCCGTGTCCATATGTTCCTGAATCTCCTGGTTGGCCTGGTTGACTTCCTGGTCCTCCTATGCCGCCAGGTCCTCCATCTCTACCAACTCCGCCTCCTGATCCTCCACTTGTTCCATTTGCTGGACTACTTGGGCCATGATCTCCTCCGTCGCCACCACCTATAGCTGTTAAAGTACCAAATACTGAATTTTGTCCTGATGTATTTTGTCCTCCTCCACTACCTACTGTGAGTGATACTGTACCACCAGGAGATACAGGAAATCCTGGTCTATAAATCATACCGCCTGCGCCGCCTCCACCCCATTGTCCTCCGCCTCCGCCAGCTACTACTAATACATCAACAGCTGTTACGCCAGCAGGAACACTAAAAGAAGTTGTTCCAGTGCTTGTGAATTGAGTTACAACAGGAGCATTGACTGTAATACTAAATGATCTTGATTGTGTTTGAGATGCAGTTGAAGCCCTTACTGTAAATGTTGATGTTGTGTTTGAGCCAACTTCAGCTGCTGTACCTGTAATTGCAGCTGTAGATGAATTTAAAGATAATCCTGTTGGTAAAGCACCGGATGTAATTGAATATGTAATTGTATCGCCATCTGGATCTGTTGCAGCAGCAGATGATAATGAATAAGCAGAACGGTTACCATCAGCTATTGTACCCAATGTACCTGAAGCAGTGTTAAAAACAGGTTTAGCATCTACAGATAAACAAGATTCTAATTGAGTAAACAATCCTGAAAGGTTTGTAACTCTTATTGTATAAGGTTCTTGAGCTGCTAAAAAAGACGAATAAGGAACAGCAGCTGTTACCTGATTACCACTATTTAAAGTTGTAGTTGTAGCATCAAAATTTGCGCCAAGATTACCTCTAAAAGAAACTACGGCTCCAGAACTAAACAAAGTACCTTGAATAACTATTGAAGCATTTCCTGATAATGTTCTGTCTATAAATGTAGAAGTTGTAGCTCCTGCACCATCTATATTAAAGTTTGTAATTCCTGGAGGTGCATCTACTGATTTCCATTCAACGCCTGTATAATATTCTAATAAATTTGTAGTTGTATTAAATCTTAATGTTCCAGCTCCATAAGTAGATGAATCTCTTTGACCAGTTGTACCTGGTGATATTTTTTCTCCTATGGTTCCAGTAAACTTTTGGTTTTTTCCAGTAAAATCTCTTAAATCTGCCATTTAATTATCCATTTCTTCTATTTATATTATAAGTTTTCTATTAATTTCCAACCGTATGTAGCACCAGTGTAAACTAGACCTATGCTCGCATTTTGAGTACTCACTACTAAATTTTCTGTTAATCCCATAATCTTTAATCCATTTCTTGCAATAGTTAAATTATTTGTATTAAAAGTTCCTGCTAAATCTAATAATCTAACTTGATCGCCTGAAAGTGGAGATATAGGTAAAGTAATTGTAACGGCTGCAGAAGCGGTATTTACAAACACTCTATCATTAGCTGCTACGAGAAGATTTATAGCTGTAGTTGTCCAAGGATTTCCACCACCTAATCCTGTCCACGCATTACCGTTATAACCTTCCCAACTACCTAAAGTACTATTAAATCTAATACCTCCTGTGTATAATCCAAATCCCGAAGTTGGTCTTTCAGCTGTTGTACCAGTTGGTGGAACAAATATACCTGTTCCCATATTATCTCTTTGAATATAACCAACAACCGCATTTTCTGTAGGCACGGCCGTGTTTGAATTACCTGACATAGCTTCATCAGTTGAAAATTCATTAATTGTGGCACCTAACTGAGCACCAATAGAACCTAATTGTAATTCTGTTAATCCTGAAAGGTCAAAAGCGTCGGCATTTAAAGTTGCAATACCAGTTGCCTGTTGAATACGGAATAAATCTCCAACCCTAAAATCTCCACCTTGGTCTGAAGATGTCCAATAAACTCTACCGCCTGTATTAAATTCTACTTCGTCTGCTTGATCGGCCGCTTGTGTTGGTTCATTTGGATAATTTGTATCTGCAAAACCTCCTGTACCAATATCTAAGAAATCGTGACCTGTAAATCTACAGTTAGAATACTTACGAGTAAATAGAATTGTAGTTTGATCTGGATAAGCATCTAATGTTGAAACTTCGGAAACTAAACGAACTGTTGCTGTTTGAGCACCTGTGTCTTGGTTTGTAAAACCTGAAACAATAAAATAGTTGGGGTTTGATCCTATTTTAACGTTATCTCCTAATTTAATAACGTTACTTGTAGATAAAGTTCCATCAGTTGATTCTACTTCTATAAAGTAACCTGATTGTTTAGCACCGTTGCCACTGATACCAGCAGCGGTGTTAGGTATAGCAAAAGTAAATGTACCGGCACTTAATCTTGTAACTCTAACTGTTTCACCTTGTTGGAAATTACCTGTTGCAGGATCTAAATATAATTTATTTACTTGAGCGTTAATTCTAAAAATTGTACCTGTAGCGCCTGAAGTGAGACCAAGCATAGTTTGGCCTATTGCAAATTCTGAAGCACCTGCACCACTTACAGTTAATGGATTATAATTAATTGTACGGCCTCTTGATTTTACAGAAACAGGAACTTCTGCAGCTAATTGACCTTCTGCAACAATACCTTGTTCACCATAAGCAGATGAACAGTTTAATCCTCGTAAAAATCCTCCACCTGAAGTGTAGAAAGATTTATTACAGTAATATGTAAATACGGAAACCATTTCACCTCGGCCTCCGTTTAATGCCCAAACTCCAATACCGTCTGAGTTAATTTGTGTAAAATCGTTTGCAAGAATTGATCTGTTACTTGTAGCAGATGCGTGTAATAATCCATCTATTTTAATACCTATAGCATTATCATTAAATGAAGTACAGTTTTGAATATATGGAGAAGTAGTTGAAATTAATCCTTGAGGATCTAAAGATACTACAACACCACCGTGACCAGAATGTGTTTGTATACCTGTCAAACCTCTAAAAGAAAAATATTCTATATTTGTTCCGTTATTAGCTAAAAAATAGTAAGACGCATTATTATTCTCAAGCGTTGCTACAGTTAATACTAAAGCTGTTCCACCTCCTAGTTGAGCTGCTGATATTGTAAGCGTGTCACCAACAGCGTAATCATATCCTCCGTGTGTTACAGAAATTGTAGGAAGTGAAGAACCGTCTTTAATAACTTTAATTCTTGCACCAGATCCTCCATCATTTGATGTAGGGATTGTATAATTATAAGTGCCCGGTGTTCCTCCTGTTCCTCCTGATACTCTTGTTACAGTAGCAATTGTAGTAGATAAACCATCAGCAGGACGTAATTCTGTTGAACGTAAGCTATCTCCTCTTATTGTAATACCTGGTGGACAAACTAAAGGTAAATTTTCTCTATAAACTCCATTTCTAACCCAAACAACATCACCAGTACTTACTGATTTAGCTGTAAAAGTTATAGGAGTTGCTGGAGATCCTCCAAATTGCGAAGCTGAAATTGTTAAAGTATTTCCTGTTGTGTAACCATTTCCACCACTTATAATTTCAATTGTTGGTGTAGTTGTACCATCCATCACAACTCTAGCTGTAAATCCTGTACCTGTTCCGCCTGTGGTAGTTACTTCATAAGTTCCTGGTATAGCACTTATACCACCTGACACATTACTTACTTCAACTATTTCTCCACTTTTAGCTTGTGTTAAAGCATATTTTAATGTTTTAAAAGGTAGTAATTCAGTTCCTGGATTTGAATCATTACCTGCGTTTGCAACATATAAAACGTTTCTATTTGTAGGATTTGCCCAAATAGGATCTAATCCATTTGTTGTTAATTGAGAACCTGGAACACCTATAGGCAATCTTACAGTTGATACAGCTCCTCTAACTATTAAATCTCCTCTTGTTGTTACAACTGAATTTGAATCACCTTGAGCTATTAATTGCCAATAACCAGCTCCTGTACTAGGTGTATGATTTAAATTTGCATTAGCTATCGATATATAAGAACTTGAATTATATTCTACAGCTTCTCCTAAAAAATAGGATGTAACTGCGCTATAAGTTCCTCTCCATTTTATACCTTCAACAAGTTTTCTCCAATAAGTTGCGTTAGTAGGTCTAATGATATTAGAAGCACCATCTTGTTCTACATCAATTATACAAACAAAACTATAACCTCCAAATTCTACAACATCTCCTGTTTTATAATCTGTAGTTGTGTCATAAACACCTAAAGCTCTAAATCCTGGAACTAATAAATCCCAATTTGCACTATTATTTAAAGGTACTGCTTGATTAGCAGCAATTTCTTGTAAAGCAACGTAAGCATATCCTCCGTACGTTACTATATCACCTTTTTGATATGCGGTAACTGTAGCCCAACTATCTTCAAATTGTAATCCATCTGTGTAAGCACTAAAATTACTTTCATTAAAAGAAGAAGCACTTGCTGATGAGGTATGAGCAGTAGTACAAATCCATAAACTTGCACCGTATTTTACAACATCATTTACTTTGTAATAAGTACTGGTAGCATAAGTTCCTTTATAATCTGTTGCATCAATATATAATTCAAAATTAGATGCGTTTAATATTGCTACGCCAGCTACAGCTGCAGCTGATGTGTGTTGAGTTGTACAACGAAATTGTCTAGCACCATATTTTACAACGTCATTTAATTTGTAATGTGTAGAGGCCGCATATGTGCCTTTAAAGAAAAGAGATTCAGCTTGTAGTGACCATTTAACAGCAGATAAATCTGTATAAAATCCTGGACTTGTAGATTGAGAAGTATGGTTAACAATACAAACGTAGGTATTACCACCGTATTTTACTACGTCATCTATAAGAAAACCTGTAGAGGTTGACCAGTCACCTCTCCATTTAAATTTAATTCTACCTAGTTTAAAATCTGCCATTGATGAACCTTATTTTATTCTACTATTTATAATCATTTTAACTTTAGCTTCTCCAACTTGTTGAATTTGCTGCTTGTGTACTCTCAAAAGTACTAAAATCATCACTTGCTATACTTGTTAAAGACTTTACAAAATTCTCTCTTTTTACAAAATAACCATTACTGTCTATAAAATATGTAGCTTCACCATCTTCAAAGACATATTGATAATAAAAATCTGATGGATTTGCTTGTAATGTTTTGTCTATTTTACCAATGGCAATCTGAGCACCACTTTTAGGAGCTACTTTAAAAGTTACTACAGGACTAGCATAACTAAAAGTTGCATCTAATTGTTGAATTCCACCATCTATGAATACTGCTAATCTTGAACCATCTAAAACAGGATTAGTTAAAGTAAATATAGTTGTTGATCCATTTCCTGCAAAAATTTCTGTTGCACCAGCTTGAAGTTTAATTGTATCTTCTACGTAATTTTCGTTTGTTGGTAATTGCCTGTTACCGTTTTTATCTGTTGGATTACCAGCATCAAAATCTATTGAAACATTTTCATCTTTATTAATTTTTGTGTAATATAACAATCCTTCGCTTGTACGTCTTAAAGCGTGAAACGTTTCCGTTGTTTGTGTTGAAGTTTCTGGTACTACGTATCCTAATTTAGCCATTAAGTAATCTCCAATACACTAGCATAAGCTTCAACATCAGGTGAAGATGAATCATCATTGACAGCTGCTACCAATCTAATTTTATCGTTAGCTTCTAAATTTATTGGTTTATCCATTACTAAAGTATTTTCTACAGGAATTTGTAAAGATTTTCCTATGTGATAAAAAGTTGTACCACCATCTGTAGTAACTTTTACATCTACGTTGGCCACATTTGTAGCACTCTTATTTGATATGTACAATGCGTGAATAACAGCCGTTGTAGCAGATGGACAAGTGTATAAATTAGCACTTGCATTATCAGAAGTGATAACTGTCATACCTGCATTTTTAAATGTACTTGCCATTTTTTAAATTATCCTCCGAAAACAATTGACAATGCTAATGCATCATCAACCATTGCCACTGTTCCGCTTTGATTTGGTAAAGTTATTGTTCTATCACTTGTAGGTTCAGCTACTACTAAACTTGTTTCAAAAGCGTTTTCAATACTACCTTCAAAAACTAAATTTGATCCGTTCAATACAATATCATTTGTTGTTGAGTTACCACTATTTGTAGCTCCTTGAAGTGTAACTGCACCGGCACCTCCAACTTCTTTTACTATGTTACTAGAAGTTTTAGTGTAAAATTTACCGTCAGTTATATTGAGTGCTATTTCACCTACCTCTAATTGACCTGTTGTAGGTATTGAAGCTGCTACTTCTGAGCGTTTTGGTTTAAATACAGTTGGCATAATAAATTATTTTTTAAATATATCTTTTAATCTATCAATATAATTGTAATTTTTTCTATCTTCTTTTTTGCCTAAACTGTAACCAATCAAAAATGATCCGGCCATAACTGTAAGTATTGCGATTATGTGCCAAGCTAAAAATGCCATTAATATGTTCCTCCGTCTATTGTTGTTATTGCTACTGAACCACTTGTAACTAAAAAGTTTGCAGTAGGGAAAAAAGCAACTCCAGCGTTTGAAGCTGTTGCTAATTCTCCTGATATTGTTATTCTATTTTGTGATACTGTTGTGTTAATTCCTTCGCCTGCTAAAAATTCTAAAGTATCTTCTAAGAAAACTTGACCTAATGTAGAAGATTCATCCGCTAATCTTATAAATGGATTTGCAAGTTTGCTTCTTGTAATAGAACCTGCTAACATAGCATTTGTAATACCTAATGCTTTTACTCTTAGAGCATCACTGTTAACTTCTATTGAACTACCATCAACTGCAACATTTAAAGTGTTGCCTGTTTTTGTTAAAGCATCACCTGCTGTAATTTGTCCAGCACCTGAAAATTGTCCTACTGTTAATGAAGTTGTACCAATTGTAGGTGTACCTTCGTGTGTGAATACATAACCATTATCAGCGTTGTCTGTACCTTGTTCTACGAATACAAAAGCACCACCTGTTAATTCAGCAGCAGTGTCGGCATCAACTGATCTTGTCCATACTGTTGATGATGTTCTTACGTAAATACCGTTTTGACTTTGTGTGGTTTGGTTCTTAACTAAAATTCTATCACCATTTGTTAAAGTTACACCGTCGAGTGTTGTAACAGCAGAACCAAAAGTTAATGTAGCACCTACACCTGCTGTACCGTTAGCATATGTAGCACTTAAATTTACTGTTGTAGCCGCAACGACTGAATTTTTAACATCTAAACCTTGTGATGTTGCGTCAACATATTCTTTTGTTGCAAGTGAGTCAGTAGTAAATCCTGCACGGTCTTTATAACCTGATGGAACTTTAACTGTTCCTGTACCGTTTGGTGATAATGTTAAATCACCATTACTGTTTGTTGTTGAAATTGTATTAGCATCAACTCTAATATTATCAACATCTAATTGTGTTAATCCTGCAACGGCCGTTGTTGTAGAACCTAAAGTAAGTGTAGAACTTCCTAATGTGATTGTAGAATTTGCTAATTTTACATTTGTAACACCAGCATCTGTTAATTGTGTTGTGCCAATTGAACTGTTACCAATTGAAAATGCTACTTGGTTATTTGTAACAGCAGTTACAACTTGTGTGTTACCTTGAAAATCTAAAGTTTCATTTGTATTAAATGTATCTGAACCTGTATCGCCTGTAATTGTAAAACTAGAATAGATAGTATCAAAAGATAAAACACCAGAACCGTCTGTTTTTAAAAACTGGCCAGCAGTTCCTGTAGCTGTAGGTAAAGTAAGTGTGTAAGAGGCAGCTAATGTATTAGGTGCTTTAATTGTAACAGCATCAGAGCCGTTATTTGTTCCTTCTTGGAATTTTACTGAACCACCAACTGTTGTACTATTTCCAATAATTAAATCGTCTATAGCTTTATTTGAATCTACAATTATTGCCGAACTTGCAGTTAAAACTCCTGGTTGATGATCTAAAGCGTTTGTAAAATACTTACCGCCAATGACTTCTTGTGATGAAGCATCGCCGTTACCGTCAACTGGCCCAACACCGATAAAGAGTTTATCTCCTAATGTGTTATAAGCACCTGCAGCGTATGAATACGAAAGCTCTCCGATTTTGGCTGTAGCTGGTTTACCTAAACCACTGGACGTTTTTATTTTAATTATAGTTGCCATTTATTAATATTCTCCACCGTTAAGTGTTAAATTTCCTGTCGTTGTAATGATGTTTGTTCTTGTAACAAACTTTTGATCGCTTGATCTATATTGTAATAAAGAGCCGTCAATTAAGCCTTCAGTTGTTGTATCTACATCGCCTAATAATTTTAATTGTAATGAGCTGTTTTGTAATGTGGCACCAGATGGTATCGTTACAGATACTTTTTGGGGTCCAGCAGATGTAGGTGAACTGATCCTAGCAGTTATGTTAGCCATTCAAATCTCTCTTTTTACTTATATTTATATTAATTTTAATCTATAATAAAGAATAATTTAAACACTTACTTCAGGTCTAACGGTAATAATTCCTTCTAAAACTCTTGTAACTGAACCATTACTAGAGGTAATTTCAACGTCATAGACGTATCTTTCTGCGTCCAGAGCGGTTGTTTGATTGGCCGTTAAAGAAATAGTCAAAACACCAGTTGTTCTGTCCGTAGCAAAAGCAGTAGTCATTGCTGTTCTTGTTCTTGTAGATGAATAACCTTTGGCTAGTTTTGCACTGGCTGTATAACCAGTCAAATCAAATACGTTTCCGTTTATGTCTTTTACGGTTATATCTGATGTAAATGTTGCGCCTTGGTCTATTGATAGGTTTGCTACAGCTGCCATTTATTTTGTTTCTTTAGTTTCCTTAACCTCTATACCTAATTCTTCTATAATTCTATTGTTATAGTATTCAGTTAAAACGTCTATTTTCTCAATTTCAATAAGCAATCTTGTCTTATTGTTTTGTATTTCTTGTCTTGCTATGATGTAGTTTTTCAATTTATCACTGAACTTACTTTCATCATATTCTTTACCATTAATTGTAATCGCCATATTCACTCCTTGTTATACTATATTTATATTAAAAATTCAGACGTATAATACTTTTTAATATCCAACACAATGCCTTTGTTTTCATTTAGTGGAAAAACTCTTTTTATTATATTATCGTAAACTTCTCTATCATTATCGTATGTTTTAAAATAAGGGTCGTTGTTAAATAGTAAGTCTTTATCTCTTAATAATTCATAAAAATTCTCATTAAAATCTTTAGATAACCAGTATGCATAACAAATAGCTACAACATAACTTTTTGCAGGATATACGAAACCCAAATCTTTATCATTAAAATATTTTACAGCTGTTTCCACCACATCACTCGAATATTCAATATGAAGTTTATTAAGGTCATCATCATGTTCTGTATTTGTTTTATGATATAATTCTTGTCTAATTTTCCATTCTTTTTTTATCATATTTTTATTTTATTAATAGGATCATTATAAGATAACGATATTTCAGAAATATGTGCGTTATTATTATTATCAAACACATCAATAATACATTTGACCCATTGTTCAGGGGTATGGCCATACATAAATTTTTCATCTTTTATTTTTATATTCAATAAAGGTTTTAATTCTTCAGAAGAATAATATTCTTCCATATTTTTAATTATGTTTTGATTTTTATTTGAAGTATGACCAGGATTTAATAATGTCACCATAGGCCACACTGATTTTGAATTTAATACTTTAGTTATTTTATTTAAAAATTGTTTTTGCATAATATATTCCAAATCATCTCCATTATTTTCATTATTTAAGTTGAATGGATTATAACTGCCTATGTTCCAAATATATTTTTTTAAACCTTTCCATTTTTTCCACACTTCATAAAACAAATCTATTTGTGCATAATTTGAATGTGCATTATTAATAAACATATCGCATGGTTCAATAATATTAGATATTTCTATTACATTGTTTATATCCTTACCTTCACTTTTACTAATTCCAATAATTTCGTGACCTCTAATTTTTAATATATTTGAAAAAGCCTTTCCTATTCCTTTCGTGTGTCCTGTTATTGCAATTTTCATATTTTATCCTCGTAATCTTTTATATTATTTTTAATATATTCTGTAAGTTTTTTAGTGAAATAATTTCTAAATTTGTAAACCACAAAGTAATATGGATACTGAAAAATATATTTTAGAATACCTAAAAAAGTAAAATTAGTTTCTGGTAATGACGCTATACGTATTTGCATTAAATAATATTCGGTATAATCTCTTAAAAACATAGTATTATAATGTTTTACAAAATCTTCTTCAGTAATTTTACCTGATATTTTAATAAATTCTTGCACAGATAATTTTTTTTCTTTTATCTCTTTATAATTATATGTAACATTGTGTCCATACCAAGCTTGATTTTTTTTATCTGATATTCTAAAGTTTAATGGTAATTTAGATTTTAAAATATTTTTTTTAAAATT
>Ga0209299_1000256_pt1 | contig 30276 bp, 30 predicted proteins | sample S_140806_MF_Meta_FD_187326 | JGI IMG/M metagenome (GOLD analysis project Ga0209299, IMG submission 187326) | Freshwater microbial communities from Lake Simoncouche, Canada to study carbon cycling - S_140806_MF_MetaG (SPAdes) (version 2) | ecosystem: Environmental > Aquatic > Freshwater > Lake ...
TTGCGTACCGATTCAACCGTCGATTCAATTTGAAGACACTGCATCAGCGGCTCCTGATAGCTGCAGTGGGCTGCCCACCATGCCCAGAGCGGCTCCTGCGTTCTGCGGAGTCTTCTTGCTGATCAGGTGACACGATGCATCCGCCGGTCAGAGATTCGTTCGGAGCTAAGCCGCGCACGCATCGCAGGAAAGCCAGACAGCAGTTTCTTGCTGTTGCCAAGAAGAAGCGGCCTCGAATCAACAAGATTCGCAAGGCCATCAAACAGCAACTCGCCCATCTGGAACGAAACCTAACCAGCATTGATGCTCTAATCGCTTGCGGTGCTAGCCTTTTGGCCGCTGGGAGGCACTGGTACAGAAAACTACTAGTGGTAAGTGAGCTAGTGCGTCAACAGCGAATCCTCTATCACTCTGACAGCAGAAGCATCCCCGACCGGATCGTTAGCCTGGTGCAGGCTCACATCCGACCGATCGTCAGGGGCAAGTCCCGCTGCAATGTTGAATTTGGGGCCAAAATATCCATCTCGGTCACGGGAGATGGATTTACCTTCCTCGATCGGCTGAGTTTCGACCCATATAACGAAGGAGAAGATCTGAAGGCTCAGGTGTTTGCCTATCGCCGGCGTCATGGGCATTATCCTGTCGTTGTTTGCGCCGATCAAATTTATCGGAAACGTAGTAATCGTGCGTTCTGTGCACGTCATAAGATCCGGCTGAGTGGTCCTCGACTTGGTAGGCCCAAAAGTGATCCAGATCTGGTGGCAGAGGAGAAGCGGCAGTTCATAGATGATCAGCGGCAACGCAACGCCGTCGAGGGAAAATTTGGCCAAGGCAAACGCCGCTTCGGATTGGGCCTGATCCGCGAGAAGCTTGCGCTCACTCAGGGTTCAACCTTTGCGATGAACATCTTGGTGATGAACCTCGAGAAGCTGCTGGAGTTTTTTTTGTGCTTTTCACATGCTGGCTTCATCTTCTCTGGCCAGAGGATCGGCCAATAATGCCCACTCTGACCTCTTCCTCGCACATGGAGTGATGGCCTGATGCTCAACCAGCTACAACGAGGCGATGAGCCAGCGTTGCTGCCCTGCCGTCGCAGCGGCTTTCTCAGGAGGCCCTAAGTCCTGATCCGGCTGGGTGGTTTCCGCTCAGCCCTCCAGCACCGCCACGCAGCGGCCGCAGACGGTGGGGTGGGCGGCGTGCTGGCCGATGTCGGTTTCGTAGTGCCAGCAGCGCTCGCACTTCTCGCCTACGGCCCGGGCGATGCGCAGCGTGAAGGCCTCGTCACTGGCTTCGGCCAGCACCGCCGCGGGAGGAGCGCCGCCGAGGCGCAGAGAAGACACCAGCAACCAGTCGGCCAGGTTGTCCACCTCGGCATGGGGGCTCGCCGCTACCAGGGCGAGTGCCTCGGCCAGGCTGCCTCCGGCTTTGCCCAGCTCCAGCTGCACCTGGGCCTCCAAGGAGGAGCCGATCGTCTCGTTCGCATCCCCGCCTTCGCCGCTCCCCCCGGAGCCGCTCTTCGCGGTCGGTTGGCGGCGGCAGGCCTCCAGCAGCCGGTTCACCCGCGGCCGCAGGGTGAGCAGTAGCTCGCGGACGGCGGCATCGGTGTCGCCGCTGTAGCCCCCGCCGGATCCCGCCCGCCACTCCGCCGGCACCGTGGGCCAGCCCCGCTCGAACACCGAGGCCTCGGCCACGGGATAGGGCAGGTTCTGCCAGATGTCTTCGGCCATGTGGCAGAGCACCGGGGCGATCAGGCCGGCGAGGCGCTCCACCACCAGATGCAGCACGGTCTGGCAGCTGCGGCGGCGGAACGAAGCGGCGGCGCTCACATACAAACGGTCCTTGGCGATGTCGAGGTAGACGTTGGAGAGATCCACCACGCAGTAGTTCTGCAGGGCCTGGAAGAAGCGGTAGAACTCATACCGTTCGAAATCGGCGCTCACCGCATCGATCAGCGCCGCGGTGCGCTGCAGCATCCAGCGATCCAGCAAGGGCAGCTCAGCGATCGGCACGGCATCGCCACCCTCGGCCTGGGGGCGGGGATCGAAATCGTGGAGGTTGCCGAGCAGGTAGCGGGCTGTGTTGCGCACCTTGCGGTAGACGTCGGCCAGCTGCTTCACGATCCCCGGCCCCAGCGGCACATCGGCGGAGTAATCCACCGAGCTCACCCAGAGGCGCAGCACGTCGGCGCCGTAGGCGGGCTCCTGCTTCTCGTTCTTGCCGCCCTCCACCAGCACCGCCGGATCCACCACATTGCCAAGCGATTTGCTCATCTTGCGGCCCTTCTCATCGAGCACGAAGCCGTGGGTGAGCACCCGCTGGTAGGGCGCATGGCCGGTCACGGCCACGGCGGTGAGCAGGCTGCTCTGGAACCAGCCGCGGTGCTGGTCGGAGCCCTCCAGGTAGAGGTCGGCCGGAAAGTTGAGGGGGGTAACCACGAAGGCCCCCGCCTCAGGCGCAGCGGCGGAACCGGCTTCCCCGGGGCGAATGCCCCCTGAAGCGGCCGGAGGCTGAGCTACAGCGGCCTCGGCCGCCGCCAACGCCCCGTCGCCTGCTGCCGGGCCGGCGGGGGTGCCCCCCGATTCCGTTGCGCCCTTCAAGCCCCCCAGCACCCCTGCCCAGGAGGAGCCGGAGTCGAACCACACGTCCATGGTGTCGGTGCCCTTGCGCCACTGGTCGGCCTGGTCAGCCCAGGCGGGCGGCAGCAGAGTGGCCTCGTCGCGCTCCCACCAGACGTCGGAACCGTGCTCGGCGATCAGGGATTGGATGTGGGCGAGGGTGTCGGCATTGAGGAGCACCTCGCCGTTCTCCCGGTGATAAAAGACCGGGATCGGCACGCCCCAGGTGCGCTGGCGCGAGATGCACCAGTCGCCCCGGTCGCGCACCATCGCCTCGATCCGGTTGCGGCCGCTCTCCGGCATCCAGTTCACGGCGGCGATCGCGGCGAGGGCCTGGTCGCGGAAGCCCTCCACCGAAGCGAACCACTGCTCGGTGGCGCGGAAGATCGTGGGTTTCTTGGTGCGCCAGTCGTAGGGGTAGCGATGGGCATAGCTCTGCTCCGCCAGCAGGGTGCCGGTGTCGCGCAGGGCGGCCAGGATCGCGGTGTTGGCGTCCTTCAGCACATTGAGCCCGGCGAAGGGGCCGGCTTCGGCGGTGAGGGTGCCGCCCTCATCCACCGGGCAGAGCACCGCCAGGCCGTGCTTGCGGCCGGTGTTGAAGTCGTCGACGCCGTGGCCCGGTGCCGTGTGTACCAAGCCGGTGCCCGATTCGGTGGTCACGTAGTCGCCGCCCACCACCACCGGCGCCGTGCGATCCAGCAGGGGATGGCGGTATTGGATTCCCTCCAGCGCCTTGCCCTTCACGGTGAGCAGGGGCTCCAGGGGGCGCTCCAGGGTGGTGCGCAGACTGTCCACCAGGGCCTCGGCCACCACCAGATAGCGGGGGGCATCGGCGGGGGCGGAGCCATCGCGGCAGATGGCGTAGTCGAGCTCGCCATTGACGGCGACGGCCAGGTTGGCGGGCAGGGTCCAGGGGGTGGTGGTCCAGATCGCCACGAACAGCTGCTCGCGGTGGTGCTGGTCGGTGGGGCCTTCGATGCCGTGGGGACGCAGCTCGCCGGCCAGGGCAGCGGGCAGCTCCACCACCGGAAAGGCCACGTAGGCGCTGGGGGAGGTGTGGCCGTCGGGGTACTCGAGTTCGGCCTCGGCCAGGGCGGTGCGGGAGCTGGGGCTCCAGTGCACCGGCTTGAGGCCCCGGTAGATGTGGCCCGCCAGCACCATCTGGCCGAACACACCGATCTGGGCGGCCTCGTAGGACTTGTTCAGGGTGAGGTAGGGCTGGTCCCAGTCGGCCCAGATGCCCCAGCGGCGAAAACCGCTGCGTTGGCCCTCCACCTGCTCGAGGGCGTAGGCATGGGCTCGGCGGCGCAGGCCGAGGGGGGTGAGCTGCTGGCGTTCGTCGCTCGAGAGACCCTGCAGCACCTTCAGCTCGATCGGCAGGCCGTGGCAGTCCCAGCCCGGCACGAAGCGCGCCCGCTTGCCATTGAGCAGGGCGTGCTTGTTGATGATGTCCTTGAGCACCTTGTTGAGGGCGTGGCCCACATGCAGGGCGCCGTTGGCGTAGGGCGGGCCATCGTGCAGGGTGAACACCGGGCCCGGACGGTCTGGGTTGAGCCCTTCACAGCTGAGGCGTTCATAGAGCCGCTGTTGGGCCCAGAAGGCCTGGATCTCGGGCTCCCGCACCCGGGCGTTGGCTCGCATCTGGAACGGCGTCTCCAGCAGGTTGAGCGTGTCCTTGTAGGAGGCCGGGCCGGCGGTCACAACGGCGGGATGCGGGAAGGGGGGATTATCACGTCCCGCCGGGCAGTGCCCGGTGGCGGGGTGGCCGGTGGCGGCGTGGCCGGCTCCGGGACTGCTGTGGCGGGAAGGAGGGCTGAGGGGCCAGCCGTGTTGGGCTCTGAAGCGGCGTCTGCCGTCGGGGATGCCACCGGAGACTCCGGCCGCACCCAGCGTTTGCCCTGGCGTTTCCCCCCGCTCCTGGCTGGGGCCCCGCCGCCCTGGCCGACTGCGGCGGTCGGCGCGCGGTCGCCTCCGCCCTTCAGGCCGGCAAATCCCGCAGCGAGCCGCCCGATCCCAGCGCCGGCCTGCTCCAGCAGGCCGGCGGAGGTGATGCCGAGCTGGCGGAGGCTGGTGCTCCAGCGCTCCAGGGACCCCAGGCGCTGCCGTTCCTCCTCCGTGAGCTGGCGCCAGCGGCCCTGGCCCACCTCCAGGCCGAGGCGGCCGATCAGCAGGGCGCCGCACAACACACCGAGCATCGGCGCTCCGGTGAGGCGGTCGGCACTGGTGACCAGGTCGAGCCCCAGCAGCAGCAGCACGGCGCCCCAGGCCGAGTCCCGGGGCCGGCTGAGCTCAGGGGCCAGCAAGGGCAGCAGCAGCACGGTGAGGCCCAGGGGCAGGGCAAGCAGTCCCCCGAGGGTGGCGAGCATGGCCGAGGCCGGCAGGGTCCGAATCCATTGTGCGTGCTCCTCTCGGGGCGCGCGCTGCTTAAAGTTGGCGCCTGCCCACCTGGCGGAATTGGTAGACGCGCTGGGTTTAGGTTCCAGTGGCTTAGGTCGTGGGGGTTCAAGTCCCCCGGTGGGCATGGCTTGAAGAGCGGGGCCGCACTTCTGGCACGGCACCCCTGATGGCGCTCCGCGGTGCAGCGGCTGGACACTCCAGGCGGAGCGGCTGGCCATCAGGGCCCTAGGCCCCCCGGAGCAGCCCGCCCACCCCGGGAAGGAGCCGGTCATGGCGCCGGCGATGGCGAGGCGAAAACTGTCCTGCCGCAGCGGAGCTTGCGGTGATGGCAGGGCCGGCAAGCTCGCCGCGGGTGGCCCATGCCCGTGGACGGGGTCAGAGCAGCTGGAGGAGTGCGAATTCCGCCGGGCACTCGGCTGGATTTCCCACTCATTTCCCCACGGGTGTGATCCAACTCACTGACAGAACACCGGAAGGGGGTCGCGATTTTTGCAAACAGCCAGAACCCTTGCCCTACCTAATCCAAAGCCGATTCGACTTTAGGTCGACAACAGGGGATTGAACATGCTTAATATGTGAATCAGTCGCTGATTGTGCTGGCCATGGTGGGTGTCGAGGAGTTGGCCTCGCTCGACTTCGTCCTCTGGCGACGCACCGGCAAGCAGGCCGCCAAGGCCCTCGACTGCAACCAGAGCACCATCTCCCGCCGTCTCGGCCGCTGCCTGCAGGTGTTCCAGCTGAAGATGTGGCGCATCCGCAACGAATGGGATGTGCCCCACTCCCTCCTGCTGCAGATGGAACGCGAACTGCACCAGCACTGCCGGCTGCTGGGCCATCTGCCGCTGCGGCTCGAGGCCTGCCCCCTGACGGCCCCCCTGCTCGCCCAACCCCTGCCAGAGGGCTGGATCGGCGGCTGTTACGACCACATCGGCGTGGAGCGGCCGATGCAGCTGCTGCGGGAGCGGGTGATCGATGCCTGGATCTGCGATGCCGTGGACGACCTGCCGCCCCCCTCCATGCGACCCGATCTGGCGCTGCACCCCCTCTGGCGCAATCCCGTGGCCCTGCACGCCGCACCCGGCCACCCCCTCGCCGGCAAACAGGCCCTCTCCAGCACCGACCTGCGTTCCTTTCCCTGCCTCAACATTCCGGCCGGGGTCTTCGAGCGATCCCGCAGCCTGCTCCACAGCCTGGTTCCCCTCGACGGGCTGGCCCCGTTCGGCAACGGCGGCGCCCTGCTCTGCCACCGGGACCTGGCTGACGATCCTCCGATTCAGCTGCTGCTGGAAACCCTGCGTTGGCGCCTGGCTCAGAAGGGCGCCACCTTGCCGGATCTGGAGCGCCTGTAGGCGAGTGGGTGGCCCGGGGGCCCCAGCAGTCCGAGGCACGATGTCCGTAATCTGGTGGGCCTTCCGGTGTTTCCGGTGACCCGGTTCCGTTGCAGGTCCCATCTCCGCTGATGTCCCAGGTCCTGGCGCGCATGCCGGCTTCTCTCCCCTCCCCCACGGCGCCCCGTGATCCTGAGTCCGTGCGCCTATCGGCCTCGGTGCGGAGCGTGCCCAAGCAGTTTCTCGATCCGCCGGCGGCCTTGAACCCCACGGTGGGCCTGTTTCTGGCGGGCTACGGCCTGGCCGCGCTCACCATCTGGGGCTGGTTCGTGGGGGGCTGGTCCTTGCCGCCGCTGCTGGCCCTCGGTTTCCTGGCTCTCCACCTGGAGGGCACCGTGATCCACGATGCCTGCCATAACGCCGCCCACCCCAACCGTTTCTGGAATGCGGTGATGGGCCATGGCGCGGCGCTGCTGCTGGGCTTCAGCTTCCCGGTCTTCACCCGGGTGCACTTGCAGCACCACGCCCATGTGAATGATCCGAAACACGATCCGGATCACATCGTGAGCACATTCGGTCCGCTCTGGCTGATCGCGCCGCGCTTCTTCTATCACGAGCTGTTTTTCTTTCGGCGCCGTCTTTGGCGGGGCCACGAACTGGTGGAATGGGCACTGGCGAGGGCTGTTTTCTTTGGCATCGTGCTGCTTGCCATTCAGCACGATTTTCTGCCTTTTATCTTCAACTGCTGGTTTGCCCCGGCCCTGATGGTGGGGGTGACCCTGGGCCTCTTCTTCGACTACCTGCCGCATCGGCCCTTCACCTCCCGCAACCGCTGGCACAACGCCCGCGTCTATCCAGGGAGGATGATGAACTGGTTGATCATGGGTCAGAACTACCACCTAGTGCATCACCTCTGGCCATCGATTCCCTGGTTCGAATACAGGCCCGCCTATCACGCCGTTCGCCACCTTCTTGATGCCAAGGGGTCGCCGCAGCGGCTCGGCCTGTTCGAAACCCGTCGCGATGGCTTCAACTTCCTGTACGACATCTTCCTCGGCGTGCGCAGCCACAAGCGCAAACGCAGCCGTCTCAGGCCCCTCGCCGCCTTGATGCCCACCCGGCATGCCCGGCGCCGCGTGATCGAAGTGCTACATCGCACGGCGGTTTCGCCGGATCGCTGAATTGAGCCCGGCTCAATCGGCCAGGATCTTCGGCACCCGCACAAAGTCACCCTCGCGCTCCGGTGCCAGATCAAGGAGGTCCTCGCGCACCGGCGTGGGGTTTACGGCGTCATCGCGGGTCACATTCACCACTTCCACGGCCCGGGTGGTGGGAGGAACACCCTCGGTGTCCACCTGCTCCAGGTGGGCCACGTAATCGAGAATCCGCTCCAGCTGGCTGGTGTAGGTGGCGATGGTGGCCTCGGCCAGGTCGAGTCGGGCCAGGTGAGCCACCTTGCGCACGTCGTCGGCGGAGATTCGGCCCATTCTCGTGTCGGCTCCAGAGGCTCCGAACCTAATCGGCCCCCGGCGAGGGGAAGGCCCTCAGGCCGCGGGAGAATCGGCCAGAAAGTCGCGCAGGTCGTCCACCAAGGCGGTGGCGGCGCAATCGAGAAAGCGGGCGCCGTGGTCGGCCTGGGCCAGGTAGGGGTCCGAACCCATGCGGCCATCGGGATGGCGACGGCGGAAATCCTCCGGTCCATGGATCGGCCCTGCCGGGGCCGCCTCCGGCAGGGGTCGCTGGGCTGCGACCAAGGAGGGTTCAAGGTGGAGGGTGAGGGCAATCTCGCTGGGGGTGGCGTGGTGGCCCTCCCGATCGCCGTAGAGCTCACGGGCCAGCCGCATCACCGGCGCGGCGGTGAACCAGTTGGCCAGCCGACAGCGCAGCTCCCCGGCCACCGGCAGCCCCCGGGCGGCCGCGGTGCCATAGGCCTGGGTAAAGGCGGCCCGGGTGGTGGCGATGTTGCCACCGTGGCCATTCACCACGTAAATGCGCTCGAAGCCATGGCGGGCCAGGGAGAGCACCACGTCGTGGAGCACCGCCAGCAAGGTGGCGGGCTGCAGGCTCACCGTGCCCGGGAAGCCGAGATGGTGCTCCGCCATCCCGAAGGCCTGGGCCGGGGTCACCAGCACGCCGCTGCGGCGGCCCAGCTCCAGAGCCACAGCCTCGGCGGTGAGGGCATCGGTGCCGATCGCGCCAGTGGGGCCATGCTGCTCGGTGGAGCCCAGGGGCACGATCACGCCCTTGCAGCGCTCCAGGTAGGACTCCACCTCGGGCCAGGTGCGCAACTGCAGGCGGATGGTCTCGAGCGGCAGGGCCTCGGCCGGGAACGATCCGCAGGCGGCGGTTTGCGGGCCCACGGTGATGGGGGATGAAGTCGACACGCGTGCGCTGCGCCGTGATGGAAGCGACCCTAGGGGGACACCGCCGGCGGCAGGGCCGCTGCCATCGCCGACTCAGCTGGGGCGGTGCCCCTACCGCGACACTGGACGTTCAGTCGAGACGACCCAGTCGAGACGATCAGTCGAGACGGACAATTGATCAGTGGGCGGTGCCGTTGCCGTCGTAGGCGTCGGTGTCGTAGTAGCCGCCCTTTGTGCCGAAGAAGAGGGTGGCCAGGCAGAAGAGGCCGGAAACGGCAAGCAGCACGGTGCTGAGGGTGAGGCTGGTGGAGTTCATCATCAGGTCAGGTCAGGTCAGATCAGGGCGCGGCGCCGAAGCCCGCGTTGTGAACCCAGTGTGGCGCCGATTGGCGCCGGGCGCCGCGGGCGACAAGCTGCCGCAGGACCACTGCAGAGATGCTGCGCTGAGCGGATGGATGGGGCTCCCAGGTCTTCGGCCAGCTCAGCAATCTCTAGTGTTGATCCCGGCCCGCAGATCCGTCCCAGCAGCGCCGGCCCGGTGGTCATGGCCGCTGGCGGGGCCAGGATGGTTCTTGAGCGCCATCAGGCCCCTCCGATCAGCACCTCAGCCTTCGCCGCCCTGCCCGAAAGCTTTTACCGCCGCCCCGCCGAGGTGGTCGCACCGGAGTTGGTGGGCTGCCGGCTGATCAAGCGCCAGGCCAGTGGCGAGCTGCTCTGGGGCGTGATTGTGGAAACGGAGGCGTATTGCCAGAGCGAACCCGCCTGCCACGGCCACCGCCGCCGCTCCCCCAGCAACGAAACCCTGTTTGGTGAACCTGGGCGGTTTTATGTGGTCGTGAGCTATGGCATCCACCATTGCGTGAATGTGGTGACCCACCGCGCCGAGTGGGCCAATGGGGTGCTGCTGCGGGCCGTGGCGCTGCCAGGGGAGCCGGAGCGGATCGGGGCCGGCCCGGCCCTGCTAGCCCGCCGCTTCGGCCTCGATCGTGCCTGGGATGCCACAGCGGCCACCCAGGAGGCGGGCCTCTGGCTGGCGCCGCGTCTCCAGCCCCTGGCGGCCTGGCTCAACGAAGCACCCTCCCAGCCCCTAACCGCCTTGCTCGCCGCCGAAGCCCCCTCCCCACCTGCCGCCTCCGGAGCCCCGGCCGTGGTGCAAACCAGCCGGATCGGCATCAGCCAAGCCCAGGAGCTGCCCTGGCGCTGGTATCTACGCTCCAGCCGCAGCGTGAGCCGCCGCGCCCCGGGCGACCGCAGGCCGCCGCCGGAGCAGGCCTGGTGGCCCCGGCCCGAGGAGGTCCCCCCGGAGAGCGCGTTGGCCCGATGGCCTACTGGCCCTTAGGTTGTGCTCAGGTGCGGCAGCGGGTGTCTTGAGCGGCTGGAGTCACCGCCACGTGATCGATCTGGCGGCCTTCTCGCTCGCCGACTACACCACCGTTCTGGAGTTGGCCCAGCGGTTCCGGGCCATGCCCGTGGCCGGTGCCCGCCGCCTGCCGGCCCTGCAGGGCCGGCTGATGACCAGCCTCTTCTTCGAGCCCAGCACCCGCACCCGCAGCAGCTTTGAGCTGGCGGCCCGGCGACTCTCGGCCGATGTGCAGAGCTTCTCCCCCTCCTCCAGCTCCCTGAGCAAAGGGGAGAGCCTGCTCGATACCGCCCGCACCTACGTGGCCATGGGCACCAACGTGCTGGTGGTGCGCCACCGCTGCGCCGGCGTTCCCCACACCCTCGCCCGCGATCTTGACCGCTGCGGTGAGCGAGTGTCCGTGCTCAACGCCGGCGACGGCCTCCACAGCCACCCCAGCCAGGGCCTGCTGGATCTGTTCACCTTGGCACGCCATTTCTCTCCGGAGGACCCCAGCCCGGCCGCACTGCGGGGCCGACGGATCGTGATCGTGGGGGATGTGCTCCATTCCCGGGTGGCCCGCTCCAACCTCTGGGCGCTCACCGCCTGCGGCGCCTCGGTGGTGCTCTGCGGCCCGCCCACGCTGCTGCCGGCCGGCTTCGCGAGCTTCGTGGACGGACCACCCCCCGGCCAGCCCCAGGATCCGGTGGCGGAACGGGGCACAATCACGATCCACCGCAGCCTGGAGGAGGCCCTGCCCGGAGCCGACGCCGTGATGACCCTGCGGCTCCAGAAGGAGCGGATGCACCAGCACCTGCTCACCAGCCTCGACAGCTACCACCGCCACTACGGGCTCAACCACCGGCGGCTGGCCCTGTGCGGTCGGCCGGTGCCCGTGCTCCATCCCGGTCCGGTGAACCGGGGCGTGGAGCTGGCCGGCGAACTGCTCGACGATCCCCGCCACAACCTGGTGGAGGAACAGGTGCGCAACGGCATCCCGATCCGCATGGCCCTGCTCTACCTGCTGGCGGCCGGGGAAGGCCTCAAAGCAGCTTGAATCCATCCAGCATCAGGCCCCAGAGCAGGCCGATGCGGGCCATGTCCACGAAATGCAGCACCAACCGGTCCTGACGGCCGGCCAGCAGTCCCGGCCGCAGGCGCACGGCCAGCTCAATCAGCAACACACACACCAGGGCCGCGATGGGGTCGAGGTAGGCCAGGGCACCCGTGATGGTGCCAAGGCCACCACCCACCACCATGGCCGCCAGGAGCACAATCATCAGCAGAGAGAGGCGCCGCCAGGGATTGGTGGCCCAGCGCTCCAGGCTGCTGCTCAGCTGCGCGATACGGCGCTGGAAACGGGTCTGCTGAAAGCGAGGAGCGGGGGAAAAGACCAGCGGTCCACTGAGCCGAGGCGGCTTGTCAACCACACCTGTTGAAGGGGGAGGGGGAAAGGGGGCAGGGCGTAGACGGTCCGGTTAGGCCTTTTGCCCGGCGCGATGGCCAGGCAGGAGGCCTTGGCGGTGATCCCCATCACCCGGCCCGGAGCCCTGCTCAGCCATGTCTACACCATCTCTGGGGTATTGGCAGTGCATTCACCCCACCGATAGGGGATCCCAATAAAAAAAGCCCGTGGCCGAGGCTCGGGCGGGTGATGGGGACAGATCCAGCAAACCAGCCGGATCGGGGAGGGGCAAGGGGTAGGTGCCGAAATCCGGAGCGTCCGGGTGGCCATGGACGAGGAGGTCACCTCGACCCAGTCATCCAGGAGGGGATCCAACCTGGAACAAGACACCCAGCTTGGCAGGGCTTCGCTTCAGGCGTCACCGTCCTTCTTGCGGGCTCCCTTGCCCTCGAGCAGCTCCAGTAGGGCCTCCATCTGAGCCATCACCCCCCGCACCTCACCGGCCTCGGGCAGCAAGCCATCCTCCATCACCCCCTGATGCATTTCGCGAAGCTCCTGGCGGATGTAGCGGAGGTGGCTCACCACCTGCTCACGCTTGGACTGCGACATCGGCTGGGGAACGGATCAACCTACCCTTTTACCCCATCACCCGTCGAGACACGCCTATTTTTCGCCGAAACGGGCTTTCGCTTCCTCATAGAAGGTTCGATCCACCTCCGTCAGGCCCGCCTCAGCGGCCAGGCTCTCGATCCGCCGCCGCACCACCGGGCGCACGAAGAAGGGCACTTCCTTCAGCCGTTGTTCGGCATCGCTCGACCACTGCATCGGCTGAAAAAGAGGCATCAGCTCCCAACTTTGCCTGGAGCCTTAAGGGAACGGCGACCCGCCCAAGCCATCGACCTCGGATCGGCGGCCGGCACCGCAGGGGCTGCCATCCCCGGGCTGCGCATGCTGCTGGAGGCGCCGTGGTGGATCCCAGAACAGGCTTCCCGTGCTGGACTGCTGAGATCCCGATCCTCCCTCCGGAGCGCAGCCACGATGGCGTTGGATCAGCTCAGGCAGTTCCTGGCTCGCATGCAGGATGAACCGGCCCTGCGGGCCCGGGTGCTGGCCGCCGCCACCGCCGACGACGTGGCCCAGATCGCCGCCGGGGTGGGCTACAGCTTCTCCGGCGATGAACTGCTGCGCTTCTCCGGCCAGAAGGTGGGCCGCGTCACCGTGAGCAAGCAAGACCTACCAGGGGAATACAACTGATTCCTGGCTTGACACAATGCGGCGAAGCGAAGCACGCACAACCCAGGCCCCACCACCGATCAGGAGGCGCTTCAGGAGGAGCTCCTCGGCGGCCTGGAGGCCCTGGGGGGCTCGGCGAGGGCAATGGCGGCTGCGGGAGCTGCTGGGTTAGGAAGAAGCTCCCTACGAGGCCGTGAAGGCCCTCCTGCTGGCCTTGGGGCAGTTGCGCACGGGCCGGGGGCGTGGCGGTTCGGTGAGCCTGGCGGATCGCGCCGGTGATGAAGGCGCTGATCGATCCGTCGCGGAGTGAAGTGGATTGCTCGAGGAAGCCGGAGGATCCCTCGCGGAGGCCGGAGGATCCCTCGCGCAAGCTGGAGGCGGCCAAGGTCCGGCTCGCTCGGCGCCCCCCAGGATCTCTGCTCGCCCCGACGGCCCAGCCCCCCTCGGCCCCCAACCCAGCGGCAAGCAGAACCTCTCGACCTTCATCTGGAGCGTGGCCGACCTGCTGAGGGGCGACGACAAGCAGAGCGACTACGGCAAGGTGAACCTGCCGTTCACGGTGCTGCGCCGGCTCGACTGCGTGCTGGAGCCCAGCAAGGAGGCGGTGCTGGCCGAGAAGGAGTTGCGCGAAGGCCAGGGGCTCGACCCCGAACCCTTCCTGCTGCGGGTGGCGGAGCAGGCCTTCTGCAACACCTCAGCCCTGGGCATGAAGCGGCTGATGGGCGATCAGGACAACATCGGCGAGAACCTGCGCAACACCATCCAGGCGTTCACGCCAGCGGTGCGCGACACCGGCGTCGATGGCAGAGGCGTTGTCACCCCTGAGGGTTTCGTGGTGCTGGCCGGTTCTGTGGGCCGCCTGGAGAATGTGCCCTCGATCCAGGGCACCAACGACGCTCGGGTGCGCAAGCGCCTGATCGCCGCCGGGGTCATGGAGGTCTCAGCCGCCGGAACCATCACCGTCCCGCGGGATCATCTCTTCCGTAGCCCCAGCAGTGCGGCCTCGGCCCTGCTTGGCCGCACCGCAAAGGGTTGGCGCGAATGGAAGAACGCCCAGGTGCTCAGTTTGAGCCAGGTGAAACGGGGGCCCCAAGCCACAAGCCCCCAGTCTGACCAGCCTGCTAGCAGCGAGCAAGCAGCCCCCCGCGATGCGCACCCTCTACATCCGCCATGTGCCTGAGGAGGTGGCCGCACGGCTAGAGAAGCTCGCCGCCCAGGCGGGCTTGCCTCTCAGCACCTTCGCCCTCCAGGAACTCACCGAGGCCGCCCGTCGCGCCGACAACGCCGAGCTGCTGAACGCCCTGCCCTCCCTGCCGATCGAGCGCGCCAGCATCCTCGAAGCCCTGGCCGAGAGCCGCGCCGAGCGCTGATGCTGGTGATCGATGCCTCGGTGCTGGTCGATGCCCTGCTGGTGGCAGGCCCTGCGCGGACCCGGTTGGCGAGCCACAACCTGCAGGCTCCGGAGCTGATCGATGCCGAGCTCCTCTCGGTGCTGCGCAGGCTTGTTCTGGCCGGCAAGCTGCAGGAAGGCCATGCCCTCCAAGCGCTGACCACCGCCAACCGACTGGGCCTGCGCCGCCACCCCAGCCGCTTCCTCTGGCCCCGGGCCTGGGAGCTGCGCACCAATCTCTCCGTCTATGACGCCCTCTACGTTGACCTCGCCGAGCGTCTCAATGCGCCCCTACTCACCGCCGATACCCGCCTCGCCAGGGCACCGGGTCTGCGGTGCATGGTGGAGGCTCTGGAGCCGTGAGCACCCCGTCATATGGGCGGCGGCCCGAATCCGTATAGAAAGTTGCATCTGTATGGGTGTAATTTTTAAGGATATTGCTGAATTTCAAGGGCTCAACAACCACCTAACGCAGCCATTAATTGGCAGGCAAGGAACATAGGGCGGCCAAACAGAGAGCTGTAAGTGGCCTACCGACTCGTGGGGCATGTTAAGTTCATCTAAATACTTTAAAGCTCTTTATGTCTGCAGAGGCTGAGCGTCTTGAGGTGCGTGACTTGGTGGTGGTGCTCCCAGGCATTCTGGGCAGCACCTTGGCCCGTGATGGCCAACAGGTTTGGGCGCCTTCTAGCGGTGCTGTGTGGCAGGCGATCCGGAGTTTCGGCGCCAGTATCCAGTCCCTCACCCTCCCCGTTGACCTGGGCGATGACCCTCCTGGCGATGAGGTTGAACCGCTGGCGTTGATGCCCGATCTGCACCTTCTGCCGGGCATCTGGAGTGCCAACATCGGCTATGACCGGCTGCTGGGCTGGCTCACGCAGCGCTTCAAGCTGGTGCAGGCCGATCCCCAAAATTGCTCCACGCCTGGCAATCTGCTGCCGTTTGCCTACGACTGGCGTCTCAGCTGCCGCTACAACGCCCGCCGCCTCAAGCGGGTGGTGGAACCGGCCCTGGAGCGCTGGCGTGCCCTCGACCAAGCCAACCGCGAGGCGCGGCTGATCTTGATCTGCCATTCCATGGGCGGCCTGGTGGCCCGCTGGTATGTGGAGCAGGAGGGTGGCGCGGCCCACACCCGCAAGCTGATCACCATCGGCACGCCCAACCGGGGTGCGGTCGCAGCCCTGCAGCAGCTGGTGAATGGGGTAGAGAAATCGGTCGGGCCGCTGCGCCTCGACCTCAGCCGTTTCGCGCGCAGCCTGCCCTCAGCCCACCAGCTGCTTCCCCAGTACGCCTGTCTGGAGACTGGCGCTGGTCTGACGCCAATCAGCGCCGTTGCCCTGCCCAACGTGAATTCGGCCCTGGTGGCCGATGCGGTGGCGTTCCACGCCGCCCTCGATGCAGCCCCGGCGTCCGCCTATGCCCTGCACCCAATCGTGGGCACGCGCCAACCCACCCCCACCACTGCCCGGCTGGTGGGGGAGCGGATCGAAACCAGCGACGCGATCGAAGGGGCCCGGGAGGGAGGCGATGGCACGGTGCCCCGCCTTTCGGCGGCGCCCAAGGCTCTGCGCCCCGACGATCCCCGCCTGCGCTATGCGCCGGATCAACACCTGGGCCTGCACAGCCACCAGGCGGTGTTCGATGAGCTGGAGGGGGTGCTCACGGCCCGGCCCGTGATCCATCGCGGCCTTGCTGGGCCGGAGATTGGCGTGCGCACCGAACCGTTGCTGCTGCTCGGCGAACCACTGCTGGTGAGCGCCGAGGTGGCCGCTAGAGAGCCGCTGGGATTGATGGCGGAGCTGCTGGACGAGGGCGGCCGCTTGGTGGAGCGGCGCAAGTTGCGGGTGGAGGATTCGGGCCAGGGCCAGGGCTGTGTGTTCCAGCCGCCCCGGGCTGGGGCTTGGCAGGTGCGAGTGGGGGCGGCTGGTGGTAGCGCGAGCGCCGTAACGAGGCCGGTGGGCGCTATCAGCCTGGTTTGTCCGCTGGAGGAGGGGCCATGAGTGACCCGCTGGACTTGCCCACTGCGGCAAACCCCGGGGCAAGCCATCTGTTTGTCGGGATTGGGGTAGGCGATTACGACCACCCGGAGGCCTACGCCCCCTTAAAGGCGGCAGAGGAGGTGGAGGCTCTGGCCAGCGTGATGGCAGCGTATCGCTATGCCGTGCTGCCAAGCCCGCCGCATCCCACCGTGGAGCAGGCTTTCGAGCGGCTGGATGCTCTCGCAGAGGCAACTCTGGCTGCTGAGAGCTGTCTTGTGGTGCTCTGGGCGGGCCATGGAGAGCCCACCGACAACGGCGACCTGCATCTGGTGAGCCGCGACAGCCGCCCCGGCCAGACCATGAAGATCACCTCAAGCCAGATGGTGGCAGCGGCGCTGCGCAGTGGCGCCAGCCAAATCCTGGTGCTGCTTGACACCTGCTTCGCCGAAGCTGGGGCCATGGAGGCGATGGCCCTGGCCCGCCGCATCGAGCTGGGCCTTGCCAACGATGGCGCCCAGCGCTGGATCGGCATTTTGCCCGCCGCCCTGGCCTACGAAACAGCGCGGGATGGCGTCTTCAGTGCCCAGCTGCTGCAACTGCTGCGGCAAGGCCCGAGCGATCCGGAGCTGCGCTTGCGCTGGAGCGCCCATAACGCCGGCATCCGCGGTGATGACGTGATCGATTGCCTGGTGAAGCAGTGGCGGTCGCTAGATCAAACCTTGGTGCCGGTGATGCGGGGCAATGCCGGCGTGATGCTGCCCAATCCGCGCTACGACCCGCTCGCCGCAGACGTGGTGGTGGAGCAGCTGCTGCTGGCGGCGCGGGGGGTCAACGCCAACGAGGAGGGCGATTTTTTCACCGGACGGGTGGAACCACTGGCGGAGCTGGTGGCTTGGATCGGTCGTGGCGGGGTGGGCGTGGCCCTGGTGAGCGGCCCGGCGGGCTGCGGCAAATCGGCGCTGCTGGGGAGGATCGCTGCTCTCTCCAATCCCCGGGATCGGCAACTGATCCTGGAGCGGGGAGCGCTGGCCCATGCCGATCCGGGGGAGGGCAGCGTGGCGGCGGCGGCGGCGCCGCGGGGGGCGAATTTGGCCGATTTGGTGCGGCGGCTGGAGGCGGAGCTGATGCGCAGCGGTCTGTTGTCGATGGCTGCCGATGAACCGCGCAACCGGCTGGAGCTGCTCGGAGCCGTGGAGCGGCTGGCCCAGAAAGGCAACCCGCCGTTGCTGCTGATCGATGGCTTGGAGGAGGCCGGCGGCGAGCTCACTCAGATCGTGGAGAAGCTGCTGCGCCCCCTGGCTGGCGTGGCCAGGCTGTTGATCAGCAGCCGGCCCATCGCTTCTCGCGAGCCTGGCGAGCCCCCACTGCTCGATTCTTTGCAACCGGCACTGGTGGTGGATCTGGGAGCACTGGAGGCGTCCGCGCAAACCCAGCGCGACCTGGCGACCTACGGGGCCAGGCGATTGGCTGGCGTTTCCACCGCCATGGACCCAGAGGCCGTGGCGGGCGAAATCCTGCGGCTGGTGCGACGACAGGAGGAGGGCGGCTTTCTGTTGGCCCGGCTGATCACGGCCCGGCTGCGCCAACAGCCCTTGGACACGGCCGTGCCGAACTGGCAGCGCCAGCTGGCCGGCAGCGTGGCCGAGGCACTGGATCAGGAACTGGAGGCTCTACCGGTCCTGGTGCGCGGCGAGGAGCGGCTGCCGCAGGCGGCCCGGGAGCTTTTGGCGGCCCTGGCCTGGGCCTATGGCCAGGGGTTTCCGGTGCAGGAATGGGCGTTGGCGGCAACGGCCCTCTCGCCCACCGGCACGACCTATGGCCGGGAAGATGTGTTTTGGCTTCTCGGCCAGGCCAGCCGTTGGGTGGTGGAAAGTGGTGAGTGGGGCCAGGCCGTCTATCGCCTCAGCCACCAGCGCCTTGCTGAACACCTGCGCCCCCCGGCCTGGAGTAGCCCCTGGAAGCCGGTGGGAGATAGCGAAGCTGTGGCGTTGGCCGAAGCGCTGGGAGAGGCGGCCCTCACCTGGTGCCGCACTGGCCGGCTGCCCGAGGAGCAGCCCTATCTCTGGACCCATTTCTGGGCCCACGCGGTGGATGGTGGCGCGGCGGGGATCGATCGCCTGCGGCAGCTGTCGCAGATCAACCCGGCCTTCCTGCCGGGTCTGGCTATGGCCCTGAACAACCTGGGTAAGCGATATAGCAATCTGGGCCGGCGCAAGGAGGCACTGAAGCCAGCGGAAGAAGCGGTGGGGATCTATCGGGAGCTGTCGCAGAGCAACCCGGCCTTCCTGCAGGATCTGGCGAGTGCCCTGAATAACCTGGGCGCCCACTACAGCAATCTTAGCCAGCACAAGGAGGCGTTCAAGCCAGCGGAAAAAGCAGTGGAGATCTATCGGGAACTGTCGCAGGGCAACCCAGCCATCCTGCCGAATCTGGCGGGTGCCCTGAATAACCTGGGCACCCACTACAGCAATCTTAGCCAGCACGAGGAGGCGTTCAAGCCAGCGGAAGAAGCGGTGGAGATCTATCGGGAGCTGTCGCAGAGCAACCCGGCCATCCTGCCGAATCTGGCGGGTGCCCTGAACAACCTGGGCATCGGCTATAGCAAACTGGGTCTGCGCGAGGAGGCGCTGAAGCCAGCGAAAAAGGCGGTTAGCATCAATCGGGAGCTGTCGCAGAGCAACCCGGCGCTCCTGCCGGATCTGGCGAGTGCCCTGAACAACCTGGGCATCCGCTATAGCGAACTGGGCCAGCGCGAGAAGGCGTTAAAGCCAGCGGAGGCAGCGGTTGGGATCTATCGCGAGCTGTCGCAGAGCAACCCGGCCTTCCTGCCGAAGCTGGCCAACAGCCTTGATGCCTATGGATTGGTGCAGCGCCAAGCTGGAGAGCCCTCTGCCGCCACGGAGAGCTTCCGAGAAGGCTTGGCCGTGCTGCTGCCCTTGTTGCAGGCCTACCGAGATGCTTTCCTGCCCTTGGCCCAAAAACTGGCAGGTGATTATTTCGATACGCTGCGCCAGCTTGGGCAGGAGCCAGATTCCGAGCTGATGGCGGCCTATGCCGCCGCGTTTGCCGATGATCAGGATGCGGGGGCGACTTGAATGTTCAACCCAGCTGACGAACCAGCTTGAGCAGCTGTAATCTAAAGACTTGAAGACAAGTTTCAAGATCATAATGACGTGGACCCCGGAAAAGAGTCCAGGATGAATGAGAGTCTTCAGCCGGCCAAACTGGGCCGGGGACTCGACCATCAAACGCACCAGGCAGACGCCAGAGCAGATCTTCCGCAAGCTCTAGCCCGAAGGGCTTCTGCTTTGCAGTAGGCAGCCCCCCTTGATTGCCCTCTGCGCACAGTCTCAGGGCTCAGTTTACGAAAAGACTCCAGGGCTTACTGCCCTGAATTTGCCAATACATAGTCATTGACAAAGACAGTAGACTTCACGGTATTCTACTCTGAATTCATGGCCTTACAATAGGCGTCAATGACTGCCAATAGGGTGACATGACCGGCCACCCCCAGCACCTCGTAGGCGCTCAGCCGCCGTTGTTACTCGGCCTCGGCAATCCGCCGCTCCGCTTCGCTGGGGGCCGTGTTGCAGCTCGCGTCGAAGGCCTTGCTCCCCGGCGTGCCCGCCAGGCACCCCGTGATGGTGGAAGACCTGAGCAACAAGCGAAGAGGGCGGGGGATCTGGCGCTTGCAGGAGGACTCCCTCGCCGCGCCTCGCGCAAGCAGATAGGGCAGGGAAACGCTTGCCCCGGCGGCGCCGCTTCCGGCCGAATAGAGACTGGCGGTTCTGAAGCTCAGTTCCCAAACCACCGGGCACAGCCCAGTGGGACACTAGAGATACCAGTGGTCAGAAGGTCTGTTGCGAGCCAGAATGGAGAATAGGGGACTCGAACCCCTGACCTCTGCGGTGCGATCGCAGCGCTCTACCAGCTGAGCTAATTCCCCTTCGCCCGCCATTATCACCAGCGAACCCCCGTGCGCGGATCCCCCCGTGAGCGATTCCATGGCTGATGCCGGCACCCCTCCCCTCGACGGTCGCGGTGAGCCGATCACGCCCGAGCGGCTGGAGGCCTTCGATGAGGCCGCCACCGCCGAACTGGCCCGCCGCCTGGAAGACGACGACTACCCCTCCCCCTTCGCGGGCCTCGGCGACTGGCACCTGCTGCGGGCCCTGGCGATCCACCGCCCCGAGCTGGCCCGCCCCTATGTGCACCTGGTGGATCAGGAACCCTTCGACGAAGATTGATGTCCTTGCTCCCGCCGGCTGATCCCCTTGCTCCCACCGGCTGAATCCAGCGGCCCCGCCGACCCCCTGGTCGGCCGCAGGGTGCTGGTCCTGATCAGCGGCAGCATCGCGGCGGTGAAGCTGCCGCAGCTCGTGAGTGCCCTGGTGAAGCGCGGCGCCCTGGTGCGCTGTGCCGTCACCCCGTCAGCGGCGAGGCTGGTGAGCCCGGTGGCCCTGGCCAGCCTCAGCCGCCACCCCTGCCACGGCGACGACGACCCCTGGAACCCCGCCGCGCCCAGGCCCCTGCATGTGGAGCTGGCAGAATGGGCCGAGCTGGTGCTGCTGGCGCCCCTCAGTGCCACCACCCTGGGCCGCTGGGTGCACGGGCTGGGTGACACCCTGGTGGCCTCGGTGTTGCTGGCCTGCGAAGCGCCGGTGCTGGTGGCGCCGGCCATGAACACCGCCATGTGGGGGTCCCCCGGCGTGGCGGCGAACTGGCAGACCCTGCAGGGCTGGGAGCGGGTGGTGACCCTGCCCCCCGCCAGCGGCCTGCTGGCCTGCGACCGGATCGGCGATGGCCGCATGGCCGAACCCGAACGCCTCCTGCTGGGCCTTGAATCCCTGGCCGTGTGGGGATGGCGGCGCGACTGGCTCGGCCGCCGCCTGCTGGTGAGCGCCGGCCCCACCCGCGAGCCCCTCGATCCGGCCCGCTGCCTCACCAACCCCAGCACCGGGCTGATGGGGCTGTGCCTCGCCCAGGCCGCCCTGCTGCGGGGGGCCGAGGTGGATCTGGTTCACGGTCCGCTCACGGCGTCGGATGCATTGCGGGAGGGCCTGCGCTGCCACCCGATCACCACCGCCGCCGACCTGGAGGCCGCCCTGGACCGGCTGCAGCCCCAAGCCATCGCCATCGCCATGGCCGCGGCGGTGGCCGACCATCGCCGGGCCGCCCCCCGGGCCGACAAGATCGCCAAACAGGGGCTGGAGGCGGCCCTCAGCGGCGGCTGGGAAACGGTGCCGGATCTGCTGGCCGGCCTGGTGGCCCGCCGGCCTCCAGGACAACGCCTTCTCGGCTTTGCGGCGTACAGCGGCACGGATCTGCAGCCGGTTCGCGCCAAATTCGCCCGCAAAGGCTGCGATCTGCTGTTCGCCAATCCGATCGATAGCCCTGGCGCGGGCTTCGCCGCCTCCACCAACGCCGGCTGGCTGCTGGGTCCGGGCCTCCAGGAAACCCGGCTGGAGCACGCCTCCAAGCTGGCCATCGCTCACCGTTTGCTCTCGGCCCTGGCGGCGTCTTTAGACGAATTCCAGTCGTCCGGATCCTGAATCAACCCGGCGGCACCCCAGCGGCGCCGAAGCTCGGGTGTTCCAGGGCCCAGGCCCGCTCAGGCGGCCAGGGGCTGCTCCCCTTGCGGCCCCGTCGCCCGGGGAGCCTCCCGTTGCAACAGATCCATGAAGGTGCGCAGTTGCAGGCGAGGGATATAGGGCCAGCCGCCGCTGTCCTCCATCGACTCCAGCAGTTGATAGAGGCGGTTGCGGTCTTCGGGGAGGCTGTTGCGGAAAGCGCCGTCCTGGATGGTGCGGTGCAGCTTCTCGAGCCGCCGCAGCAGATCCAGCAGGGCGGCCGGATCGCCTTCGAGGCGTTCAGCCAAGGCCATCAGAGCCAAGAGCTCCTCATCACCCGGCATAGGGCCCGTGGCAGGCCCGGAGCCACCGGAGGGCACCTCGGCGGCGGCTGGGTCGTGAAAGGGGGTGGAAGGCTCGGGGGTCATGCGCCTCTCATACAGGTTGTTGAGAGCCGCTGCAAGCTATCAGGAGTGGGCGTTTTGCACCGGTAGGATCCCGGCCAGCCCAGTCCTTGTCCGTCTCTGCGGCGTTTCCCCCATGCGTTTCCGTCCCCTGCTGGCCCTTGTGCTGGCGTTGTGTCTGACCCTGGTCACCGCATGTAGCGGCGGCGCCAAGGCTGTCGATCGGGCCAACCTCACCTACGACGACATCCACAACACCGGTCTGGCCAACAGTTGCCCCAGCCTTCCCGATTCCGCCCGGGGCACCATCAGCCTCGATTCCTCGGCTCGCTACCAGCTACGCGAAATCTGCCTGCACCCCTCCGAGGTGTTCGTGAAGGGTGAGCCAGCGAACAAGCGCCAGGAAGCCCAGTTCGTGCCCGGCAAGATCCTCACCCGCTACACCTCCAGCCTCGACCAGGTATATGGCGAGCTCAAGGTGAATGGCGACCAGCTCACCTTCACCGAACTGGGCGGCATCGACTTCCAGCCCGTCACCGTGCTGCTGCCCGGTGGTGAGGAGGTGCCCTTCACCTTCTCCAGCAAGGAGCTGGTGGCCACAGCCAACGGCAACGCCTTCACCACCAGCACCGACTTCAGCGGCCCCTATCGCGCCCCGAGCTATCGCACCAGCAACTTCCTCGATCCCAAGGGCCGTGGCCTCACCACCGGCTACAGCAGCGCCGTGGGTCTGGTGCCCGCCGGTGACGACGAGAAGCTCCGCAAGGAAACGATCAAGCAGTATGTGGATGGCACCGGCACCATGAATCTCTCGATCACCAAGATCGATTCAGAAACCGGTGAGTTCGCCGGCGTGTTCGCCGCCATCCAGCCCTCCGACACGGACATGGGCACCAAGGCCGCCGTGGACGTGAAGATCACCGGTGAGCTCTATGGCCGCCTCGAGAAGGCCTGATCCGCGAGCTCGCCCTGCCCTGGGGATCCGCCGAGCACTCCTCCAACCACAGCGATCGGTTCTCCCTTCAGGGATCAGCGCTTTAAACCAGCATCAGGCTCCCTCAGGGGGGCCTTTTTTATGGCCGTGGCCCGCCCGGCTTGGCCAGGAGGCTCGGCGCCGCCCCTCGGAGGCCTGCCTCCCGCGGGGCGGCGCCGCGCCAGCCACTGGCCGGCCGCTCCAGCGGCCACCGTCTGGGAGAATCACCTGCCCCTGCCTGCATCTCCGGCCATGACGATCGCTGCGCCCGGTCTCATCCAGCCCCATGGAGGCTCACTGGTGGATCTGATGGTTCCCGCCGACCAGCGGGAGACCGTGGGCACCGGGGTGGATCGGGTGGTGGCCTGCAGCGACCGCAACGCCTGCGATGTGGAACTGCTGGTGGTGGGCGGCTTCTCGCCCCTGCGCGGCTTCATGCACCAGGAGGACTACGAGGCCGTGGTGGCCCACCACCGCACCAGCAGCGGCCTGCTGTTCGGCCTGCCGATCGTGTTCGACACAGACGACGCCAGCATCGCCGTGGGCGACCGGCTGCTGCTCACCTACCAGGGCCAGGACCTGGCCGTGCTCACGGTGGAGAGCCGCTGGGAACCCGACAAGGTGAAGGAGGCCAAGGGCTGCTACGGCACCACCTCCCTGGAGCACCCCGCCGTGCGCATGATCGCCACCGAGCGGGGCCGCTTCTATCTCGGCGGCCACGTCCAGGGCCTCGAACGGCCCCGGCGCGTCTTCCCCTGCCGCACGCCGGCCGAGGTGCGCTCCACCCTGCCCACTGGCGAGGACGTGGTGGCCTTCCAGTGCCGCAATCCCATTCACCGCGCCCACTACGAACTGTTCACCCGCGCCCTCGAGGCCACCAACGTGAGCAAGGGCGGCGTGGTGCTGGTGCATCCCACCTGCGGCCCCACCCAAGACGACGACATCGCCGGCGAGGTGCGCTTCCAGACCTACGAACGGCTCGCTTCGGAGGTGAACAACCCCCGCATCCGCTGGGCCTACCTGCCCTACTCGATGCACATGGCGGGGCCGCGGGAGGCGCTGCAGCACATGATCATCCGCAAGAACTACGGCTGCACCCACTTCATCATTGGCCGCGACATGGCCGGCTGTAAGTCGAGCCTCAGCGGCGACGACTTCTACGGCGCCTACGAGGCCCAGGATTTCGCCCGCGACAACGCTCCCGAACTCGGCATGGAAACGGTGCCCTCCCTGAACCTCGTCTACACCGAGGAGGAGGGCTACGTGACCGCCGAGCACGCCGAGGCCCGCGGACTGCACGTGCGCAAGCTCAGCGGCACCCAATTCCGGGCGATGCTGCGGGGTGGCGAGGAGATTCCCGAGTGGTTCGCCTTCCGCAGCGTGGTGGAGGTGCTGCGGGCCGCGGCCTGAGAGCCCCGCTTGGCCCTTCGTGGGCCAAACTGAACCAGGCCACAAGGCCTGCGGTTAACATTCCTTAACTACCGTCTCACCTGGAGGCACGGCCTTGAAGAAACGTTGGCGCAACGCGGGGCTTTATGTCCTGTTGGTGATCGTCTTCATCGCCCTGGGAACCGCCTTCCTGGAACGCCCCGATCCGGCGGGAGCCCCCCGAACCCTCCGCTACAGCGACTTTGTAGAGGCCGTTCAGTCGAACGAGATCTCTCGGGTGCTGATCTCCCCCGACCGCGGCACCGCCCAAGTGGTGGAGAACGATGGCCAGCGGGCCGTGGTGAACCTCGCCCCCGACAAGGACCTGCTGAAGATCCTCACGGACCACAACGTGGACATCGCCGTGCAGCCGAACCGCGAACCGGCGGCCTGGCAGCAGGCGGTGGGCAGCCTCCTTTTCCCCCTGATCCTGCTCGGGGGCTTGTTCTTCCTGCTGCGGCGGGCCCAGGGTGGCGGCGGCAATCCCGCCATGAACTTCGGCAAAAGCAAGGCCCGAGTTCAGATGGAACCCCAAACCCAGGTGACCTTCGGCGATGTGGCCGGCATCGAGGGCGCCAAGCTCGAGCTCACCGAGGTGGTGGATTTCCTTAAGAATCCTGATCGCTTCACCGCCGTCGGCGCCAAGATTCCCAAGGGTGTGCTGCTGGTGGGCCCTCCGGGTACTGGCAAGACCCTTCTGGCCAAGGCCGTGGCCGGCGAAGCCGGTGTGCCCTTCTTCTCGATCTCCGGCTCGGAGTTCGTGGAGATGTTCGTAGGCGTCGGCGCCAGCCGGGTGCGTGACCTGTTCGAGCAGGCCAAGAAGAGTGCCCCCTGCATCGTGTTCATCGATGAAATCGATGCCGTGGGCCGCCAGCGGGGCGCAGGCCTCGGTGGCGGCAACGACGAACGGGAGCAGACCCTCAACCAGCTGCTCACCGAGATGGACGGCTTCGAGGGCAACACCGGCATCATCATCGTGGCCGCCACCAACCGGCCCGACGTACTGGATTCGGCGCTGATGCGTCCCGGTCGCTTCGATCGCCAGGTGGTGGTGGATCGCCCCGACTATCAAGGAAGACTCCAGATCCTCAAGGTGCACGCCCGCGGCAAGACCCTCGCCGCCGATGTCGACCTCGACAAGGTGGCACGCCGCACCCCGGGCTTCACCGGCGCAGACTTGGCCAACCTGCTCAACGAAGCTGCCATCCTGGCCGCCCGCCGTCAGCTGACCGAGATCGCCATGGATGAGGTGAATGACGCCATCGAGCGGGTGATGGCCGGACCCGAGAAGAAGGACCGGGTGATGAGCGAGAAGCGCAAACGCCTAGTGGCCTTTCACGAAGCCGGCCATGCCCTCGTGGGCGCCTTAATGCCCGACTACGACCCGGTTCAGAAGATCAGCATCATTCCCCGGGGCCAGGCAGGCGGTCTCACCTTCTTCACCCCCAGTGAGGAGAGGATGGAATCGGGCCTCTACTCCCGCTCCTACCTCCAGAACCAGATGGCCGTGGCCCTCGGCGGCCGCGTTGCCGAGGAGATCGTCTACGGCGAAGATGAGGTCACCACCGGCGCCTCCAACGACCTCCAGCAGGTGGCCCGGGTTGCCCGCCAGATGGTCACCCGCTTCGGCATGAGCGATCGCCTCGGCCCCGTGGCCCTCGGCCGCAGCCAGGGTGGCATGTTCCTCGGGCGCGACATCGCCGCCGAGCGCGACTTCTCCGAGGACACCGCCGCCGCCATCGACGAAGAGGTGTCCCAGTTGGTGGATGAGGCCTACCGCCGCGCCACCGAGGTGCTCGTGGCCAATCGTCCGGTACTCGACGAACTCGCCGAGATTCTGGTCGAGAAGGAGACGGTGGATGCCGAGGAACTCCAGGAACTGCTCCTGAACCGCGATGTCAAGGTGGCGGCCTACGTCTGACGCCACCGCCGACCTGATCTCCTCGCTGCGCCACCAACCCCTGTTGGTGGTACTGAGGCCCTCGAACCCCCAGCAGGCCTTCCGTGCGATCACCGCACTGGCGGCCCTGGGGGTTCGTCATGTGGAGCTGGCCTGGCGGGACGATCCGGCCTGGGTGGGCGAGTGCCGTGAGCTGATTCAGGCCTTCCCCGGCCTCCGGCTCGGGGCCGCCTCCCTCTGCAGCGCTGCCGCCCTGGAGGATGCCCGCAGGGCAGGCTTCTCCTATGCGGTGTCGCCGGTACTGGTCCGCGATCTGGTGGAGCGGGCCGGGCCGGATCTGGTGCTGGTGCCCGGCGTGATGACGCCGACCGAGGTGCATCAGGCCCATGCCTGGGGCTGCGCGCTGGTGAAGCTTTTTCCCGCCGCGCCCCTAGGAGCGAGCTACTGGCGGCGCCTCGCCCCTCCCCTGGGGACCTCGCTTCCCTTCTGTATCGCCGCCGGCGGTCTGGCCGCCGGAGATGTGTTCTCCTGGCTGGAGGCCGGGGTGGATGCGGTGGCGCTGGGCTCCAGCCTGAGGGTCAGCGAAGCGGGCGAGGTCGATGGAGAGGGCCCCCTGCGCACTCTGGTGGAAAGCTTGACGGCACGGTCCGCCTGAACGATCCTCGCGCCGCTGGGCACCCCATGCTGTTGCCGTTGCGAGTCTGTAGTGCTACTGATTAGATAGGCTATTCTTAACTATGTCTCAACTCACGATCACGCTCAGCGACAAGGCCGACGCCCTGATCGCCCAGCTCCAGAAGGAGATCTTTAACCGGCGCCGCAAAAAGGTGTCAGCGGCCGGCGTGATCGAAACCCTGGTCGAAAGCGGCGCCAAGTCCCAGTCCGACAAGCGCTTCGCCACCTCCTGGAGCAATCTGGTCGCCGACATCGAAAAGGCGGCGCGGGTGGCCCATGCCCACGGCGCCAAACCGGCCAACCTCAGCGACGAGGAGTGGGCCTTGGTGCTCTCCCATCGCACCCGGGCCGTGGCCCCTGCCACCTCATCCCGCAGGTCGGCCAACGCCACGTCCACCCGGCCCAGCAAGGCGACCAGTTCCGAGGCCGTGGGGTCTTCCTCAGAGACAGCCGTGCCCACCCCTGTGGAGAAGCGAACCACCAAAGCGAAGTCCGCTGCGAAACCGGCCCAGACAACCCGGAAGGCATCCTCTACTCCAGCGAAGGAGTCGACCAAGCCCAAGCCCGCCCGATCCAAGGCCGCCCAGTCCAAAGCCAGCGCATCGCAGCCCACCTCCACCGTTGCGAAGGCCACGCCGAAATCCACCGGCGGCAGCCCATCCTCCAGGGCGCCCCGTCGGGCCGCCCGTCGCACCAACCCCACCTCCGTGGCCACGCCGTCCTCCGAGGGTGCCGCCATCCCCGCCACGGCACCGGCGGCCACCCCCACCAGAAACCGCCGCAAGGCCGCTTCCACCACGACACCGGCGGCCCGCACTCGCTCGTCGCGCGTTTCGGCTGCCAGCCGCATGGCGAAGGCCGTCAGCCGTCTTGGGGCCACAACTGGCCCAGGACCGGTTGCGGAGCCCCCTTTGGTGCCCATGGGCGTCAGCGTCAATGGCAGCAGCCCCTCGCCGGCGGAGCTGGCCTGACTCGGAGGGGTCGGTCTAACGCAAGGCGGCCGCAGGGTGCACCCTTCAGAAGAGGCCGCACTGTCCCTGCTGGCGCAGCAGATGATCGGCCAGCACCAGGGCCACCATCGCCTCCACCATCGGCACGGCCCGCGGCAGCACGCAGGGGTCGTGCCGGCCCTTGGCCGCCAGGGTGGTGGCCTCGCCGGCGGCATTGATCGTTTGCTGCTCCTTGCGGATCGTGGCGGTGGGCTTGAAGGCCACCCTCAGGGTGATCGGCTCACCGTTGCTGATTCCGCCTTGGATGCCGCCGGAGTTGTTGGTGGCCGTACGCAGGCGGCCATCCTCACTGGCCAGGAAGGCATCGTTGTGTTCGCTGCCAAGCAGCAGCGTGCCATTGAAGCCCGAGCCGATCTCGAAGCCCTTGGTGGCCGGCAGCGACATCACCGCCTTGGCCAGGTCGGCCTCCAGCTTGTCGAACACCGGCATCCCGAGCCCCACCGGTGGCCGGCGCACCAGGCATTGGATCACGCCGCCGCAGGAATCGCCATCGCGACCGATCGCCTCGATCCGCTCGATCATCCGCTCGGCAGACGCGCCATCGGGGCAGCGCACGATGTTGGCCTCCACCGCCTCCAGGCTCACCGTGGCCGGATCGATGCTGGCCTCGATCGTGTGGATACGCCGCACCCAGGCGATCACCTCGGTGCCGGCCACGTGGGCGAGCAGCTGCTTGGCGATGGCGCCGGCCGCCACCCGTCCGATCGTTTCCCTCGCCGAGGCCCGGCCGCCACCGCTGCGGGCCTGGATGCCGTATTTGGCCTGATAGGTGGCGTCGGCGTGGGAGGGGCGGAAGGCCACCTCCATTTCGCGGTAATCCTGAGGGCGCTGATCCTTGTTGCGCACCAGCATCGCGATCGGCGTGCCCAGGGTGAGGCCATCGAGCAGGCCGCTGAGGATCTCGACGCGGTCGTCCTCTTTGCGGGGGGTGGTGATGCGGCTCTGGCCCGGTTTACGGCGGTCGAGTTCGGCCTGGATGGCCTCCGGATCGAGAGGCAATCGGGGCGGGCAGCCATCCACGATCACCCCCACCCCGCCGCCGTGGGATTCACCGAATGTGCTGATGCGGAAGAGCTGGCCGAAGCTGCTGCCCATAACAAAAAGCTCCTGGGCTGGAGCCTACAGGCGGGCTCCGGCCGGTCAGCGGGCCAGCCGCACAGACGCCGCTGCAGACGCCTGCCTAGTTTCTGCATCTGTGAACCCTGCATCCAGCCTTGCGAAAACAGGAGCGGGCCGCTCTGATTCTGCGGCGGTTAGAGGAGTGCTATCCCGAAACGCCGATCCCCCTCGACCACAGCGATCCCTTCACCCTGCTGGTGGCGGTGCTGCTCAGCGCCCAGTGCACAGATAAGAAGGTGAACGAGGTCACGCCGGCGCTGTTCGCGGCCGGGCCCGATCCGGCGGCGATGGCCGCCATGCCGGAGACCACGATCCTGGCCCACATCCGTCAGCTGGGGCTGGCCCGCACCAAGGCCCGCCATGTGAAACGTCTCGCCCAGCTCCTGATCGAGCGCCACGGCGGGGTGGTGCCGGCCAGCTTCGAAGCCCTTGAGGCCCTGCCGGGCGTGGGCCACAAGACCGCCAGCGTTGTGATGGCACAGGCCTTTGGGGTACCGGCCTTCCCGGTCGACACCCACATCCATCGTCTCGCCCAGCGCTGGGGGCTGAGCAGTGGCGAGAACGTGACGCGCACCGAAACCGATCTCAAGCGGCTGTTCCCGCGCGAATCCTGGAACAGGCTGCATCTGCAGATCATTTTCTATGGCCGCGAGCACTGCACCGCCCGCAGCTGCGATGGCACCGTCTGCCCGCTGTGCCATGAGCTCTTCCCGAACCGACGGAGGCCCATCCTCACGAGCAAGACCTGAACTCACAGCACCTCGGCGGCCGCCCGCTTGATGAACAGCTGCCGCTGGAATCGGCATCCCGGCAAGCGTGAATGGTGCGTCCCCTGGGGGAAAGCCGGGGCGCGAGTGTTCCGCCAGAAACAAAAAAGCCCCTGCCGAAGCAGGGGCCTTGAAGCGATCAACAGATTGGAATCCCGGAAGGACCCCAAGGTCGTGATCAGCCGATCGCAGGAGCGGTCAGCGCCACGGGGGTGGCGGTGGCGGCAGCCAGATCGAGCGGGAAGTTGTGAGCGTTGCGCTCGTGCATCACTTCCATACCCAGACCAGCGCGGTTCAGCACATCAGCCCAGGTGTTGATCACACGGCCTTGGGAATCCAGGATCGACTGGTTGAAGTTGAAACCGTTCAGGTTGAAGGCCA